>CEVM01127936.1_pt1 | contig 14316 bp, 15 predicted proteins | sample 531481 | NCBI WGS metagenome assembly CEVM01 (sample SAMEA2623649, study PRJEB7988) | marine metagenome | biome: marine biome (ENVO:00000447); feature: mesopelagic zone (ENVO:00000213) & marine oxygen minimum zone (ENVO:01000065); material: "saline water (ENVO:00002010), including plankton...
AATAGATAAAAATAAATATAGTAATCAAGACATGTTTTTTTCACAAGGTAGAATCTTAAATAGACCGGAAGAAATATCGATTGAAAAAGAAAATGGAAAGAATAAAATTCTTTCTAATAGTTTACTAAGCATGCATCCAGATGATGCGAAAAGATATAAAATTAATAACAATTCAAAAATTACAGTTGAAGATTTCAAAGGAAAGAAATTTCAAAGTAATGTTGTTTTAAATGGAACTGTACAAGGTATGATTTCGAAGATTGATTATTTTGGCACCATGGTTACTGAATTAGAAGCATCTGAAAATCCTGACTTTTCATCTATGGTCCCATTATTAAATTGTAAAAAAGTAAAAATATATAAAAACTAAAGAAAGGAAATCATAATGACCAAACCAGTACATGTTAATGAATCTGATTTTCAAAATAAAGTAGAAGAATCCGATATACCAGTATTAGTTGATTTTTGGGCTGAATGGTGTGGACCATGTAAAATGATTGCACCAACAATCGATCAACTTGCTGAAGAATATTCAGATAAAATTCTTTTTGCTAAAGTTGATGTTGATAACAATCCAAATTTAGCTACTAAATTTCACATACGATCTATTCCAATGTTGTTATTATTTAATAATGGTTCACCAGTTGACCAAATAGTAGGAGCTGTGGGGAAACAACATATAGAAGAAAAATTGAATGGAGTTCTTTAATAATATATTCAAGGGAGTGAGAATTTTCTGGTGAATTTTCTAGTCTTCAAAACTATGAATGAATTATTTCATGGAGGGTTCGATTCCCTTTCGCTCCCGCCAAAAAAATTATGAAAATTAAAAACGATATAATAGGATATCCAATATTGTGCCTAATGATTCTTGTGGCTGCGCTTATTTCAGCTCTCGTCTCTGGTGGTTTTGGAATTATTATTTTCCTTCTATTGATAATTCCTTTTGCTTTCCTCATTGATTCTTTTTTAATTGAATAAAATAGTTAGAGATTTAATTCTTTCAATGCCATTTTAGAAATATGTTTTCCAATGACAAGAGATGAGGTGGCACCAGGAGAAGGGGCGTTTATCACATGGATAGCATTTTCAGAACTCTCTATTCTGAAATCATCAATTAAAGATCCGTCAGGAGCAACGGCTTGAGCCCTTACTCCCGATCCTCCAGCTTGTAAATCATTTTTTTCAATTTCAGGAATCAGTAATCTTAAACTTTTTAGAAAAGCAGATTTTCTTAATGATCTGTTGATTTCCCATAATCCAGTTTGCCAATCCTTTTTAAGCAATTTCCAAAAACCTTTATAGGTAAATGTTTCAAATGAATCTTTTAAAGAAAAATCTCTTTTCCTATATCCTTCTCTTTTAGTTGCTAAAACTGCATTAGGACCAGCTTCTACAAAGCCCTTCATTGTTTGTGTGAAATGTACTCCTAAAAAAGGTAATTCTGGATTAGGTACAGGATAGATTAAACCTTTTACTAAATATTCCTTCTCTTTTTTTAAAGTATAGTATTCACCTCTAAATGGAATTATTTTTAAGTTTGTTTCATACCCAAATATTTTTGCTATTCTATCTGAATGTAATCCTGCACAATTTATAATTTTATTACTTTCTATATCTCCTTTATTAGTATGTATGATAATTTTTTTATTTAGTATCTTAGATCCTAATACTTCAGTATTAAGTGAAATTTCTCCACCCATGGATATAAATTTTTCAGCGTATGCTTCTGTAACTTTGACATAATCTACTATTCCTGTTTTTGGGGCATGCAATGCTTTTAAACACTGAACATGAGGTTCGATTTCTTTAGTTTCTTCAACAGTCAAAATTTTAAGTCCTTCTACTTTGTTAGCTGTACCTCTTTGATATAAATTGTCAATTCTTTCGACATCAAAGTTATCTGTAGCAACAATCAATTTCCCACAAGTCCAGACAGGAATGTCATTTTTTTCGCAAAATTCTGTCATGGATGCTCTGCCTTCAACGCAAAATTTAGCTTTAAATGAACCGGGTTTATAATATATACCTGAATGTATTACTCCAGAATTATGTCCAGATTGTTGTGATGCAACCCCTGAACTTTTCTCAACCAAAAGAATTTTTATATTTTTTTTTGTTTTGATTATTTCATTGGCAGTGGCTAATCCAATAATACCTGCACCTATAATAACTAAATCTACTTTGTCTTTAAACATATTATTCTCCAATCATAGAGAGATAGCTTTATATATTTCTTGAGTAGAAATTTCTATCAATTCAAATGCATTATTTATTGCATATTGTAGATCCATAGGTTCATTAACTATACTGAAAAATGCATCAATTCCCATATTTTCCAATTCATTGTATCCCTTACCCAAAGAGCCAGAAATGATAATTACAGGAATGTTGTATTTTTTTGCTCTTAAAGATACTGCAATAGGGGATTTATTAAATTGGGTAGACTTGTCAGTCTGACCTTCTCCAACAATAACTAAATCTACGCCTTCTAATTTTTTTTCGTAATTTAAATAATCAAGTACGATATCCGCTCCACTTGATAGTTCTGCATCTGTAAATGCCATTAATCCCGCTCCTAAACCTCCCGCGGCACCTGAACCTGGAACATTAAGAATATCTTTTCTCATTTGATCTTTTATAACCTGTGCCCAATGCCTTAAACTTTTATCCAAGATTTTTATTGTCTGTTCATTTGCTCCTTTTTGTGGACCAAAAATATTTGATGCTCCATTTTTTCCACATAAAGGGTTATTTACATCACAAGCGACCATAACTTTAACTTCTTGTAATCTTTTATCTAATCCGGAAGTATCTATATGAGATATTTTTCCAACAGATTCTCCGCTTGGTATCACAACATCTTTGTTGCTATCTAAAAGCTTAGCTCCTAAAGCTGAAGCAAATCCTGCACCGCCATCATTGGTTGCACTACCGCCAATACCAATAATGAAGTCTCTTATTCCATGATCTAGTGCTGATCTGAATAATTCACCAGTTCCATATGTTGATGTTTTCATTGGATCTTTTTCATTTTCATTTAACAATGCAAGTCCAGAAGCCTTTGCCATCTCTATAACTGCTGTTTTATTGTCACCTAATTTTCCCCATTCAGAATCAATTATTTTTCCTAATGGATTATGTACTTTTTGTTTAATTAATTCTCCTTCAGTTATATCAACTAATGTTTGTAATGTACCATCTCCTCCATCTGCTACAGGACAAAGATCTATCGTTACATTCTTATCCACATTTCTGATCCCTTTTTTCATAGCCATAGCTACTTCTATACCTGAGAGACTCTCTTTGAATTCTTGTGGAGATAATAATATTTTTTTTATTTTCATATAAACTTTTGTTTGTATTAGGTTTTTTAGGATTTTCCGAATGGTTAGCCGACTCTTAATCGGTTCGTGAAATCAGATAGTATCGTAAAACATTCCCACACCTTTTATTTGTTACTGAATTCATCACTATTATATATTAATGTTCGAAATGAAAATAAATCTAATTTTTTATACCTTTTATTATATCTAATACTTTTTTTACAGCATATTGTAGATCTCCATCTTTATTTACAATAATAAAGTCAAAAAAATTAGATGTTTGAATTTCTCTTTCTGCAGTCTTTAATCTTGTGCTCATTTCAGTAGTTGTATTAACTCCTCTTTCGATCAAACGTTTTCTAAGTGATTCTGTTTTTTCCGGTTTTATAAATATTAAAACAACATCAGGAATCAATTCCTTTATCCTTTTTGCCCCTTGAACATCAACACGAAGTAACACATCTTTATTATTTTTCAAAGGTTCAAAAATTTGAGATTTAGGAACTCCATAATAATTTTTATACACTTTTGCCCATTCGATCAAGTCATTGTTTTGAATTAATTTCTTGAATGATTTTTCAGAATAAAAAAAATGATTTTTTCCTTCTTTTTCATTTTTTCTTGGCTTTCTAGTTGTAGCTGTTACAACAAAATGAAAATTATTATCTAACTTCTGTAGGTTCTCAATAATTGTATCTTTTCCTACTGCCGATGGGCCTGACATTACGTAAATATTAGCTTTATTTTTCTCTATCAACTTCAATTACCTATTAGTTCTAATGTTTCCCAAAACTTTGGATATGAAACATTAGACACTTCTGAATTTTCTATTTCAATTGCCTTTTCAGATATTAAACTTGCTATACCTAGAGTCATCGCTAGTCTATGATCGCCATGTGATGAAAATTTTCCTCCGGTTATTTTACTGTTACCTTGTATTATCATTCCGTCTTGTAGTTCTTCTATTTGAGCTCCTGCTTTTCTCATCCACTCGACTGTCAAAGTTATTCTATCTGATTCTTTATATCTTAATTCTTCTGCGTCTAAGATTTTTGTTTCTCCTTCAGCAAATACTGCAGCTAAAGCTATTATAGGAATTTCGTCTATTAGTAAAGGGATTTCTTCACCAGATATTGTTGTAGCTTTTAAATTACTAGTTGAGATATTGATATCACATACAGGTTCTCCCGAATAATCAAGCTTATTAGACATCTTGATATTAGCTCCCATTCGGTTTAGAACACTAATGATTCCTGATCTTGTTTCATTGATTCCCACGTTCTTTATTGTTAGATCTGCATTCTGATGTATACAGCCAGCAACCAGCCAATAAGAAGCACTTGATATATCACCGGGTATGATTACATCGACTGCATTGATTTCAGATGGTTTTACTTGAATGTTTAATCCTTTTGTTTTTATTGTTGCTCCCATAAATCCTAAAAGTCTTTCTGTGTGATCCCTTGATAGGGCTGGTTGATTAATTGTGATTCCATCTTTTGATCTGAGTCCTGCCAAAATAAGAGCACTTTTTAATTGAGCACTAGCAACGGGCATAGCATAATTTATCTTCGTTAGTTCTCCTCCTCTAAATTCAATGGGTGCATTTTCGTTATTATTTTTTGCTTTAATAATTGCACCCATCATGCTTAAAGGTTTAACTACTCTTCCCATAGGTCTTCTTCTTATAGATTCATCACCATCTAAGATTGATCTAAATTTTCTTCCTGCTAACACTCCTGACATTAACCTTATTGTAGTCCCTGAATTACCAACATTTAAAATTTGTTTAGGCTCTTTCAATGAATTCATCCCCAGACCATTAGTTATAACATTCCCTTCTCTATCAATGTTTATTTTTGAACCCAATTTCTTTAATACTGATATTGTTGAGAGGCAATCTTCTCCCATTAAAAAATTTGATATTTTAGCTTTTCCTGTAGCGAGTGAATTAAACATAACTGCTCTGTGAGACATTGATTTATCAGAGGGTATTGTTATTTCACCTCTAAGTGAATTAGATTTATTTGCATTAAATTCCATTTGAGTTAAACTCTCTTTTTAAAACCATATTTATCTGTTTCAACAGCTGGTTTTGTCTTTGTGAAAAATCTTGCTGCTCTTGATCCCACAAAAAGAGATAAAATATTTTCAGAAGCAGAAGGGATGTAATCTGTTGCTGATTGACTTGTATTAGGATCAATATTGTTCATTATTTTTAATTTGTTTTCCCAATTTTTTTGCATGTAATCAGCAATATCATTTTCAGAGTTTTTCTCTAACATTTTCTCTAATTTAACTAATTCAGAAATATATATTCTTACCCATTCAAGTAGCATATCGCTATTAGTAAGAATTGATGAAAAAGAATTGATTGGATCATTGTCCAATGCATCTGTAAACTTATTAAACCTATTTCCTATAAACCTGTATATTTCCTTCCAACTTTTACTATCATTTGACAGATTCATTAAGGCAGTACTTAAAATAATTGGCATTGTTTCTACAAGTCCTGAAAAGCTATCATGTTCCATAATGTCTACATTTATAGCTTGCCCACTTAAATCATTTATTAATTTTGAAGCAACTTTATATGTATTTGAATTTGAATTATCATAACTTACTACGCCCCAAAAAATATTTTCAAAACTTTGGTTTTTTTTAAATGGATTTATACCTATAATCCCAATGTCAGGTAGGATTTCTTCAGCCCATTGATTAACTGCTCTTTTAGTATCTGAGGTATCGATGATAACTACGGTTTTAGATAAATATTCCTTTATGCCTTCAAAAATCTCATATATAGAGGATGTAGGTGTCGCAACAATTATTATGTCAGAATCTTTGACACATTCTTCATAGTTATTAGTTAATTTGGTGATTGAATTTGATTTTAAAGCTATCTCAGATATTTCTTTATGTTTATCGAAACCTTTAACTATTATGTTTTGATTCAGTTTTATAAGACTTGCCCCTATGCCCGAGCCAACTTCTCCATTTCCGATTATTGATATTGTTTGATTGTCTAATTTACTCATCTTTTTTTTCTTTTAGATTGCTAATATGTTGTTTTAAATTTGAAAAGTCCTTCTTATTAAGAGTGTCTAAATCCACTACTATTCCTGAAAAATCTATATCTAATATTAATTGCAAATAATCAAAATTAATATTAGATCTGTGGATATTTATAAAACAATTGGTGCCAATATTTGATAATAATTCTTTAATATCTAAAATATCATTAAAATTAGTAGTAAGAGGTCTGTCGTAAATCATAAAGTCAAAATTAATAGCCTCTAAAGCATTCATACGTAATATACTAAGTTTTTCTTTGATTTTTATTCCTATAGGATTTCTATACCTATAAATATTGAAATTTACATCTGAAGGATTATCAATTAATATAAAATCTGCTTTTTCCAAAGTGGATAAATTGTCAGATTTAGTAATTTGAACTCCAGAACAAAATGCCATTTCAGATTTAATCTGCGATCCGAATATATAAGCATCGCACTCTAATTTTTTTTTAATAAATATATTTTTTGAATAACCTAATATTAATAATTTATTATGATTATCTGTATCAGATTTAAATCCCAAATTATGAGAATTATTAGAAATGATTTTTGTTAAATCCTTCAAAGCTATTTTCCTAAATCATCACTTTGTTTTCTCTTGTCTTTAAGAAAATTTTCAACGTCCTTCAGAATCATTTGTGGTTCAGGGTCAATTTTTGACATTTCTTCTGTATCATAAGATTCTTCAAGTTTTTCGACATATTTAGTTATTTCGTTATGATCCTCAAGGGCGTTATTTAAAGATGATTTGAAATCTTCAGAGACTTTAGAAATTTTTTCAAAATTAATTTCTATAGATAATAACTCTGACAATTCTTTTAAAATAGCAGCTGATAAAATTGGGTTATGAGTAATTTGTAAATAATGTGGAGCATGACCCCATAAAGAAATTGTGGGTATTCCTAATTTATCTAATTTTTCTCCTATAGCTGAAGTAATACCTGCAGGACCTTCATAAGTAGGTTTTGAGAAATTCAATTTTTTGAACATTTTTTGATTTTGTTTACCAGTAGCTGTAAAAGTTATTCTTGGTTTTCTTGTATGTGGAACTGAATCTAATAATGCTCCAACCATAATTACTGTTTTAACTTCATATAAAGTAACAATTTTCATAAAGTTTTTAATATATTTTTTCCAATTGAGATCAGGTTCTATACCTTGAAAAATTATAATGTCATTATCAATAGATTTAGGTTTTATAAATGAAAATTTATTGTTTAACCAATCTATCTGACGCTTGTTTTTGATGTTTGTTACAGAAGGTCTTTTATCAGAGTAGATATAATAAGATTCTGAATTTAAAAAAATTGTATGCTTCACTTCAGATTGAGATAGTAATTCTTTTATAGATTTGGTGGCAGCTTCCGCTGCATCAGGCCAACCTTCCCATGTGCAAATAAGTATTGGTTCTTTTATATCAGATTTGATTATTTCTTCCATATTTTTTCCTACTTATCTAATCTACTATAAATAGCATAACGTAAATATGAATTAAATGAAAACTTATAATAAACTAATTTGTGTAGAAATAAATTACCATTCAAAGATTCAATCAAAGTATGTAAATGAAATGTATTAATAAGTCAGATTATTAATTTCTGTGAGTGTCTAGTTTTGATACTATAATTTGGCTATCAAGATTACAGTTACCTTGTGCATTTTTATTTAATAATAACGTTTATAATAATTTCTATGAAAAAATGATTAATTTATGAATATAAAGAATTTAAGAGAGTAAAAAATGAAAAACGAACAATGGATATTATCAAAAAGACCTGTAGGCGTTCCTAATTTAGAAACTGATATAACTTTAAAACGAATAGAAACAAGAGATTTGAATTTTGGAGAAATTCTCATCGAAACTCAGTATTTATCTCTGGATCCATATATGAGAGGACGTATGAATGCGGGACCTTCATATGCAACGCCTGTTGAAATTGGAGGTGTAATGGAAGGAGAAGTTATAGGCAAAATAATAGACTCTAAATCAAAATTATATAAAAAAGGGGATTTTGTTAATACAAGAATGGGATGGCAAAAATATGGAATTGTAAATGAAAAATCTCAGATTAATAAAATAGATTTCCCTTCAGGCTTACCTATTACATATTCTTTGGGAGTATTGGGAATGCCTGGTAGAACTGCATATTTAGGTTTCACTGAAGTATGTAAACCCAAACCAGGAGAAACCATAGTTATTTCAGCAGCATCTGGAGCAGTAGGTTCTATCGTAGGGCAAATAGCAAAACTTATGGGTTGTCGAGTAATAGGGATTGTAGGAAATGATTCAAAAGTTAAATATTGTAAGGAAACATTAAATTTTGATATATGCCTAAATTATAGAAAACAAGATATTGACAAAGAATTAGGTAAAATTGGAGAAAATTTTGTTGATATGTATTTTGACAACGTTGGGGGAGAGGTGTCTGATGCAGTCATGAATCACATATCTCTTTACTCGAGAACTGCAATTTGTGGACAAATAGCTATTTACAATTCTTCATCTATTCCTACAGGCCCAAGGGTGGCAAGAACATTGCTGACAAAACAATCCACAATGCAAGGTTTTATAGTTTTTAATTATGAGCATAAATATCCAGAAGCAATGAATGCATTGATAAGATGGGTCCAATCAGGGGAAATTGTTTATAGGGAAGATATACACAAAGGATTCAATAGAATTCCAGAAAATTTCATGAAACTCTTTGAGGGAGAAAATTTTGGCAAATTAATTATGGATTTAAGGTGACATCTATTCATTTTTATGAATAATATTAATCTTCAGATAATCATAAATAAATTAAATAATAAGGAAAAAAATGAATTTAACACCCCCAACCGGACAACTTGATGTAAAAAAAACATATAAGGCAAAGATAAAAACTGATAAAGGAGACATAAAAATCCATTTGTACAGTGATCTCACTCCGATAACATCCGAAAACTTTATCAATCTTTCAAAAAATGGATTTTATAATAACACAACATTCCATAGAGTTATTCCTGGATTTATGATCCAGGGAGGAGATCCAACAGGAACGGGCACGGGTGGTCCTGGTTATCAATTTGAAGATGAATTTAATTCTACTTTGAAACATAATTCTGAAGGGATTTTATCAATGGCAAATGCTGGTCCAGGAACTAATGGCTCTCAATTTTTTATTACCCTTGCTCCAACACCTCATCTTGATGGAGCTCATACAATTTTTGGTAAAGTTATTTCAGGAATGGAAGTAGTTTTGGCTATCAGAGAAAGAGACCCAATGTCTGATCCTGAACCAGGAGATAAAATTTTATCAATTGAAATTGAAGAAAAGTAGATTCCTAGATTATGTTTTTTTGCTTTAATTTTTCTATTTGTTCATTTTTGTAACCCAGTTCAGATAATATTCCATAATTATGTTCTCCTAAGGTAGATGAAACTCCTAAAACCGACGGTGTTTCAGAAAACTTCCAAGGTGTACCATGAGTTTTGATATTTTCTCCTAATCTGGGATGATGAATTTCTGAGACGTAATTGTTTGCAACTATATCTGGATCATTTGATGCTTCAACCATACTATTAACGGGTGCAGCAACCATTCTAGCTTTTCTTAATTTATTTATCCAATAAGCTCTTTTTTTCTTAGCAAACATTTCGGATAGTGATGATAATATTTGATCTTTTTTGGCATCACTTTCAAAAGCCAATCCTAAATCTTCTAGATTTTGTTCTTTTAATGTTTTATAAAATCCTAATAGTTCTAATGCTGGTTTCCAATGATTCGGATCTAACTGAATAGCTAAAGCATTTCCATCCACATCATTAAAGCAGGCAGCTATTCCAGCTCTTTCTCTCGTTCCATTTATACGAGCTCCAGTTATTGGTGATTTATTTCTCCACATAGCTGTAGTCATTGTCCAACCCATTAAGCGAAAAGCACTTCCAATCAATGATGTTTCTATTTTTTGCCCTATACCAGTATTTTTGGAATGAATGTAAGCTGCCAAAATTCCACTTAAAGTGAGCATTGCACATGTTTCATCTGCAACGGAAGCTACCCCAGTTCTCATTTGTTGCCCTGGTACTGCAAATGCTTCTGTCACACCTCCAATGGCTTGACCAACAGCATCTGTACCAGGCAAATTCGCACTTGGTCCATCAGGTCCATAAGCTGAGATCGAAGCATAAACTAAAGCTGGGTTTATTTTTTTCAATTCTTCATATCCGAATCCATTTCTTTCTGCAGCTCCTGGGCTAAAATTCTGACCAAATATGTCAGCCGTTTTTATTAATTTGTGTAAGATTTCTTTCCCTTCATCACTTTTGAGATTTAAAGTAAGACTTTTAACACCTCTATTATTAGTCTCAAAAAATGAACTCTCTCCATCTTTCATTTCACCTGCATTTCTGCTTCCGTCTCCTTTACCTGGAACTTCTATTTTAATAATTTCAGCACCTAGATCTGCCATAAACATATATGGAACTGTACCAGCTTGTGCCGTGGAGCAAGTTACTGCTCTTACACCTTGTAATGGACCTGTTGAATTTACCATTTTTTTTCTCCAATTAATTTAATATTATTTAAAATTGATTTATCTATTTTAATTTAGGCATTTTATATCGATCTTCTGGCTCATTCCATCCTCTAAACTTAGGCTTTCGTTTTTCTGCAAAAGCACGTCTTGATTCCATTCGATCATCTTTATATCCATGTCCATGTAATGCCTCAGCTAATTCCTCAAAATTTTTGTCAACTTTGGGCGCAATATGTTTCATCATGTAAAAAGTGTTTACTCTAGCTGCTGGAGGTAAAGAAAGTATATGCTCAGCCATATTTAAAGCTGTCGGAATCAATTCTTCTTTTTCAACAAGTCTATTGATAAAGCCTAATTGATATAATCTTTCAGCTGAGAACCTAAATCCTAATGCCATTTCTGTTGAAACTGGATGGGGAATATTTGCATAATGTCCATGATTATAGCCACCTAACAACCACCTTTTAGCTTCACTCATTTCAAAGATAGCTTCCTTTACTGCTACTCTTAAGTCTGTTCTTTCAACTAACATAAATCCTCCGCCCATTGCATATCCATTAATAGCACCGATAACAGGTTTATCTAAAGTTCCATTTAAAAAAGGATCATTCAAATCAGGACTTTTCCCAGGTGTATCTACTATACTTCCAGCTTCTACTGATTCTTTCATATCTTCACCTGCACAAAAACCTCGTCCTTCACCAGTTAGTATTCCTACTTCTAGATTTTTGTCATTTTTAAATTGATTAAAAGCATCAGCCATTCCTTCACGTATTCCTTTTCCAAGGGCATTAAGTCTTTCAGGACGATTAAGTTTTACTATCATGATTTGATCCTGTATATCTATTTCTACAAAAGACATTGTTAAGCTCCATTTATAAATTTTTAGTTAATAATAATACATTTAGAAACGAATTGAATTATCTATAGAAAAAATATAAGAGGATTTTATATTTTAAAGAACTATGAATATTGCACCTAAAATAATGGATATAATTCCAATTGTTTTGTTTTTAGAAACGGATTCTTTTAAAATAATAATACCAAGAATTGAAGCATGGACTGTAGCTATCTCTCTTAGTGGTGCCACTAAAGAAACAGATGATAATTTATAAGCATATAAAATCATTGGATAAGCTAAGGTGCTGCACATTGAAATAAAGAAAATAAACTTGTAGTTTAATTTAATTAAATGTTTAAAGTGATTGATTCTTCTGTCAATTATCATAATTGGTATGAAACCCCCAATAAATGAACTAATAGAAAAAACGAATAATGGATTGATAAAAGAAACTGCTAGTTTATCTATGATTGTATAACAAGTAATTGTTAGTCCTACAAAAATTGCTAAAATAGTTTCATTTTTTTTATTCGTCACAATAAATAGTGATTTTCCTCCAAGGATTATGATTCCAATAAAGACAATTATGATACCAAAGATTGAGATTAACCCGATATCTTCTCCAATAACTAAAATTCCTATAATAGGAACCAATGCAACTGCTGTCCCTCTTGCAATTGGGTACACTATTGATAATTCTCCTTTTTCATATGCTTTACCTAATGCGTAGAAATAAAATACGTGAATTAGACCTGAAATAATGGCTAATAAAATACCGTAAAAAGAAAATTTTTCATTAACAAAGAGATACAACCCGAAAGGAAAAGCTATTAATCCACTTCCAACAGCTAATAATTGCAAAAATTCAAAAGGATATTCAGATTTTTTAATAGAAAAATTCCATAGTGCATGAATAAAAGTTGATATTAATACTATTATTATGATTACTGTTGACATTTCGTAAGTATAATCGGTAATAATAATGATTACTATATGGAGAGATATATGAAAATATCTAAAATCGAACATTGGATTGTTGATAAATGGATGATCATTAGACTAACCAATGAAAATGGAATTACAGGATTGGGTGAAGGTAATTTTTGGAGCTATGGAAATGTAATGACAACTATTTTAGACCAATTGAGTGAAGACTTATCAAATCCCATATATTCACCTGATTATCTATACAATCAACTTTACAGGAAATATAGTTTTCGATCACCTGCTCTTACTTCTGTTTTATCAGCCATCGATATGGCAATTTGGGATATCAAGGCTAAAGAAGTAAACCTACCATTATGGGATCTACTTGGAGGAAAAGTAAGAACAAAAATAAAAGCTATGTTACTACTTGGGGGATATGGAAAATTGGAATCTAAAGATGATTTTGTATCACAAGCAAGAAAAGCCTTTGATGATGGATACAGAGCAATTAAATTTACTCCTTTTCCTAAAAATTGGGCTAAATTAAGCTATGGGAAACTAATCTCAGAATGTACAGACATAGTTGCATCTGTTAGAGAAGAGGTTGGCTTGGATATGGATTTAGGCATTGAAATCCATCGGAATATGCAACCTTCTGAATCTATAGTTTTTGCTCAGAACATAGAAGAATTTTTACCATATTTTTATGAAGATCCCATTGCACCAGACAGTGTTTTTTCAATGAAAGAAATTGGTGAATCAATAAATATACCATTAGCTATTGGTGAAAGGAATAATACCATTTGGGAATTTAGAGAATATGCTATGATTCCCAATGTGTTGTTTTTAAGACCCGACGTTGGATTGGCTGGAGGAATTACTAACATAAAAAAAATAGCAGCTATAGCAGAATCTTTCCATCAACGTATTATTCCTCATAATTTTCTAGGTCCAATATCAAATTTAATTACAATACATTTAGCAGCCAGCTTAATTAACTGGGATGTAAATGAAGCTATACTTCCAGGCAGGCCTTCCAGAGAAAATATAGTTACTTACAATCCCGCAATTAACAATGGGTACATAGAAATCCCTGAACACATAGGGATTGGGACAGAGTTAATTGACTCGGAATTAGACAAATATCCATTTAATGCAGGAGACGGAGAAACAGAAATTAGAGATGATTGGTCAATAGCTTTAAGATAAGTGAGGTATATATGTTTTTAGTTAGAAGAATATGTAAGGTAGAAAGAAAAGATATATGGAAAGTAGCTTCAATGCTTCACCAAATATGCAATGAATATGAAGAGCAGGGTAGAACTGAAGCTACTATTTATGTAATGGGTTTTTCAACTCCATCAGAAACATTTGGTGTTTGCGCAGAATGGAAACAGGAATCACTGAAAGCAATAAGCTTTCCCAAGGTTCCGGATAAGATTAAATCAAGCTTATCTGCAGAACTAATGGATATTGTTGACTCTTATGAAATTGAATTTCATGAAGTTGTTACTAAAGAAAAATTAGTGGATAGGGGATTGATTTAAAAAAGCCCTAATTTAATAGGGCTTTTTATCTGGTTGCTCAGACCTCTGGGGGTTGATATTTTTATGTTACTTAGATTTAA
>CEVM01095119.1_pt1 | contig 14312 bp, 15 predicted proteins | sample 531481 | NCBI WGS metagenome assembly CEVM01 (sample SAMEA2623649, study PRJEB7988) | marine metagenome | biome: marine biome (ENVO:00000447); feature: mesopelagic zone (ENVO:00000213) & marine oxygen minimum zone (ENVO:01000065); material: "saline water (ENVO:00002010), including plankton...
GACAACCTGAGCCAAGCAAGTGTATATCTTATTGACAATGTCTTGAATACGATCACAGATCTTACCCAGGAAGATTATACCTTCCGCAGCAACGAAGGTACTTTCGAGGGACGCTTTACCTTACAGTTCGAATATGAGGTATTAGGAACCAACGATCTTAACCAAGGTGCATTTACCCTATACCCGAACCCTACCAAAGATCTGGTTACCATATCGGCTACAACACCGATCACACAAGTAGCCATCTATGATCTTCAAGGACGTTTGGTACAGACGCACATGGGGCAGGAAACGCGACAACTTACGGTTACTACCGATAAGTTAACTGCAGCCATGTACTTTGTGACGGTGACTACCCAAGAAGGCACCCTTACCAAACGATTGGTAAAACAATAATTATAACGTCTATATTCTTCAAAAACCGCCTGAAAAATCAGGCGGTTTTTTTGTAAGTGGTTTTTAATTCTAACGCGCTACTGTATCTTTGCATATGGCTCAAGAGTTAACAGCACAGGAACTTCATAATCTGGCAATGAATATTGTTGGAAAAGATCTAGAAACGCAGGGATTTGAGTTTTTAGGTGTGAATTCAAAATTAAACCGAAACCCGCAGTTCGTCGCACTGAAAGATAAAAATCTACATTTTGTTGTGGTACGTGCCGTGGCTTATCCTGATGATGCCGATCGATATGATCCTGAATTATTGAAAAAAATAAAAAAGCATGCTGAAAAATTTGAGGCAAAGACATTCTATGCCGGAGTAGGTTTGGGGCATGGTTCCGATTATGGGAAACCCGTGATCAAAGATGAAGCCTACACCATGATTTATAATGGACTACAAGAAATATGAGAAGCCTAGGCTCTATTTTTATATTGATACTGATAGTTTGGAGTTGCACTTCCGAAGCACCTCAAAAAACGATTCTTCAAGGGGAGGCTTTTGGAACCACCTATACCATTCAATACTTTTCTCAAGAACCTAGTGAACTGAAGTCGGGAATAGATTCTGTGATTCAGGCGATCAATCAATCGTTGAGCACATATCTTCCTTCCAGTGATATTTCAAAGATCAATGCGGGTGATTCCACCGTACAAACAGATCTTGCCTTTCAAGAAGTTTATACCTTGTCAGAGAGCATCTATCAACAGTCCAATGGGTATTTTGATCCAACGATCGGCGTGCTTCGGAATGCTTACGGTTTTGGTAATGAACGACCGCTTCAGCAAATTGATAGCACAGTGTTAGATTCCTTGATGAACTATGTTGGGTTTTCTAAGGTTCAGCTTCGTTCAAATGGAACGATCTCTAAAGAGCATCCTGCTATTTATTTTGATTTTAATGCAGTAGCCAAGGGATATGGAATCGATCGTATTGGTGCTTATCTTTCAGAACAAAATATTCAGCATTATTTGATAGAATTGGGGGGCGAATTGCTTGCTAGCGGAACAAATATTGAAAAACAACAAGCCTGGATCGTAGGAATTGAAGCCGTGGATTCCGATCTCGATGCGCGTAGCTATGCCGCCACCGTTCAATTGAAGGGCAAAGGAATGGCGTCTTCTGGAAATTACCGAAAATTTCGTTTGGACTCGCTCACCGGAAAAAAATACGTACACACCATTAACCCTCTCACCGGAGCGGCAGAACAAAGTGACGTCACCAGTGCTACCGTAATCGCGAACACCTGTGCGGAAGCAGATGCATATGCTACTGCGTTCATGGCGATGGGATTGGAACGTTCTAAGGAAATGCTTCGTAAATTACCTTCCGTGGGGGCATATCTTACCTATGTTGATGCTAACGGAAATTCTCAAATATTTGTTTCTGAAGTGTTTCGCCCCGAACTTTTAGAGGAGTTTTCTTCCGATAGGAAGTAATTCACCTTTCGCCAATCGATACCGATCAATTTCTTCCACCGAAAGTTTTGAAGTGTAATCTACTGCTTCTACATGAAAACCTACTGTTTTTAGTGTATCAAAATAATCCATTCCGTACACACGTACATGATCGTATTGACCAAAAATTCGCGCGCGTTCTTTGGGATCCGTAATGCTGTCGTCCTCAAAAGTGACGCTTCGTTCTTTTTCATACGGCACTTGAAGAACGGCCATCCCGCCCGGTGCCAGCACGCGAAATAATTCTTTCATGGCCTTTCGGTCGTCTGGAATATGCTCTAAGACATGATTACAAATAATAACATCATACGCATTGTCTTCAAAGGGAAGCGCGCAAATGTCAGCTTTCACATCAGCGATGGGTGAATTCAGGTCGGTTGTGGTATACTCAAGGTTCTTCAGCTTTCGGAAGCGATGTAAAAAAGCTTGTTCCGGGGCGAAGTGCAACACCTTATGGGGCGCTGTAAAGAAATCTGTTTCACGTTTCAAATAGAGCCAAAGTAATCGATGACGCTCCAATGATAAGGTTCCGGGAGCGAGCACATTGGGTCGTACTTTTTCATATCCATAGGATAAGAATTTACGATACGTATTCCCATCTATGGGATCTTCATAAGAACTTCCGCGTAAAAAAAAAGCTACAAACGGACGTACCCAATAACTGATCCTAATAAGGAAGGGTCTTGGGATAGCGTTAAGAAGAAACCGAAACATGAAATGAATGAATTACAGCACCAAGGCTTTTTGACGGAATTCACTTTCTTCGTCACTTTCGATGCCTAAGGCTTCGTAAATGTATCCGAAAGTAGAGAGTAGTTCAGGTTTTCCGTCGATCAAAGCGACATCGTGCTCAAAGTGTGCACTGGGTTTCCCATCTCTTGTTACAATGGTCCAGCCGTCCTTTAATTGTTTCACACGGTGCGTGCCTTGATTGATCATAGGTTCGATAGCAATGGTCATTCCTTCGATGAATTTTTTTCCACGCCCTCGTTTTCCATAATTTGGAACCTCAGGATCTTCGTGTAGTTTTTCGCCCAAACCGTGTCCCACTAACTCGCGAACCACACCATATCCATACGACTCACAATAGTTTTGAATCGCATAACCAATGTCCCCAACACGATTCCCTTTCTTAAAGGCTCGGATACCACGGTATAAGGACTCTTTTGTTACTTCCAAAAGTTTTTTGGTCTCAGGAGCCACGTCACCGATTTCAAATGTATAAGCATGATCGCCGTAATATCCATGAAGAATCGCACCGCAGTCTATCGCTACAATATCACCGTCTTCTAGCGGGGTGTCATTGGGTAACCCGTGGACCACCGCATCGTTCACACTAGTGAGTAGGGTAGCGGGACAATCATATAGCCCGAGAAATCCCGGAGTGGCACCCATATCTCGAATAAAGGTTTCGGCCTTGGCATTAAGATCGTTGGTGGTAACTCCTGGACCGACTTCTTTCGCAAGCATTCCTAACGTTTTAGAAACAACGAGTGCTGCTTCGCGCATCAATTCAATTTGTTCAGAAGTTTTTGGAATAATCATACTCTTAAATTACAGGCCAAACCAGTTTTTCTTTTTCTTTTTGACAGGCGCAACACCTGCCTCTCCTAAGAATTGTTGATAGATTTCCCCCCAACCCATGAGGCCACCTACATTTCGGTCGTCAATGAAGTAATCGGCGTTGATCTTTCGACTATATTTCGGGTCAAAATTTTCTTCCGGAAAACTTTTATTGACAGCATAGAAGACAACACCATGCTTTTCACAAAAGGCTACAGCATCATCCAATTGTTTTCCGTAACGATACGTCCATAAAATCAATCGGTGCCCTTTTTCTTGTAATGCTTTCAGGGTGTCGAAAGCAAAAAGTTGCGGTTTGCCGATATCCGGAAAAGCATCTTCCACAATCGTACCATCAAAATCAACTGCTATGGTATAGGTTTCGTTCATCAAGGTGTAATGAACTGCAAAATTACAAAGAATTATAGCAGGGATAAAGTTTTATTCTTACAACAAATACCTACAGCAGGGATTTTCCTGTCATGCTTTTCGGTGGGGTGATTCCCATCAGTGAGAGCAGGGTAGGAGCAATGTCTCCAAGCACTCCGTCTTGCACTTCTTTAATGTTTTTATCAACAAGGATCAGAGGCACCGGATTCGTTGTGTGAGCGGTATTTGGTGATCCATCAGGATTTCGCATGGTTTCACTATTTCCATGATCAGCAATAATAAGGGTCGTATATCCATGTGCGAGCGCTTCGTTCACTATACTTTGCGTACAAACGTCAATGGTTTCGCAGGCCTTGAGGGCAGCATCAAAGACGCCGGTATGTCCCACCATATCTGGATTGGCGAAATTCAGACATATAAAATCGGCACTTTCTTCTTTGATCACGGGAAGAATCTTGTCTCGTATTTCAAAGGCACTCATTTCGGGCTTAAGGTCATAAGTAGCTATCTTCGGAGAAGGGCACAAAATACGTTTTTCACCATCAAAAGGAGTTTCATTACCTCCATTGAAGAAGAACGTTACATGCGGGTATTTTTCGGTTTCCGCGATGCGAACTTGGGTCTTTCCATGTCGCGCCAAGACTTCTCCCAGAGTTTCCTGAATATTTTCTTTGTTGAAGATCACATGAATATTCTCAAAAGAATCATCGTAGTTGGTCAAGGTTACATAATGAAAGTTTCCTTTGGTCATCTCGTATTCGGGATGGTCCTGTTGTGACAATACTTCAGTGAGTTGTCGTCCTCGGTCGGTTCTAAAATTGAAAAAGATTACGACGTCGCCTTCGGAAAGCGTCGCGACAGGCTGTTCATTTTCCGTAAGGATTAAGGGCTCTAAGAACTCATCGGTAACTCCTTCTTCATAACTTTTTTTAATGCTTTCGGAAGCATTCTCTGTGGGCATTCCTTTTCCGAAGCGAATCGCATCATATGCTTTTTTGACCCGTTCCCAACGTTTGTCGCGGTCCATAGCAAAATACCGACCCACTACGGAAGCCAATTTCCCGGTGGAATGCTTCATGTGCGTTTCCAATTCAGTGATAAAACCTGCACCTGATTTTGGATCAACGTCGCGTCCGTCGGTGAATGCATGGACGAAAACGTTGGAGACGCCTGCTTCTTTGGCAGCATCCAACATCGCTTTTACATGATCGATGTGAGAATGTACACCACCGTCAGAAACCAATCCTAAAAAATGTACTTTTTTTTGATTTTTCTTGGCGTATTGAAAGGCGTGCTGAAGCACCTTTTCGTCTTTAAGTGTATTTTGAGCAACCGCTCTATTGATCTTTGCGAGGTCCTGATATACCACACGACCCGCTCCTAAATTCATGTGGCCAACTTCGCTATTTCCCATTTGTCCTTCCGGAAGTCCAACATGGGCGCCGTGCGTTAGTAATTGCGCATGTGGGTAGATGCCGTATAAACTGTCGATAAAAGGGGTGTGTGCTTGAGCGATGGCAGAGACTTCAGCATCTTGCGTGATCCCCCAGCCATCGAGAATGAGAAGGATGGTCTTTTTTTGCATAGCGTAAAGATACAAACAAAATAAACCGACTTCTATAGGAAATTAACCGGAAGCTGTGCGTTTTTAACCTCCGTATTTTTCAATGGCTGCTTCAATTTGTTCGATACGATTATCAGGGTCAGGGTGCGTGCTTTTAAATTCTGGTGCACGATTTGGGCCTGCAGCTGCTTTTAAGATTTCCATCACTTCAATCATTTCATAAGGGTCATAGCCAGCTCTTATCATGAAACGTACTCCCAGATCGTCGCTTTCTAATTCATCTTCGCGCCCATTTCCTAGCAATACATTTTGACCTATTCCGGAAAGGAGCCCACCGGCATCGGCACCTACAGAAGCTCCTTGAGAGACTGTTTGCCAAAATTCGGTGTTGGCGATGCGTTCTGCGGAATGTCTTCCCAATACATGACCAATCTCATGGCCTAATACCCCTGCTAATTGGTCTTCGTTTTCTAACCTCGAATACAAAGCATAGGTGATAAAAATTTGACCTCCCGGCAGCGCAAAGGCATTGACCGTTTGTGCATCAGCCAATAAATGGAAATCATATTGATACGGAGTTTCTCGTGCCATAGTGTTGTTAACGAGTTTTTGTCCTACCATATCTACGTAGTTTTGCATTCTTTCATCAGGGTAGAGTCCGCCATATTGCTCGGCCATTTGCGGCGCACTTTGGAGTCCGATGGCAATTTCTTCTTGCGGGTCCATGGAAATTACTTGTGTTTTCCCGGTATATGGGTTCTCTTCCGTATTGGCGCATTTTTTAAAGAAAGCGAAGGCTACGATGGCCAAGCCAATGAAGATGCGAATTTTCCAGCTACTGCGTCTCATAGGAGTAGATTTAGTGCCTTAAAGATACGAAAGTGAAGCCAATGGGAATGGTTCCTTATTCCAGAAAAATTGAAATTGATTACAACAGTTTTGGATTGATGTCTAGCACATTTTCCTTCCGATAGGTAGCGATAAAATCATCCGTAAAATAATCACTCCCTTTAATTTTTTCCTCCTGCAATATCGCTTTGATATCTAATTTGCGATAGGCTTTAAGCATCGGAATGGATACCGGAGCGTAACTCATATGCCAAGGCTCATACTTAAACCCATTTCGTTGCGCGTTGTTGGTATACACTTCATAAAAACCAAATTCAGCAGCATTCTCATTAAGCCACTCCTTCAATTTGCAAAACGGGCCGTCACCGTGAAAATGCTTGGCCTGCAACACGCTCTGCGGGCGTGGACTTCCATTGGCATCGATCAGATCCAGATCAGTGCCCCAATGGTGTCTTGAGGTCCCGGGGATGGTAGAATATTCAATAATTTTTTTGATCGCCTCTAAAGGTGCTAGTCCGTCTGAGGTAAAGTCAGCATACTTTCGCTCAAAGATCTCTTTCTGTCGCTCAAAACTTCGATAGGCAGAAACCACCTCTATGGCGATATTTTCTTTGGCTGCAGCCGCTTTCATGCGTTGAAAGGAAGCAGCAGTTTCTTTGTGCATAGTAGTCAGGTAGGTGTCTCCCGTAAGATCGGGATTTCCTTTTCCGATGAGTTGATCTCGCGTGTATGAGGTAGTAGATCGCATAGCAAGGTGGGGTAGTAGTGTGAGTCCGGTGACAGCACTCAAGGAGGTTTTGATAAATTGTTTCCGATCCATAGGTTAAAAATAATCAATTTTCGAGCCGGATGCGATCTCATACGCGGGTTTTCCTTGTTCGAAAATTCTTGCAGATGGGATTCCGTGTAGTGTTATTTCTTCTTTCTGAACGTGTAACCAACTCCCTTCTCGCAGCCCTACGACCGGAAGGTTGTGATAGGTATGAAACTCCTGAATTCTGGTTTCACGCGTTTCACCCATGTGTTCTAAATGAGGTGGCGGATCCAGATAATGTGGATTGATATTAAAAGGAACGACCCCTAATGTTTTAAAGGAAGGAGGGTACACAATAGGCATGTCGTTGGTGGTTTGCATGGTAATACCACAAAGGTTCGATCCGGCACTAGTACCTAAATACGGCATACCTTCGAAAATGCGGTCGCGTAATGCGGGCAGTAGATTGTATTGATAAAGAGTGTTAAGCAGCACAAACGTATTTCCACCTCCAACAAAAACGGCATCGGCACTAAGAATAGCTTCTTCCGAACTGTCATAGGTATGAATACCCCGAACCTCTTTATCTATCTTTTTAAATACTTCGGAAACTTTTGCCGTGTAATCATCATAAGAAACACCGCCGGGTCGCGCATACGGAATAAAGCAGATCTGTTCCGAAGCAGCAAAAAATGCTTCCAAAGGTTCCATTAAATAGTTGAGATAAGAATCCTTGTACAAGGTAGAGGTGCTCGCCAGAAGAATGTTTTTCATGTATTTCGGGTTGAAAAGTTCAAATTTAACAAACCTTCTTGGCCTTCTTATGATATTTATTAGGAAATGATCCGTATTTTTAGAATATGAATCCCTTCCGTGCTATCATATATGTGTTTCTTTTTGGATGCAGTTTGTCGTTGCAAGCACAGGAGGTTGAGCGCACTGTCATCAATGGACGCGTCACGGCTCCACAAGGAGAAGATATTGAAGGAATCAATTTATATAACATTTCCTCTCAGAAAGGTACGGTCACCGAGGCAGATGGTTCTTTTACTCTGGCAGTGGCAGAACAAGATCGTATTCTGGTTTCGGCCATACAATTTCAATCTTTTAAAGTTATTGTAGACGAGGGAGTGATCAATAACAAGCAATTGCGAATTTATCTAAATCCGGCGGTCAATGAATTGGAAGAGGTGATCGTGCGCCCATACGATTTAAGCGGTAATGTGATTGCTGATGTGGATCGTATAAAAGTATCGACCGTGGGTTCAGGTTTCGATCTTTCCTATGAAAATTTAGAGTTTAAAATGGACTTCCGTCCCGACCGGCAAAGTAGTATTAAAAGAAATATTGCGGCCGAGGCTCTTAACCAAGGTGCCAATCAAGCGGGTGCCAATTTATTAGGGCTCGCGGGCTTACTTTTTCCGAAGAAAAAACAAACTCCAAAAGAAGTGGTAGCCACAAAAGAAGCCTTGACCGTGGCGTTGCGACAACGCTTCAGTAATACGTACATTACAGAAACCTTCGATATCGAATCTGCTCGCGTAAATGATTTTATCTATTTTGTAGAAGAAAATGGATTACAACCACACCTATTAAAAGAAACGAACGAGATCCGTTTACTAGAACATTTACATCAGCAAAGTGAATTGTACAAGTCGCGCGTCCAAAATTAAGATCTTTATTGTTTGTTGGCTCTGTGCCTGCAGTATAGGGTGGGCGCAAGAAAAGACCTTACGAGGCAACCTGCAAAATAGGACAGATGTAGAAGGTATTCATGTCATTAATCTTAGTTTAAACGAAAGAACGATCACCAATGAAGACGGTAGTTTCCGAATTCCGGTTCGCGCGAATGATACCTTGTTCTTTTCTTCCCTAAAATACCAACCCCAAACCACGGTGATTACCCAAGAAATTTACAAAGATGGTTTTTTGGAGATCACCTTACAAGAATTGGTCAATGAACTGGATGAGGTATTAATACTGCCGCGTTTGTCTGGTGATATCGAAAAAGATCTTCAGCGCATTGAAATTATTGACACCATAAACTTTTACGACGTAGGGATACCGGGCTTTTTGGGAGTACAAGAAGAAAAGATCCCCAATTTGATGGGACAAGTAATTGCGCCTACGGCAGTAAATCTTGAAGGCTTATACAAATACATCAGCGGGTATTATCGCAAGCTCAAACTTCGGAGGAAATGGGATGTAGAGAATTCAACCATAGAAAACCTTACGAACAGCTATGGAGCCGCATTTTTTGAAGAAGCATTTCAGATTCCGGAAGATCGCCTCTATGAGTTTTTACTTTTTTGTATTGAAACCACCGACATTGAGCGCGACTTCCGCATTGAAAACTATAATGGGGTCTGGGAAGCTCTTACGCGATCGGCTTCTGAATATCGCAGTCGGTTGCCAAAAAAAGAGGAATAATTCTTGTAACATTGCTACGGAAAATAGGTCTTATATCATTTGAAACCCAATGTACATGAAGTTTCTTACAACATTATTGCTATTTCTTGTCGTCCCAATACTTCACGGGGCAAAGGAGGAGCATAAATTCTATGTGAGCGTTACCAAAGTGGAATACGCTTCTGAAACAAACGCCTTGCAGATCATCTCCAGTATTTTCATTGATGATATTGAAGAGGTCCTTCAAAAACGCTATCGGAAGGATGTTTCGCTGGCAACCAATAAAGAAACCGAAGCAGATGTCGTTTTATTGCAGCAGTATGTGTTTCAGAAATTATCTGTTACGACCGATGGCAAACCTTTGAAGATGAAGTATATTGGAAGAGAATACGATGTTGATATGGTGAAAATCTATATTGAAATTGAAGAGGTAACCGACTTTACATCGATAAGCATAGAAAATTCCATTTTACAAGACTTGTTTGAAGAACAACAGAATATAGTGCATGTCAAAAAGGGAGGAGAACGAAAAAGCATGATTTTAAACATAGACACTCCTAAAGGAATGTTAAAATTTGATTGAATTCCGTAAGAGCATCACAGAACGATTATTTTTAACCAGTTTACTAAATATAGAATCTAATACGTATGAATTTTAAAAGACTTTTGACGCTCTTCTTTGTGGTGATGTTGACCGGATGGGCGCAGGCACAAGAAGATGGAGAAACGGAAGCCCGCAAACCGGGGCATTACAATAACAATCGCTTTAAGCAATTGTATGAAGAGTTTTCTACTCCAAACATGTACCGATCTCCAAACGGAGCTCCCGGACCGAACTACTACCAGCAGCAGGCCGATTATGTCATGGATATCGAACTCGATGACGAAAAAGCGCGCATCTACGGAAACGAAACCATTACGTACACGAATAACTCCCCTGATGAGCTGGAATACCTTTGGGTGCAGTTGGATCAGAACGTACGCGCACAAGATTCAAAATCTCCTTTGATTGAGCCTAGTGGTGCCGCACCGGCAGAGCTAGCGAGTGCTTTCGTTGGAAAATATATGGGTGCCGGGTTTGATGGCGGTTTTAAAATTCAAGAGGTAAAGAACGAACGTGGGAATCCGCTTCCTTATACCATCAACAGAACGATGATGCGTGTAGAAATGCCGAAAGTTTTGAAAACGGGAGAATCTTTTTCCTTCTCCATAAAATGGTGGTACAACATTCCGGAACATACTATTGATAGAGCCCGCAGTGGATTTGAAACCTTTGCTGACGGAAACCGAGGTTATGTGATTGCTCAATTCTATCCGCGAATGGCGGTGTACAGCGATGTGGAAGGCTGGCAGAACAGTCAGTTTTGGGGTCGTGATGAATTCGCATTGCCTTTTGGTGACTTTGAAGTGAACATTACGGTTCCAGCCGATCATACCTTAGATGCTACCGGAAAATTATTGAATCGAAAAGAGGTCTTCACAAAGGCTATGATGGACCGCTATGAGCGTGCAAAGAAATCTTATGATAAGCCGGTAATTATAGTAACACAAGAAGAAGCCGAGGCCGCCTCTAAAGGATTTTCTAAGCAAAAGAAAACATGGAAGTTCAAGGCCGAAAATGTACGTGATTATGGTTTTGCAACTTCACGTCGCTACATTTGGGACATGATGGCGGTGAAAATCGGAAATCGTGATGTAATGGCGGTTTCAGTATACCCACCGGAAGGAAACCCGTTATGGGAGGACTGGTCAACACGTGTGGTGGCCAGCACCTTGAAATCGTATTCTCGTATGACATTCGATTATCCCTATCATAAAGCCATTTCGGTTCACGCAAAGAATCAAGGAATGGAATATCCAATGATCTGTTGGAACTATGGTCGTCCTGATGAAGACGGAAATTATAGCGAACGTACCAAATACGGAATGATGAGTGTGATCATTCACGAGGTGGGGCACAATTTCTTCCCGATGATCGTTAATAGTGACGAACGGCAATGGACATGGATGGACGAAGGAATCAATACTTTTGTTCAATATGTAGCCGAACAAGATTTTGGAGAAGAATATCCTGAAGCGATTGCACCCAATCAAGCATATCCTTCTCGTCGTGGACCTGCCAAGAACATTGTAGATTATATGGCAAGCGATCAAGATAATATGGCGCCCATTATGACCAAAGGACTGAATACCTATAGTTTTGGTGCCAATGCTTATGCCAAGCCTGCTACGGGATTGAATATTCTTCGGGAAACCATTATGGGTCGCGATTTATTTGACTATTCATTTAGAACCTATTCGCAACGATGGATGTTCAAACATCCTACCCCTGAAGATTTCTTCCGTACCATGGAAGATGCTTCGGCTGTAGATCTAGACTGGTTCTGGAGATCCTGGTTCTACACCACAGATTACACTGATATTGGCGTTGAAGATGTGAAAAAATTCTATGTAACTTCCAAAATGAACAAACAAGTTCGTGAAATGATGGAAGCGCGTGGGATGCAGGAAAGCGATCTTCCACCATTGGTCTATTTAGTTGAAGAAGGCAGCGAAGATTATGAGGAAAGCATGAAAAACGCTTCTTTAGAGGATGTTACCACACTTCAGGAGTATATCATGGATAACGTGGACGCTTCGGACAGAGCAAACCTCAAGAAGCCTAAATTCTTCTATGAGGTTGTTTTTGAAAAGCCAGGTGGAATCCCCATGCCTATTATTGCAGAATACACATACAGTGACGGTTCCACAGAACGTATCACCTATCCTGCACAGATTTGGAGAAAGAACGATAAGAGTGTTGGTAAAGTGATCGCTTCCGATAAGGAGATCACGAAGATCGTTGTGGACCCTGATGAGGAGACGGCCGATATTGATACGTCCAATAACACATGGCCCAAGCGAAAGAAGTTGGGTGAATTCGATAAATTCAAAGAAGAAGTCAAAGGCGAATAAGGTTTCGTCATTGCAAAAAGCCTCACTAAAGAGTGAGGCTTTTTTTATGGGATAATATACCATATGCTTACCGTGAATCGTTAGGAATCGTATATTTGTAATATGATTGGAGCGAGTTTTCCTTTGTTTATTAGCGGCGCAGAAATTGCCTTTATTCTCTTTATCGTGCTCATGGTCTTTGGAGCAGATAAAGTTCCGGAAATCGCGCGTGGTTTAGGGAAGGGAATGCGACAGATCAAAGATGCTACCAACGATATCAAATCTGAGATAACTAAAAGTGCCGAAAAGCATGGAGTCGATGTGGATATTACCAAAGATGTGCGGAAAGAGATCGATAAGGTAAAAGAAGATATCAATGATGTAGCCGGTTCGGTTAAACGCGATTTATAGATGTGGGACACCCTCAAACAATGGGATCGCGATCTCTTTATTTTTCTCAACAATTTACGTATTGAAGAATTCGACGGATTTTGGCTGTTCGTCACACAAATTGAAACGTGGACGCCTCTTTTCATTCTTTTCTTTATTCTGATCCTTTACTTTTACAAACCTAAAATGGGATTCGGGGTGATCTATTTCTTGCTTTTTTCCTTCGGAACAACCATTCTTTCTGTTGATATTGTAAAAGAAAGTGTTGCGAGGTTACGCCCCAATAATGTGGAAGCCTTGGGCGAACTCATCAAAGTCTTACAAACCCCTTCTAATTATAGTTTCTTTTCAGGTCATGCGGCGTCCAGCTTTTCAGTAACCGTCTTTGTAGCCTTAGCCCTTCGGAAGCATACTAAATGGATCCTAGCAGCCTTTATTTGGCCTCTTTTGTTTGTGATGAGCCGTATTTACGTGGGAGTCCATTATCCTAGTGATCTGTTGGTTGGAGCGGTCGTAGGATCTTTAATCGCGTACGGAAGTTATCAACTTTGCAAAAAATCATTAGGGGAAGTGAATTTTTTGTAATTTGAAGCTGCATTAACCTAAAATTCACTAAACATGAAATTATTTCAACGTATCATGGCGATAAGCGCCATGCTCCTTGTGGTGTCTTCCTGTTCGGAAGAGACCCTCATGCCAGAGGTCACTCCCCAGACCGATCTTAAAGCAAACGTTTCTCAAGAACTTTTGAGTATTGACCAGATCAATGCCATTATTCATGAGCGACTAAAAACTACCGGTACCTTTGATTGGGCCGATGTTTCCGATCAAGTATTGTGGAGTGCCACGGTACATGGTAACGAGTTACTTACCATTGGATATGGAAACGCCAACGAAAGTTTCCGCAACAGCGATTCACCGCAACTTACCGCTACCAAAACGGCAATCATATCAAGTGTTCTGTCTTCCGAAGCCATAAACCGTAAAGAAGCCGTAGTTGAAGATGATGCTGTACTGAATGTTATCGACCTCAAGGTAACGCAATTAAAGACGATTTCCGCTTTGCGAGAGCGCAACGATATTCGGTATCTGGAACCTAACGGATATTCCTACTTTTCAAACGAAGCCTATCCGCAAAATCAACGTTCGTCCAGTGGTTGCGATAAAAATGGACAAACACTAAATCCTGCTGATTATCGCACCATCGCTCCCGGAGCTCTGGTGAGTTGGACGTATGACGAGCATCAAATTGAACAAGCCTGGGCGTACAGCACCGGGGCGGGAATTACGGTCGGACTTATTGACACAGGAGTTTCACAGAGTCAGCCATTACTGGGAAATCAGTTCAATGACGGTTACAGTTCGGGTAGAACGATTCAGAAATACGGAACCTTTATTGATTCGGTTTGGCCGTGGTCTAGCAACTATGACGGTCCGCATGACAAATGTGGACATGGTACCAGCATGGGAGCTACCATTGCGGCACCTAGAAACAACAATAATCTTCCGGTGGGCGTGGCCTATAATTGTAATTTGGTCTCTTACCGTGCGACCGAGGACGTG
>CEVM01101713.1_pt1 | contig 14310 bp, 11 predicted proteins | sample 531481 | NCBI WGS metagenome assembly CEVM01 (sample SAMEA2623649, study PRJEB7988) | marine metagenome | biome: marine biome (ENVO:00000447); feature: mesopelagic zone (ENVO:00000213) & marine oxygen minimum zone (ENVO:01000065); material: "saline water (ENVO:00002010), including plankton...
AACAGTTGGCGCCGGCGTGGTTACAGAAATAACGGAATAAAATGGCTGGTAATAGTAAAAGAACTATTATTCAATTAGAAAGTACAGCCGGGACTGGGTATAGGTATGTATTTACAAAAAGCAAACGATTGCATCCTGATCGTGTTGAATATAAAAAATATGACCCTATAGTTCGTAAACACGTGATATTTAAAGAATCGAAATAATTTATTTATGGAATATTTAAATACTTCACATAAATCTAATAGGAGTGTAGCTCAATTAGGTAGAGCACCGGTCTCCAAAACCGGGGGTTGCAGGTTCGATTCCTGTCACTCCTGCTGAAATTATATTTCTAAGTAATTGGAATTAGAATGATAAGGAAACTTAAGGCTTTTATTTCAGATGTTGATTTTGAGATGAAAAAGGTATCATGGCCAACATGGGATGAACTAAGAGGCTCAACTTATGTCGTTATCACTCTAACATTGGTTTTAGGTCTATATTTGTTTTTTGCGGATCTATTGCTATCAAAAATATTAAGTGTGTTATTATAATGGATTGGTATTCACTAAGAGTTATATCTGGAAAAGAAAAGAAAATTCGTGATTCTTTGAAATATGAGGTAGACCGTGAAGGGTTTTCTTCAATGGTAGATCAGGTTTTTGTTCCATCAGAAAATATTATAGAGATGAGGGATGGTAAAAAAAAGGTGAAGAATAAAGTTTTTTTCCCAGGGTATTTACTGATTAAAATGGATATGGATAAAGAGGTCAAATATTTAATAGAAAATCTTACTGGAGTAATGAGTTTCGTTGGACCACAAGGTAATCCTCAATCTCTTAAACATGATGAAGTAAATCGCATACTAGGTGTTGTTGAGGGCTCTAAGGATAAAGAGGTTGTTAAATCATTATTTAAAGTAGGCGACCATGTTAAAGTTACAGATGGTCCCTTCTTGGAGTTTTCTGGTTTTGTTAAAGAAGTAAATGAGGAAAAACAAAAATTAAAGGTATCTGTAAGTATCTTCGGTAGACCAACTCCTGTTGAATTAGATTATTTGCAGGTTGAGAAGGAATAATTTAGTATGCCACCCAAAAAAGAAATTGGATTTATAAAGTTGCAAATACCTGCCGGTCAAGCAAATCCCGCTCCTCCAGTAGGTCCGGCCTTAGGTCAGCATGGTGTTAATATTATGGATTTCTGTAAAGCATTTAATGATAAAACTAAAGATCAGATTGGTATGATAATTCCTGTAGAAATAACTGTGTTTTCTGATCGTAGCTTTACATTTATAACAAAGACGCCTCCTGCTGCAATTTTACTTAAAAAAGCGGCAGGTCTAGATAAAGGTTCTGGTGAGCCAAATAGAGATAAGGTTGGTACGGTTAGTGAAAATGATCTTGCTCAGATTGCTGAAACAAAGATGGCAGATTTGAATGCTAATACTATTGAAAATGCTAAAGAAATGATCCGTGGAACTGCAAGAAGTATGGGTATAGAGGTAAGTTGATTCAATGTCATTAACTAAAAATAGAAAATTGATTAATGAAAAGCATGATAGGGATAAAGAGTACTCATTAGATGAAGCAGTGTCTATGATTAAAGATATGAAGTTTACTAAATTTGACGAGTCTGTTGATATTGCATTAAATATGGGTGTTGATCCTCGACATGCTGATCAAAATATTCGAATCACTACAAGTTTGCCTAGCGGTACGGGAAGTGAGGTTGTTATTTTAGTTTTGGCTCGCGGTCCGAAAGAAAAGGAAGCAAAAGAAGCTGGTGCAGATTTTGTTGGGAACGATGATTTTATTGAAAAATTAAAAAATGGGTGGAGTGATATTGATAAAATTGTTGCAACTCCAGATATGATGCCATCATTGGGGAAATTAGGTAAGATTTTAGGCCCTAAAGGTTTAATGCCTAATCCTAAGAGTGGTACTGTTACAATGGATCTTAAAAAATCAATAAATGAATTAAAAGCTGGTCGTGTTGAATTAAGAGTTGAAAAAAATGGTATAATTCATTCTAGCTTTGGAAAAACTTCTTTTGATGAGAAAGATCTGATTGAAAATGTGCGTACAATCTATGAGGCTCTATTAAAAGCTAGGCCGGCTTCTGCTAAAGGTCAGTTTATTAAAAAAATAACATTATCTTCAACTATGGGCCCTGGGGTTAAGGTTGATTTAACAACAATTAAAGTAATATAAGTTATGCCAAGTCAAAAGAATATAGATGAAGTAAAGTATCTAACTGATAAGCTTGAAAGTGCGAGCGCAATATACTTTACAGATTACCTAGGATTAGATGTGGATAGTATTACTAAGCTAAGATCGGAATTTTTTCATGCTTCTGTCGAATTTAAAGTTACTAAAAATACTTTATTAAAATTAGCGGCTGAAAATATGAAGATTGAAGGACTTGATGATTATTTAGTTGGGTCTACAGCTATTGCAATTTCTTTAGATGAGCCTACGTCGCCTGCTAAAGTATTAAAAAGTTTTATGAAGGAACACGACAAGCCGGAAGTGAAAGCTATATTATTTGATGGTGAGGTGTTAGAAGGTAGTGAGTATAAGAAATTTGCTAGTTTACCATCGAAAGATGAACTATTAACCAAGTTCATAATCATGTTAAATAGCCCAATGACTAATTTGGTGCGCACGTTGAGTTCTCCAATGGGAAATTTTGTTAATGTATTAAATAGTTTAAAAAATGAAAAATCTGAATAACTTAAAGTCAAGGAGTATTAATAATGGCTGAAACTAAAAGAGCAGATGTTCTATCTTACTTAGATTCTGCAAATATGGTTGAAATATCAGAGCTTATTTCTGAAATTGAGGAAAAGTTTGGTGTAACTGCCGCTGCACCTGTTGCAGTAGCTGCAGCTGGACCAGCTGATTCTGCTGCAGGGGGACCTGAGGAAAAATCAGAGTTTGATGTTGTTTTATCAAGCGCTGGTCAATCAAAGATAAATGTTATTAAAGCTGTAAGGGCAATTACTAGCTTAGGGTTAAAAGAAGCTAAAGATCTTGTTGATTCTGCGCCTAAGCCAATTAAAGAAGGTGTTCCTCAGGCTGAGGCTGATGAAATAAAAGCACAGCTTGAAGAAGCTGGCGCAGAAGTCGAGCTTAAGTAATATCATAATAATTACAATCTTTGTTAAAGATATAATAAAATTTACAAGAACTAAGTAGGAGGTTTCTTTGGGATACGTACATAAAAATAAATCAGACAGGGTGTCTTTTTCTAAAATACCATCTTTAGTAGAAATGCCTGATTTTCTTTCATTGCAAAAGGATTCTTTTGAAAGATTTTTGCAGTTAGATACTCTTGAAGACGAACGCGGCCATATGGGATTAGAGGGGGTTTTTCAAGATGTATTTCCTTTAGAAGATTCTCATAGAAATTATATTCTTGAATATAATAATTATTTCTTAGGTCTTCCTAAGTACTCTCCTGATGAATGCATTGACCGTGGAGTAACCTATTCAGTTCCGTTAAAAGTTAGATTGACTCTTAATATAACTGATGAGGAGAATAAGAATGAATTTGCTCAAAGTATTCAACAGGACGTATACTTTGGAAATATTCCTGCTATGACAGAAAAAGGCACTTTTGTTATTAATGGAGCTGAACGCGTTATCGTCTCTCAGCTACATAGAAGTCCAGGAGTATTCTTTGATGATGCGATTCATCCAAATGGAGCAAAGTTATTTCAAGCAAGAATAATTCCATTTAGAGGTTCATGGTTAGATTTTACGACTGATATAAATGATGCAATGTTTGCAATAATAGATCGAAGAAGAAAGTTTCCTGTAACTATGTTATTGCGTGCTCTTGGTTTCTCAACTAATAAAGATATATTTAATGCTTTTAACTGTATAAAAAAAATCTCTTTGAAATCAAATAAAGGAATAGATAAGTATTATGGTATGAGTATCGTTAGTGATGTTATTGATGAAAAAACAGGGGAAATATTTTATGAAGGCGGTACTATTCTTGATGAAAACTCTGTAGAAACCTTGCGTGAGAATAAAATTTTTAATCTAGATGTTATTGATAGTAATCGGAATTTTTCATCTATGTTGCTTCTTAATACAATAGAAAAAGATCCTACCAGAAGCACTGAAGAGGCTTTAAGTGTAGTATACCAACTAATTAGATCTGGTGAACCGCCTAATTTAGAAACAGCTCAGAAATTTATTGAAAGACAGTTTTTTAGTCCTAAAAAATATGATTTGGGTCAGGTTGGTAGGTATAGATTGAATCAACAGTTTGATTTAGACGTTCCAGTGGATGATACTGTATTAACAATGGATGATATTGTTTGTGTAATTCGATTTTTAATAGATATGCGAAAAGGTGAGCGCGGTCCAGATGATATTGATCATTTAGGAAACAGGAGGGTAAAAACAGTTGGCGAATTATTGACAAATCAGTTCAATGTAGCTCTTAGTAGGATGTTGCGAACGATATATGAGAGAATGAATTTGAGAGAATCAGAATCTATTACACCTCAAGATCTAATAAACTCTCGAGTTGTGACTACAGTTATTAATACGTTCTTTGGTACTAGTCAGTTATCTCAGTTTGGTGATCAAACTAACCCGCTTGCAGAGATTACTCACAAGCGTCGTATTTCGGCCCTAGGTCCAGGCGGACTCACAAGAGAGCGCGCTGGGTTTGAGGTTCGAGATGTCCATTATACTCATTATGGTAGACTGTGTCCGATTGAAACTCCTGAAGGTCCAAATATTGGGTTGATTTCCTCTTTGGCTCTACATGCTAGAATAAATACACATGGATTTATTGAAGCGCCGTATAGATTATTGGATAAAAAAGGAAAAAGTTCAACTGCTACGCAATCAATAAAATACTTATCTGCTGATGATGAAGATAGAGTTATGATTGCTCAGTCTGATTCAAGAATGAATAAAGAAGGTAAATTATTAGATAGTTCTGTTAGAGCTAGAATAAGAGGTGATTTTCCAGTAGTTAATTCAAGTGAAATTGAATATATGGATGTTGCTCCAAATCAGATTCTAAGTGTAGCAGCAGCTTTGATTCCTTTTTTAGAGCACGATGATGCGAATCGTGCTCTAATGGGTTCTAATATGCAGAGGCAGTCTGTTCCTTTAATGAATCCAAATGCGCCTATAGTTGGCACGGGTATTGAAAGTAAAGTTGCTAAAGACTCTTATTCTGCGTTAACCTGCCCTGTTGATGGTGAAGTGGCCTATGTTGATTCTAGCAAGATATCGATAAAGTCTAGCGATTTGCCTGATGATTTGACGTTATCTTCAGGTTCGAACTTAGTTGAGGTTCCGCTAAAGAAATATTGGAGAACAAATCAAAATTCTTCGCATAATCAAAGACCTTTAGTGAAACTAGGTAATAAAGTTAAAAAAGGAGATGTAATTGCTGATGGAGCATCATGTAATGATGGTGAATTGGCTTTAGGAAATAATGTTAGAGTAGCATTTATGCCATGGAGAGGATATAATTTTGAAGATGCGATCGTGATAAGTGAACGTTTGGTATCCAAAGATATTTTTACCAGTTTACATATTAATGAGATAGATCTTGAAGTTCGCGATACTAAACGTGGTGAAGAAGAATTAACAGCAGAAATTCCAAACGTAAGTGAAGATGCTACAAGAGAGCTAGATGAAAATGGAATAATTAGAATTGGTGCAAAGGTGCAAGAAGGTGATATCCTTATTGGGAAGGTTTCACCTAAAGGTGAGACGGACCCTACTCCAGAAGAAAAACTTTTAAAGGCTATATTTGGTGAAAAGGCTGGTGAGGTAAAAGATTCATCTCGTAGAGCTGATCCAGGTGTTCAAGGTATAGTATTAAATACTAAGCTATTCCAAAAAAGAGCTCGTATGTCTAGGATAGAATTAAAAAAAGCTATCCAGGAATTACAAATTGAAACTCGTTCAACTAAAGAAGATTTAAAAGAATCTCGTGATAAAAAACTTCTTGAATTGTTAAAAAATCAAATATCTGGTGGAATTAGAGATATGTCTAATGGAAGAACTTTGATTAAAAAATCAACTAAATTAACTGAAAAAAGAATTAAGTCTTTTGATTTGGAAAGATTTGCGCAAGATACAAGGTGGGTTGATGATAGAAAATCCTGGGAAGATATAAAAACAGTTTGGAGGACTTATAGAAGAGAGTGGGCTGAGGCTGAAGATAGATTAGAAAGAGAAGTATTTAAGCTCCGCGTCGGAGATGAACTACAACCTGGTATTATAAAGTTGGCAAAAGTTTATGTTGCAAATAAGCGTCGGGTTAAGGTTGGTGATAAAATGGCTGGAAGGCATGGTAACAAAGGTATAGTTGCAACAATTGTTCCTGAGGAAGATATGCCGTTCACAGAGGACGGTACTCCGGTAGATATAGTCTTAAACCCTCTTGGAGTCCCTTCTCGTATGAACTTGGGCCAATTATATGAAACTATGCTTGGTTGGGCTGGTGAAATACTTGGTTTGAGATATGAAACGCCCGCTTTTGACGGTGCTAGCCCTGAACTTGTTGAAACTGAGATGAAGAAAGCAGGTTTGCCTGTAGATGGAAAAGTCAAGCTAATTGATGGAATTACTGGTGAATATTATGATAATACTGTTGCGGTTGGTGTGATATATATGATGAAGCTTGCTCATATGGTTGATGACAAAATGCATGCCAGATCTACGGGTCCTTATTCGTTAATAACTCAACAGCCACTTGGTGGTAAAGCGCAATTCGGAGGACAGAGATTTGGAGAAATGGAGTGTTGGGCGCTTGAGGCTTATGGCGCAGCGCATACACTTCAAGAAATATTAACAGTTAAGTCTGATGACGTAGAAGGCAGGTCAAAGGTTTACAATGCAATTGTTCGCGGAGAAAACTTACCTGAATATGGGTCACCTGAATCTTTTAATGTGCTTATAAAAGAATTACAGGGTTTAGGCATAGACGTAGAATTAAATTAGTTAGGAAGGTGTACATTGACATATATACAATCATCTAAAGTTGATTTATCTAAGAAATATGAATCAATAACTATTGGTCTAGCATCTCCTGAGATGATTCTAGGGAGATCGTATGGTGAAATTTTAAAGCCAGAAACAATTAATTATCGATCATATAAGCCAGAAAAAGATGGATTATTTTGTGAGAAAATTTTTGGTCCAGTAAAAGACTATGAGTGTCATTGTGGAAAATATAAAGGTATACGATACCGTGGAATTATATGTGATAGATGTGGTGTTGAGGTCACAAGAAAGAAAGTTAGACGTGAAAGGATGGGCCATATAACCTTAGCAGTCCCAATTGTGCATATCTGGTATTTAAGATCTATACCAAGTAAGCTTGCTTATTTAACAGGTTTAAAAACTAAGGAATTAGAGCGTATAATATACTATGAAACATTTGTCGTTATTGAGCCAGGAAAAAGTGGGCGAGAGATGACGGAGCTTCTTGATGAAGAGGAATATTTCGAATTGGAACGAGACTATGGCTTTTATGCGGTAAGCGAAGAAGAAAGAGATAATGACGATTTCTTTTATGCTACTATGGGTGGTGAGGCAATAAAAGAAATGTTGGCAAGAATAAATTTGTTTGAGTTGAAAAAAAACCTTGAAGAGATAATTGAAACTTCTAAATCTAAACAGAAACGCACAGAGGCTTTAAATAGGCTTAAAATAGCAAAAACATTTTTACCTACATTGTCAAAGAAGAGAATCAATCAACCAGAATGGATGGTAATTTCTGTTTTACCTGTTATTCCACCAGAACTGAGGCCACTTGTTCCTTTAGAGGGTGGAAGATTTGCAGCAAGCGATTTAAATGATTTATATCGTCGTATAATTATCAGAAATAATCGTTTAAAACAGTTAATAGAAATTGGTGCGCCTGATGTGATTTTAAGAAATGAAAAAAGGATGCTACAAGAAGCTGTAGATGCTTTATTTGATAATAGTCGTCGAAAAACAGCAATTCGAAGTGGAACTAGAAGACCCTTGAAGTCTATTTCAGATATGTTGAGAGGGAAGACCGGTCGTTTTAGACAAAATTTACTTGGAAAAAGAGTTGACTATTCTGGGCGTTCTGTAATCGTAGTTGGTCCAGAATTAAAAATGAGTGAATGTGGACTGCCAAAGAATATGGCTCTTGAATTATTTAAACCTCATATGATTTATGAATTGATTGCAAGAGGTTATAGTGAAACTCCAAGAAGTGCGAAATTAATGATTGAAAAGCGAGAGCAAGTAGTTTATAAGGTTCTTGAATATGTAGTGAAAGACCATCCTGTATTACTTAATAGGGCGCCAACACTTCATCGTTTAGGAATACAGGCATTTCAACCTATACTTGTTGATGGTAAAGCAATAAAACTTCATCCGCTGGTATGCGCAGCATTTAATGCTGATTTTGATGGCGATCAAATGGCAGTCCATGTGCCTTTAAGCGTTCAATCTCAGATGGAAGCACGAGTTCTCATGCTTTCAAGTCATAACGTACTTCACCCTGCTAACGGGAAACCAATCTCTGTTCCTTCACAAGATATGGTATTGGGTTGTTATTATTTAACTCGTCCTATGAAGGGTGTTAAAGGTGAGGGTAAGTCCTTTTCATCATTTGATGAAGTTTTGTTAGCTTATGAAAATAAATCTGTAGATATGCATGCTATAATAAATATTCGTCATAATGGTACATGGCAAAAAGAAACTACAGTTGGTAGGGTAATATTTAATTCAATAATACCTGAAGAACTTGATTATGTTGATCTAACTATATCAAAAAATGATTTAGCAAAAATTATCAACCAATCTTATTTAATTGCTGGAAACCATAAGACGGTAGAATTTTTAGATAATCTTAAAGACCTTGGTTTTTCTTCAGCTACTAAAGGAGGATGTTCTATATCAATCGGAGATGTCATGATTCCTGATCAAAAAGATGATATTATTGCTGATGCTCAGAAAAAAGTTGATGGTATAACAGAAAAGTATAGTCGTCATATTCTAACTGATGGTGAAAGATATAATAAGGTGATTGATATATGGACTCATGCCACAAATGATGTTGCTAAAACTATGATGGATGGATTAAAAAATGATGGACAAGGTTTTAATCCCGTGTTTATGATGGCAGATTCAGGTGCACGTGGAAGCCAAGATCAAATAAAACAATTGGCTGGAATGAGAGGATTAATGGCTAAGCCGAAGAAATCTATGACTGGTGGTAAGGGGGAAATTATAGAATCTCCAATTATCTCTAATTTTAAAGAAGGTCTCTCGGTTTTGGAGTATTTTATTTCTACACATGGTGCTAGAAAAGGTTTAGCTGATACGGCTCTAAAAACAGCAGATGCCGGTTATTTGACAAGAAGATTAGTTGATGTATCTCAGGATGTAGTTATTTATGAAAATGATTGTGGTACGATTAATGGTTTATTCATTTCAGATCTTAAGGAAGGTGAGGAGATTATTGAACCTTTGGCAGATAGAATATTAGGTAGGACGATACTTGATGATTTTATTCTTGATGGGAAAAAATTAATTAAAAACGGTCAAATTATTGGTGATAAAGAAGCAGAAGTTATAGCAGATTCAAATGTAGAAAGTCTACGAATAAGATCTGTTCTAACTTGTGATTCTTCTAGGGGAGTTTGCGCTAAATGTTATGGTTGGAATCTTTCTACTCATGATATAGTAGACCTTGGTACGGCAGTTGGTATACAGGCTGCTCAAAGTATTGGTGAGCCTGGAACACAATTAACGTTAAGAACTTTTCATATTGGAGGTACTGCTACCCGTATTATTGAGCAATCAGAGATGAAAACGAACAGGGCTGGTCTAGTAGAGTTTTCTGAAGATATTGAAATAGCAGAAACAAAAGATGAAAGTGGTTTATTGGTTAATCGATGCATGGTGAGGAATGGTAAATTATTTATAATGGATAAGGATAAAATATTAGTTCAGTATAATATCCCATATGGATCAAATATCTTGGTTAAAAGTGGGCAAAAAATAAAATCTGGAACTGTTCTGTTTCAATGGGATCCCTATACGGATGTAATACTTGCAAGGAAGACTGGCATTATTTCGTTAAAAGATTTTGTTGAGGGAGACACGTATCAAGTTGAAGCTGTTGAAGGTGGAAAAAAGCAGATGGTTATTATTGAGGCTAAAGATAGAAGTCTTAGTCCGCAAGTTGAAATAACTGACGATAAGGGTAATATACTTGCTGGTGGAACAATTCTTCCTGTAACTGCAACTCTAATAGTTATTAGTGGTCAGAAAGTTTCTCGAGGACAGACGCTAGTAAAGATTCCAAGAGATATTGGAAAAACACGTGATATAACTGGAGGTTTGCCTAGAGTCGCAGAATTGTTTGAAGCCCGAAATCCAAGAAATCCTTCTGTTGTTAGTGAAATTGATGGTACTGTAAAATTTGGAGAAACCAAAAGAGGCGTAAGAACAATTATTGTTGAGTCAAAAGATGGGGATAAAAAGAAGTATAGAATACCGTATGGTAAGCATGTTATCGTTCATGAGCTTGATAGGATTATTGCTGGTACGCAACTTTGCGATGGTACAACCTCACCAATGGATATATTAAAAATTCTAGGAGCTAATAAGGCTAGAGAATATTTAGTTAATGAAATACAAGAAGTATATCGATTGCAAGGGGTAAAAATTAATGATAAGCATATTGAGGTTATAGTTCGGCAGATGATGCAGAAAATAAGCGTTGTTGAATCTGGAGATACTGAGTATTTACCTAAAGATAGAATAAATAGAAGTGAGTTTTTTGCCACAAATAATAAAATTCTATCAATGGTGAAAGTTACTCATTCGGGTGATTCTGAATATGATAAGGATATGTTAGTAGATAAAAAAGAGTTTAATGAGAATAATAAGGAACTTAAAGAATCAGAAAAGAAACCAGCAAAATACACAAAGACTAAACCAGCTACTTTTGAACCTTTGCTTATGGGAATAACAAGAGCGTCATTAAATACCGATAGTTTTATTTCAGCAGCTTCATTTCAAGAAACAACAAGAGTTCTAACAAATGCAGCTACTGCTGGTCAAACAGACTATTTACGGGGTTTGAAAGAAAATGTTGCTGTTGGAAGGTTGATTCCTGCAGGTACAGGATTGCATCATCTAAGAGGTATAGTTGTTGGAGATAATGAGGATAAAGAAGAAGATCTTGATTCAATGAGTGCAGCGGCAATCTAAAAAGACAAAGGAATAATATAATTGATGTATATAAATTTATACTTTAACTTACTTGGCTATTGAGCAAATGATATGCCGACGATAAATCAATTAGTTCGAAAAGGGAGGAAGCGTTTAGTTAAGAAAACGGCTACTCCAGCGCTGAAGGGTAACCCGCAGAAGAGAGGGGTTTGCACTCGTGTATATACTACTACTCCTAAAAAACCTAATTCAGCTTTACGTAAAGTTACTCGTGTTAGGTTGACTAATGGAATGGAGGTAACAGCTTACATACCGGGTGAGGGTCATAATCTTCAGGAGCACTCAATTGTTTTAATTGAGGGTGGTCGTGTAAAGGATTTACCAGGCGTAAGATATCACATTGTAAGAGGAACATTAGATACATCTGGTGTATCTGATAGAACTACAAGTCGTTCAAGGTATGGTGCTAAAAAGCCAAAATAATAAGATAGTTTAATTATGAGAAGAAGAAGACCAGAAAGACGAAAAATTTTACCAGATCCTGTTTTTAAAGATCTTTCTATATCAAAATTTATTAATTTTTTGATGAAGGGAGGAAAAAAGGGTGTTGCTGAAAAAATATTTTACAATGCTTTAGATATAATTAAGCAAAAGACAAAATCTGATGGAATTAAAATATTTGAAAAAGCTATTGAAAATACATCTCCTTCGGTTGAGGTTAAATCGCGAAGGATTGGTGGTGCAACATATCAAGTCCCAATTGAAGTTCCAAACCATCGAAAATTTTTTCTTGCTTCACATTGGCTAATTAATTCAGCTACTAGTCGATCTGGAAAACCAATGTCTGAAAGATTGGCTTCTGAATTTATATCTGCTTCCAATAATGAAGGTGGTGCAATTAAGAAAAAAGAAGATACGCATAGAATGGCTGAGGCGAATAAAGCTTTTGCTCATTTTAGGAATTAATTAGAGAGTTAATTAGAAAAGTGTCAAAAGATAATTTAGATATTGTAAGAAACATTGGGATTATGGCCCATATAGATGCAGGTAAAACTACATTAACTGAAAGAATACTTTTTTATACAGGGCGTACTCATAAGATAGGAGAAGTTCATGATGGTGGCGCTACCATGGATTGGATGGATCAAGAAAAAGAACGTGGAATTACTATAACCTCTGCAGCCACGACTACAGAATGGAATGATCATAGGATAAATATCATTGATACTCCGGGTCATGTTGATTTTACTGTAGAAGTTGAGCGTTCATTAAGAGTATTAGATGGTTCTGTTGCTGTATTTTGTGCAGTTGGGGGTGTCGAACCTCAAAGTGAGACAGTTTGGAGACAAGCGGATAAATATAATGTTCCAAGGATGGCGTTTGTTAATAAGATGGATAGAGTTGGCGGAGATTATTTTAATGTTATTGAAATGATGAAAGAGAGATTAGGTGCTAATCCTTTACCTATAGTTATACCTATTGGAACAGGAGAATTGTTTACTGGGATAATTGATCTTTTAGATATGAAAGCGATACTTTATAATGAATCAACTTTAGGTGCCCGGTTTGAATATTCTGATATTCCTCATGATATGGTTGATGAAGCAAATAAATGGCGTCATCATCTAATCGAGGAAACCGCTGCCTACGATGAGCATTTATTAGAAAAATATTTAGAAGGTGAAGAAATATCTGTTGATGAAATAAAAGCTGCGATACGAAAAGGCTGCATTGATAATACTTTTATACCTACTCTTTGTGGATCTGCATTTAAAAATAAAGGTGTTCAAAGGCTTTTAGATGCAGTAGTAGATTTTTTGCCATCTCCAATTGATGTTGGAGAAGTCCTTGGTTATGACCCTAATGATAATGAAGTTGAGCTTAAGAGAAAGCCTAATATGGAATCTCCTTTTAGTGCTCTTGCATTTAAAATAATGACAGATCCTTTTGTTGGAAGATTAACATATATGCGTGTCTACTCAGGGAAATTAGATAAAGGATCTTATATCTATAACTCTAATATCGGAAAGCGAGAAAGAGTTAGTAGGATTTTGCAGATGCATGCTAATAAAAGAGAAGAGCGTGATGAAGTTGCTGCTGGTGATATAGTTGCGGTTGTAGGTCTAAAAAATACTAATACTGGTCATACAGTCTGTGATGAAAAACATAGTATTATACTTGAGTCTATGGATTTTCCGGAACCGGTAGTAGAAGTTTCAGTTGAGCCTGTTAGTAAAGCTGAACAGGATAATTTATCAAAAGCGCTAGCAAAGCTTAGTGAAGAAGACCCTACTTTTAAACTATCAACAAATCAAGATACTGGTCAGACCATAATTTCAGGTATGGGAGAATTACATTTAGAAATTCTGATTGACAGGTTATTAAGAGAATTTAAAGTGCAGGCTCTTATTGGTAAACCTCAGGTTGCTTTTAGTGAAGCAATTACTAAAAAAGTTGAGAAAATAAATGTAAAATTTGTCAGGCAAAGTGGTGGAAGGGGTCAATATGGCCATGTTGTTATTAATGTTGAACCTAATGAGGTTGGAAAAGGTTTTCACTTTGAAAATAAGATTGTTGGTGGAGTGATACCTAAGGAATACATACCTTCCGTTAAAAAAGGTATGGAAGAGGCTATTAAAAATGGTGTATTAGCTGGATACCCTCTTGAAGATGTTAGAGTTGAATTAGTTTTTGGGTCATATCATGATGTGGACTCATCCGAAATGGCTTTTAAAATTGCAGGGTCTATGGCAATTCAACAAGCATGTAAAAAAGCAGGCCCAGTGTTAATGGAGCCAATGATGAAAGTAGAGGTAATTGTTCCCGAAGAATATTTGGGGGATGTTATGGGTGATATTAACTCCAGAAGAGGAAAAATGGAAGGTATGGGCCAGCGGAAAGAAGCACATGTCTTAAATGCAATAGTTCCTTTGAGTAGAATGTTTGGGTATGTTACTGATTTGAGATCATTAACTCAAGGTCGCGCAGTGTTTCATATGGAATTTTCAAATTATCAACGTGTTCCATCAAAAATTGAATCAGAAATTATAGAACAAGTACATGGTAAAGCTTCCTAATTTGATTAAGGAGAATAAATAATATGTCTAAAGCAAAATTTGAA
>CEVM01019577.1_pt1 | contig 14285 bp, 10 predicted proteins | sample 531481 | NCBI WGS metagenome assembly CEVM01 (sample SAMEA2623649, study PRJEB7988) | marine metagenome | biome: marine biome (ENVO:00000447); feature: mesopelagic zone (ENVO:00000213) & marine oxygen minimum zone (ENVO:01000065); material: "saline water (ENVO:00002010), including plankton...
TTTGCCAACTGGAGGGGCTCACTTTTTCATCTGGATTTGAATGTGAATTCACTAGTGAAATTCCCATCCGTGCCGGCACCAGCAGTTCATCAGCCATCATAGTAAGCTGGATTCATTTTTTATCTCTAATGGCCGATGAACCCGTAGTTTGGGATCAACAAAAGATTGGTGAATTGGCTTATAAAGCAGAAGTAACACAATTCAATGAGCCTGGGGGTATGATGGACCAATATTCTGTGGCGATAGGGCGTCTTATTTATTTAGAATCGGAACCAACCCTTTCTGTTCAATCTTTAAATCCGAATTTGGGTGCCTTTGTTTTGGGGGATTCCTGCGAGCCCAAGGATACCATGGGCATTTTAAGCTTTTGCCGTGATTCACGTCTGGATATCATTCGAAAATTAAAGGTCAAAAATCCAAATGCAAGTGTTCACAATTTGGATGAAAATGCAGATTTATCTGATCTGAATGGAGAAGAAAAAAAAATTATACACGGTACGATGCAAAATCGGGATTTATTAAAAAAGGCACTCACTGAACTGGAGAAAGATGAGACGAACCATGAATTAATTGGTGCACTATTAACGGAGCATCATACGGTATTACGCGATATATTAAAAGTGAGCACACCCAAGATCGAATCCATGTTAAATGTGGCTTTAGAAGCAGGCGCTATGGGTGGAAAAATTAGTGGTTCAGGAGGAGGAGGATGTATGTTTGCTTATGCTCCAGGAAATTCAGACGAAGTAGCAGAAGCAATTGAAAAGGTAGGAGGGGAAGCATATGTTGTAACTTCTGATAAAGGAACAATTCTTAATTAAGGTTTGCCTTGTTCCTATATACCCATTTATAATAAGCTTTTTCCTTTAGGTTTTTTGCTGCAGCCTCATCAACTATAACTATCGTTTTTGGATGCATTTGTATTGCTGAAGCGCTGCACATTGAAGAAATAGGCCCTTCGATAGCTTTTGTGATTGGCTTAGTTTTAGAGTCCCCTGATGCTAATAAAAGTATTTTTTTAGCTTCCATAATTGTTCCTACTCCCATGGTAACAGCATATTTGGGTACATCGGAGATATTATCAAAAAATCTTGCATTATCATTTACTGTTTCTTCAGTGAGAGTTTTTAATCGAGTTCTAGATCCAAGAGATGAAGAGGGTTCATTAAAAGCTATATGACCACTCCTTCCTATGCCAAGAATTTGTAGGTCAATACCGCCAAAAATCTTAATCAATGATTCATATTTATCACATTCTTTTTGATTAAATGAACTCCCATTAGGTATATGAACATTTTTTTGTTTTATATTAATTTTAGAGAACAGTGTCTTAAACATAAAAGTATTATACGACTGCGGATGATTTTTAGGTAAGCCCACATATTCGTCAAGATTAAATGAAATTACATTTGAAAAATCTAAACCCTCACTGTTGTGTAGTTTAATTAGTTCATCATATAAACCTAACGGTGTACTTCCTGTAGCTAAACCAAGAACTGTCTTGGGGTTAGTGCTAATATGATGTGCAACAATCATTGCAGACTCGTGACTCATTTCTGAGTAATCTTTTTTAATTATTATTTCTATTTTAAAGTACCTTTCATATCAGGGTAGAATGTCATTATAGAACATAATATTTTCTCAATCTTATTTGTAGGAAGCCAAAATCTTGTCACGTTTAATTTGCCTTTTATTGGATTTCCCATAATATCTTGAAGAGATATTATATACTCAAATTTACCTATTGCTCCATCTCCTGTTCTTTTTTCTTTTTTTTCATCACGGAAATTCGGGGCAATTATATCATAAATATTTGTTCCAAATAATCCCCTTCTTTTTTTTACACCTAATAATTTTTCCATAGCGAAATTCATTGAAGTATAATTATCGTTTATTGCTACTGCAATTGGGTCACTTGATGTGTTAAAAACATGCTCATATTTGGTAATTAATAATTGTAATTGTCTTTCAAGATTATCATTTAACTCATTGAGGTTGAAATCAGAGTTTTCCCCACTAATTTTATTGAAAGTTTGAGGATTCTTTTCATCCGTAATATTTATATCATCAATAATTAATAAATTATTGTTATCCCAATTAATTTTCTTATTTGAAATGGCAGCAATTTTATTAACAAATTTTTTTCTTATTTTTATGTTAATATTTCCCATCCAATTATATATCGCTTGTCTAGAGACACCCAACTCTTCTGACCACTGCTTTATGCTTAGACTACTTGAATTAATTGTGTTTTGTACAAATTCAGTTGGTTTTATTTTTCTCATTTCAAATCACACTCACAATGAATCTACTTAACGCTGAAAGCCCACCAACTACTTCTCTCTTACCCGAGTCAGTCCCGACGAGCCCGCCAATAGAAAATCCGCCCAGATCCGGATCCACGATAATCACAGATTTGCCTATGCGCTTTGCCTGAACCGCTGCAATGACACCTGAGGCAGTTCCGGTGTAGATTGCGACATCATATTCTTCAGCGTGCAATTGTAAAGAAAGTATTACAAAGGCGAAAAGGGAGATAAGAATCGATCGAAAATTCATGATTAAAGTTACTATTATAAATGTAAACTAATGTACACTAATGTAAACTAATGTACAATTTTATTGTAAATAATGTGAAAACATTGTAAAGTTGAGTGCAAATGAGGTCAAATAATAAGGGAGATAATAATGAAGAAGATTAAGTTTCTTTCCGCGATAGCCTGTTTCACGTTTACAATTTTATTTTCTCAAGGTAGCGTCAAAGGTAAGATAACAGATGAAACCGGAGGAGCAATCTCAGGTGCTAATATATATATAAAAAGCAGTGATATAGGCTCTATTTCTGACAGCGATGGTAATTATACGCTAAACTCAGTACCTCAAGGAGAATCAGTTTTAGTTGTTGATTTTATTGGATATGAAAGATCAGAAAATATTTTAACAATTAGTTCAGATGAAACGATAACTATTAATATTACTCTTACAACAAGTGTTTTGAGTGGCCAAGAAGTATTGGTCGTTGGATATGGAACACAGCAAAGACGAGAAGTCACAGGTTCTATTTCACGTATTTCAGATTTAGCATTAAGGGAGGCACGAACTTTAGGTTTTGAAGAGGCGCTCCAAGGAAATGTTTCAGGTGTTGATGTACAAGAGTATAGCGGTGAGCCAGGCGCAGCGCCAAATATTAGAATTAGAGGTGCAGGCTCTATTAGTGCGGGAAATGAGCCTCTTTATGTCGTGGATGGTTTTCCAATATCAAAAGATTTAGGTTTACAAGGAACTTTATTTAGAAGAAGAACAGCATTTAAACCTCCTTCATCTAATCCTCTATCAGTTATTAATCCTGATGATATTGAATCTATAGAAATATTGAAAGATGCTTCAGCTGCATCTATTTATGGTTCAAGGGGTGCGAATGGGGTCGTGATTATAACCACTAAAAGAGGAGGGAAAACGGGCGTACCTGTTATTAAATTTTCATCATATTCAGGATCGCAAACTGTTTCAAATAAGCCAAGTATGATGAACTCCGAGGAAATAATTGCATACGCTAAAGACGCAAGGAATAATAATTATCTACAAACATATGATCCCACAAATAGCGCCAGCACAAATTACAATCCTAATTATAATCCAAATAACAATACAGGAAGACCCAGTAGTGGTAGTGTACGGATACCTGAAAAATATGTTAGTTGGGATGGAACAGATACAGATTGGTTAGATCTTATTTTTACAGATGCACCTGTTTCAAATAATACTTTTAGTATTTCAAACGGTTCAGAAAATTTTGGCTACGCAATATCAGGAGGATATTTTGATCAAAGTGGCTTGATAAAGAATTCTAATTTCAAAAGATACACTGCTAGCGCTAGAATAGATGGAAAGTTCAAGGAGAGATTAGCTTATGGTTTAAATCTAAATACTGTTTATACAAAAAATAACCGTGTCCCAGCAAATGCTCCTTATTTTGGACGTCCACCAGGCATTGTTTATTCTGCAATGGTACATAGTCCAGTTATTAAGCCTTACAATTCAGATGGGACCATCAATCAACTTGATGGACAATCTTATATGGGTAATGGTAATACTTCCGCAAGTAATCCTCTAGCTATTATTGAGGGGATAAAAGAAGAATTAAATAATCATCGATCTTATGGAAACATTTTTGCTGATTATAACATCATTCCAGGTCTTACCTTTAGATCTTCGGCTGGATTAGATCTCAATAATTATATGGGTTCTTTTTATCGATCAAATTCTTTGCTTTATCGTACAAGTAAATCAGGTGATCCATATGCACAATCCAGTTCTGGAAGCAGTTATAATTGGCTATGGGAAAATACGGTTAATTATAAAACTTCATTTTCAAATGTACATAACCTATCAATGCTTGCTGGGTATACAGCACAAAAAGAAGCGGTCGAAATGAACAGTGTTGTTGCAAGAAGTTTTCCTGATGATCAAGTATCCACAATAAGCGGAGGTGCAGTTACCGAAGGGGATGGAACAAAGGAGGAATGGTCGCTAGCATCTATGTTAGCAAGACTTAACTACAATTATGATTACAGATATCTACTAACTTTAGCCGTTAGATCAGATCGGTCTTCAAGATTCGGAAAAAACAATCAAACTGGTGTATTCCCTTCCTTTTCAGCCGCATGGCGCATACATGAAGAATCATTTATGAAATCTCTAGAAACGGTAAGCGAATTAAAAATCAGAGCTAGTTATGGAATAACAGGTAATTTCCAAATTCCGAACTATGGTTCTATTGGTTTATTGGGCCAAGGTTTGTATCCTGATGGAAATAATACTAATCCCGCAATTTATCCACAGACATTTAGCAATGCAGATTTAGGCTGGGAAACAACTAAACAAACAAACTTTGGAGCTGACTTCGCACTTTTTGAAGATCGTATTTATGGTTCATTTGATACTTACAATAGTGACACAGAAGATCTCCTCCTTTTTGTGGGAGTTCCGGCTTCAACTGGTTTCACAACTGCATTAAAAAACATTGGTAAAGTAAATAATAAAGGATTTGAATTCAATTTAACAAGTAGAAATCTATCCGGAGAATTAAGTTGGTCTACTGATTTTAATTATTCTACCAATAAAAATGAAGTAATCGAATTAGGTGGAAAGAATGAACCCATTTATTCTAAGGGATCTGCTGGAGTTCGACATATTACTCGAGTAGGAGATGCTGTCGGGAGTTACTATGGTTATGTTGTAGATGGTGTATATCAAAACCAATCTGAAATTGATAGTGCACCAACTGATATACTGGCAAAGGCTCCTCGACCAGGTGATTTTAGATTTAAGGATATTAATGGTGACGGTATTATTAATACGGATGATCGAACAATAACAGGTTCATATAATCCAGATTATATTTGGGGTATTACAAACAGATTAAAATATAAGAATTTTGACTTGAGTGTTTTTTTCCAGGGTGTTGAGGGAAGAGAAATACTTAACCTTACCGCAAGACATATGAAAAATGGAGAAGCAAACTTTAACTCATATGATGTATTAAAAAATCGATGGATATCAGAAAGTGAACCGGGCGATGGCAAAACACCTAGGGCAGATAGATCAACAGGTACGCATGGAAATAATAATCGACCATCGAGTTACCAGGTTGAAGATGGTTCTTATGCTCGATTAAAAAACTTGACGATAGGCTATACTCTTCCAAGATCAATGTCTGAAAAGTATGCTGAGGATATTCGCTTATACTTTACAGCAAAAAATTTGGCGACTTGGACAGATTACATTGGGTTTAATCCTGAAGTTAGTCTTCAGTCTCAAAATATGTTAACGCAAGGCGAAGATTATGGAGCTTATCCACTATCAGTTTCTCTCGTCTTCGGTTTAAACGTAACCTTTTAATTAGGAGGATATAGTAATGATCAAAATCAAAAATATTTTTAGTTTAATATCTTGGCTTATTATAACAAGTACATTTTTTATTTCTTGTTCAGATGAATTCACGCTTCTTGCTCCTGAAAGTCAAAGAAATGTTGATAATTTTTATCAAACAAAATCTGATTTTGAAACCGCTTTAAGTGGTGTATATGATGCACTACAAAGTGGTGGAGCTTATGGAAATCAGTCTGATATTGCCACCGGCGGTACTGGTGGTTATTGGATGATGACTGAAATGCGTTCCGATAATACAGATCAAGGCGCTGGTGTTACTGGATTAGCAGCAGCAGTAGCGGAGTTAAACGAATTTAATGAAACTCCCTTAAGTGAGTATACATTGGGTGCTTGGTCGGGTTCATATCAAGGCGTAGCGCGTGCAAATACATTAATAACCAGAATTCAATCAGCTAAACTTGATGATACTTTCAAAAATCAAGTAATTGGAGAAGCTCTTTTTGTACGTTCTCTACTTTATTACAACCTTGCGATGCTTTTTGGAAATATACCAATGCCGTTAGAGGAAATTCTTGAAACAAATCCAAAGCAAACGCAACTATCGCAAAATCAGGTTTTAACGCAGCTAGTTACAGATTTAACAGATTCTGCTGGCAAAACATCAGGCACTCCGTCACTAACTGGTCGTGCTACAAAATGGTCTGCATTAACTTTGCTCGGAAAAGTTCAACTACATTTAGGCAATAAAAGTGAAGCTGCTAGTGCATTGGATCAAGTAATTAATAGCGGTAGTTTTTCATTGCTTAGTAAATATGCTGATCTTTGGGGTCCTTCTAATGAAAATAGTAATGAATCTATATTTGAAGTGCAGTTTGTATCAGGTGGTAAGGGAGAAGGAAGTGGTTTTACTAATTCCTTCTCACCTAGTGGCGACCTTCAAACTGGTGAAGGAGGAGGAAGAAATAGACCAACGATAGATATGTCTAGAGCATATGAAGAAGGTGATTTAAGATTTAAAGTATCCATGGATACCATGTATGTACTAAATGGTGATACTTCCTATCAAAGGCATGTAAAAAAATATGAAAGCAATCCGTTTGCAAATTTTGATGCGGATAATAATTTCATTGTATTACGTTATGCAGATGTGTTATTAATGGCGGCAGAAGCTTCAGGCGCGGGTACTCAAGCATACAGCTATATTAACCAAGTTAGAAAGCGTGCCGGATTAGGAGATGTTAGTTCAGCTACAGCAGGCTCTTTTGAAGATCATCTCGCTCAAGAAAGAAGAGTAGAGCTTGCATTTGAAAATCATCGATGGTATGATTTATTAAGGTTTGGGACAGCAGTGTCTACTATGAATGCTCAATTCGCTCAGCAGGGGTTTAGTATTACAATTAATGATAACGATTTGGTCTTCCCAATACCCCAACGTGAAATTGATCTAGGCTTAACTCAAAACCCAGGTTACTAGTCTTTAAAATAACTTAAGTAAGAGAAAGAGCTGCAGAAAAATCAGCATAAGGTAGCTCTCCCCAATGCCCTTTCTTTATGTAGCTTTTTCTCTTACTTATTTATTGAAAATTAATTAGTAAAAAACGGAGGACGAAAATGAACAAAAAGATTATTATTATTTTTGCAATATTATTAAATATTGTGTTTGCTCAACCAGATGTACCTGTTGATCAATGGAAAGGTAAAAAAATTCTGCTAATCGGTGCCCATCCTGATGATGATAGCCAATCCTATGGAACTCTGGCAATGTTAAGGGATCATGGTAATGAAGTATGGGTTTTGCTTTTAACCACTGGAAATGTTGGAACTAAAGATCCAAAAATGACTCGTGATAAATTATCAAAAATTCGTCTTAATGAAGAAATAGATGCATTAAAAATTTTAGGTATAGATAAAAGTCATTATATAAATTTAGGTTACACAGATGGTGAAGTAGAGTGGGCTGATAGAAAAGAAGTAGTTGGTAAAATTGTTCGTTGGATAAGAAAGATACGTCCAGATGTGCTAATGGCTTTTGATCCTGGATGGGGTTATGTGCGTTGGCATAAAACTGATCACAGAACAGCAAGTTATTTAGCTGCTGATGCATCTAGAGCTGCTGAATGGAGACTTATTTTCCCTGCTCAAATCATACATGAAGGTTTAAAAGAGTGGCGCGTGCCTGAATACCTTTTTTACTCTCCGTTAGAGAAAGATGCAAATGTTACAGTTGATATAACTAAGTACAATGATAAAAAAGTTACTGCGAAAAGTAAACATCTAAGTCAATTTAGTGGGATGTGGGATGATTATAGAGGTAATGACCCAAAACTTCTTTCGAAAGCTGAAAGAAAAGAATTTAATGATCGAATTAGTCGCATGAAAAAAGTTGATGGAAAAATTGTAGAAAATTTTCGATATTATACTGGTTATCCAGATGGTATTGGAAGTGGTAGAGGTAGTTATCCAAAATAAGTAAAATTATTTGGAATAATTATCAGCTTAAAATTTCAAATTTATAAAATACTTTGGAGTTTTTTGAATATTAAAGTATTTAGCATAGACTCTCATAAGTAAGATCAAAATCTATCCCGCCTCATTAATTATTCATATTTTAACATATTTATTTAGGAAATAAAATGAACAAGCATTTCAATATGGTAATATTAGTATTCTTAACATTTTTTGTTATTTCTTTTATTACTAATATAATTGGTCCGCTAATTCCTGATATCATAAATGATTTTGATTTAAATCTTACTCTAGTTGCTTTATTACCTTTTTCTTTTTTCATCGCTTATGGAATTATTTCAATCCCATCTGGAATGTTAATACAAAAAATTGGTGAAAAACCTGTGATGGTTCTAGCGTTTGGTTTAGCATTTATAGGTTCTTCTATTTTTGCTTCATTCCCAAATTACTCTCTGGCAGTAATATCATTATTCTTAATAGGTAGTGGTATGGCCATGTTGCAAGTTGTAATTAATCCATTATTACGAGTAGCCGGAGGTGAAGAAAATTTTGCATTTAATGCTACTCTGGCCCAACTTATTTTTGGATTAGCTTCTTTCTTCAGTCCTTTTGCCTTCTCTTACTTTGTGCTCAATTTGAACCAATCTAGCATAGAAAATAATTGGTTTTTAGATTTCTTTAATTTTATTACACCTGATCATCTTCTTTGGATTAGCCTATATTGGTTATTCGCGATTATTTCTATAATAATGATTGTAATAATTATTTTATTTAATTTTCCAAGAGTTGAATTAAAACACGATGAAAAAATCGGAACAATTAAAGCCCATATTTCATTATTAAGAAATCCTGTCGTAATCATTTATTTTTTTGGAATTTTCACCTATGTTGGTCTCGAGCAAGGCGTAGCAAACTGGATTAGTAAATTTTTAGAAATTTATCATGCCTATGATCCTCAAATTATTGGCGCTAAAACTATTTCATGGTTTTGGGGTTTAATGACAGCTGGGGGAATATTGGGAGTTATTTTATTAAAAATAATTGATAGTAAAATTGTTTTGAAAGTTTTTACTGTTTTTACTATGATTTCTTTATTTCTCGCATTATTTATGCCAGGTCCAATCGCATTAATAGCTTTTCCTGCTGTTGGATTTTTTGCTGCAGTAATGTATCCAATAATTTTTTCTTTGGCTTTAAACTCTCTATCAGAGCATCATGGTACATTTAGCGGAATATTGGTTACTGGTATTTTCGGGGGAGCTATAGTTCCTTTAATTGTAGGTGTTCTGGGTGATTATTTTGGGTTAAGATACGGAATGCTATTTTTATTTATTCCTTTACTGTTTATTCTATTTATAGGATTTTGGGCTAAACCAATAATCTCTAATAAAACAGTTCTAAACAATTAATAATAATGAATACTATTAAAAAAGGTATTATCGGTGTTGATTTGGGTGCAACTATGACATCAGCAGGAATTGTTCATGGTAATAAAATAACAAAATATTTAAATAAAAGAACGCCTGCCGGAGAGACTAAAGAAAATGTTTTGAATCATATTTATAGTATAATTGAAAGTTTTGATTTAAAAGATGTTGAAGCAATTGGTATAGGGGTTCCAAGTGTTGTTGATATAGAAAATGGAATAGTTTATGATGTTCAATATATTCCCAGTTGGAAGAAGATAAAGTTAAAAAAAATTCTTGAAAAGAAATTCAATCTTTCGGTATATGTTAATAATGATGCTAATTGTTTTGCTGCAGGTGAAAAGCATTTTGGTGTAGGTCAAAATGCTGAATTTCTCGTAGGCCTTGTAATAGGTACGGGATTAGGTGGTGGTGTAATATTGGATGGTAGACTTTATAATGGCCCCAATTGTGGTGCTGGAGAATTTGGCATGTTACCCTATAGAGCAAAAAATATAGAATATTATTGTAGTGGGCAATTTTTTCTTAATGCAGGTAAACGTGGTGAAGAATTTAGTGCATTGGCAAGAGATGGTGACCCAAAGGCTTTGATGGTATTTAAAGATTTTGGTCTACATATGGGCAATGCTATTAAAGTGGTTTTATACACTTATGATCCTGATTTAATTGTTCTGGGCGGTTCAATCTCAAAAGATTATGATTTATTTTGCGAATCAATGTGGGAATCAATTTATACCTTTGCCTATAGATCTGTAATAAAAACACTTAATATTAAACCATCAGAAACTGAACATAGCGCTGTATTAGGAGCAGCAGCACTCTATTTAGATCACTTAAAAAAACACTCTAAAACTTCTCATTACCAAAAATTATAGTTAAAGAATGTATAATAATTTCCGTTTATTAATTTTTTCTTTTATTTTCGGAATTTTTTGTGGTTGCCAAAAAAGTTCAAACTATATAGTTCCAATAAACATTGAATCTAATTATGAAGGATCCCCGATATTTTTTGGAATTCCTATACCAATAGGAACTTTATTTTCTGTAGATAAAGTACGAGTATTAAATCAATCTAAGGTAGAAATTCCTTCGCAAATAACAGAAGTTTCATCTTGGTTCCCAAAAGATAATAGTATCAAATGGATATGGGTTTTCTTTTTTTCTCAAGAAAGCAATGGTTACTTTGTTGAATATGGTGATAAAGTCACTAGAAAAGAATATAATGGACCTAAGCTTTCAATCGAAAATAATATGCGAAATAATGGGTTCGCTGAGATTATAACAGGCCCTTTAAAGTTTAGAGTTAATAAGAATGGAAACGGATTTATAGATGAAATATTTTTTAATTCGAAAGGGAATAACTTTTCCCAAGATGATATTATTGCCTCAGGATCTAACAATAGAGGATCATTCCTAGATATTTTTGATGATAATGGAATAGATTATTCAAAAGCAAACATAATAAGAACAGAATTAGAGAGAGGTTCGGGTCCTTTACATATGATATTAAGAGTTGATGGAGAATATATATATAATCAACCAGATAATTCACCTTCCCCATTTATTATTCGAATTCATGCTTATGCAGGAAAATCTTATTTAAAGGTATATCATACAATTACTTATACTGGAAAACCTGATAAACACAAACCCTATACTGGTGCAGATGCATTAATTTCTAATGGAAATGAATCAATGGTCGCCGATATAAATTTGCTTGCTGAAGATCCAGGATGGGCAGTCCCCAATGACCAAATATCAAGTACTGGTTTAAAGTTTAACTATCATCTTGAAGTTAATAATCAATACTCGACTTCTAATTATTTTGGTGAGTGGTATGAAAATAACAAGTTAGAAACAATTAAAGGAGATTTGTTAGGTCCAATATCTGTAAAACAACTTGGCCCAAACCAAAATAAAATAGATAAGGATAATTCATCTTCTCCAAACAAAAGGATTGATACATTTATAGCTGAAATTGAATTACCAGATAAAGATAATATAATAGCAAAACGTGTTCCAGGCTGGATTACAATTAGTGATAATGATAGATCAATATCAGTTGGAATTCGACATTTCCTTCAAGAGTATCCTAAAGAAATTCTGATTAAACCTAACAAGAATGAAGTCATAGCTTATAATTGGAGTCCTAATGCTGATCCGATGCATTTTGCTCGTACAAATAGTGAACCTGATAGAGGACAAGTTGGTAATTTTGCAACTGGATTAACAAAAACGAGTGAGTTAGTATTTTACTTTGGAGATTTGACTAAGCAAAAATCTTCTCAAAAAATTATTGAATCTTTCTTATTTCCAAATGTTGCACATGCAGAACCTAATTGGTACTCCAAAAGTGGTGTATTTGGTAATTTTTCAACAAATAATAATACCTTTTTAGAATTTCAACGGGCACTAGAATATAAATATAAATGGATGGAATTTAATCGTGATTGGGAGCCATGGTATGGAATGTTTAATTATGGTGATATAAAAACTTACTCTTATGGTAAGAATTGGAGATTATGGAATAATAATGAACCAGGTCAAGATTATATTCGATGGATTCAATTTATGAGAACTGGAAACAAAGATATGTTTTTTTCTGCTGAAATTGGAAGTAGACATAGTATGGATGTCGATAATATTCATTGGCCAAATAATCTAGAATATATTGGAGATGCAAATTTGGCACAAGCGTGGTGGGATCATAATAAGAAACCTCCACCTTCACCTTATTTGGGAATGGGCTCTGTTGAAGGTCGTCAACATTGGGGATCGTTATATAGTGCACATGTATGGACTGCAGGTTGGTTAACTAACTATTATTTATCAGGTTATCATCGTGGTTTAGATGTTGCTAAATTAACTGCAGAAACATATTTAAATAGGATATGGGGTAATCATGGTTTAACTGGTCGAAGGTTATACTTATCTATATGGAATCTTGCTGAAGTTTATGATGCAACGAAAAACAATAAATATTGGGATGAACTTCAGGATAGAATAAATATTCTTTTGGATTTACAGAAGAAACAGGGTGGTAATTTATTAAGTGATCGTTATGGTTATGCGCAGCCTTATATAACAAATGGATTAAGAAAAGTATTACAGTTTGGGGATAGACCCGATATTAAAAAGGCGGTTATTGAACATGCAAGATGGGTAAGAGATGTCCCTCCTATGAATCACACTTATGAATCATATCTTGCAACAATTAGTCCGCTAATTTATGGATATGAACTTTCGGGCGAAAAAAGTTTTTATAAAGAAGCATGGAAGAGGGCACAGCATTTAAAAGTTGATAAATTAGAAAATGAAGATATATTTGATGATGATTTAACTACTCAAAGTGACCTATTTATTTTATTAGATAAAATAGATAAGATGCCTTTAAGGACTGATGGGCGTAAGGCTAATTGGACATTAAATCAAGGTAGTAGGATTTTTGGATGGACCCATGCTTATAATTTGCCTTATTTGTTATACTATCTTGAGGAAGAAGGCCCCCCTAAAAATTAATAATTTCTGATTTATGTGGAAAATATTCATCTATATCTGCGTTACTCAATTCAATGATAAAATCACTTATTTTTTTACAAATAAAGTCTAGATATTTTGTTCCTTTTTCAGCTGTGGATAGGCTAGGATCAGCATTACCGCAATAATCATTTAATCTAGAAAATTTTCGACTAGTCTTCATCCAGCCTTCTTCTAAAGCTTTAAATCTAAATGGTCTTGCAGAACCATCATTCGCTTGAAATAACTCAACTAACTCAGGAAATAAAGCTAAGGCTATAGATGTTTCCTTTTCACCGCCATGATCGTCCATCTTTTCAAATATATTATTATCCTTTATTTCATAAAAATTGCACCAAAACATATGAACGTCTAGGTCTGACTGTATTTGTCTAACTAATGGAGTAAAATCATTTCCACCATGTCCATTAATTAATACTATCTTTTTTATTCCATGATGAACAAGTGAAGAAACAATTTCAGTAATCATAAGGTCTAATGTTGATTGCTTAACATGAATAGTAAGTGGGAAATCCATTAAATTACAATCAACTCCGTAAGGTAGTGTAGGTAAACATATCACGGATTTTGTTTTATCCCATGATTCTTCAGTTACACGCTTTACGATTGCATCAGTATGTAGAAAATCTTGCCCTTCAGGTAAGTGATAATTATGAGCCTCAATTGCACTAGTACCTAAGATTGCAACGTTAGGTTTATTATTTATAATATTTTTTAGATTTGTTTGTGTTAAATCCCATTTATTAATCATAGACTTTCCCTCAAATAATTGATAAAATAAATTTTATAGATTCACAATTTATTTAAAAAATATTTAAAGTTAATCATAAATTATATATACATATGAAAGAGAAAGATGAGACGAACCATGAATTAATTGGTGCACTATTAACAGAGCATCATACGGTATTACGTAATGTGTTAAAAGTAAGTACACCAAAGATTGAATCCATGTTAGATGCG
>CEVM01261748.1_pt1 | contig 14245 bp, 12 predicted proteins | sample 531481 | NCBI WGS metagenome assembly CEVM01 (sample SAMEA2623649, study PRJEB7988) | marine metagenome | biome: marine biome (ENVO:00000447); feature: mesopelagic zone (ENVO:00000213) & marine oxygen minimum zone (ENVO:01000065); material: "saline water (ENVO:00002010), including plankton...
GGCGTCTTCTTCCGTCAGGGTTTTTGGCATCAAGTTGAAGTTCATCGCGTGGATCGCATCTTGAAAATTATTATTGCGAGCGCTCAACACGAAATGCTCTAAGGCCGCTTGTGGCGTGCGAAGATTGAATCGCGTTGGCGGCAATCCTATTTGATCGTTTAATCTGTTGACCACGTAATACGCCTCGTTGTAGTCGCTTAAAGGGTTGGGGTAAAATTCATCTCGCTGGTTGACTACACTGTCTTTAGAAGGTAATCCCATCTCTTTTGAGATAGAATCGGTCACTTGCGCATGTACCTCTATAAAAGCAAAGAATACGAGAATACCAAGTAGAAGTGAAGGCAGATGTTTCATGCTACTAAAATACGTATTTCAAATAGGATGGCTAGCGATCAACGCTTCAAATGCTGGACGCGTTGCAACAGTGTAGGATGCGAATAGTGTACGTACACAAAGGCCGGATGGGGTGTTAAGTTGCTTAAACTATTCTTTGAAAGCTTCTTAAGTGCATTGATCAAAGGTGCTGCGGCATAAGTTCCGGCTGCATACCGATCGGCTTGGTATTCAAATTTTCTGGAGATCATGTTCATGAAAAGTCCGGTGATTTCCGAAATAGGCGTAAATAAAATGGTAAATGCGATCAACCCAATATGGAATGAAGGTTCTGAAACCTGTAGCGCTTCGGAAAGAATTGGGTTTCCAATGAGTAACGAAAGCAACCAAAGAGTGAACCCCGTACTGAGAATGCCCGCAAAAAGATTGGTAATGATATGTCTTTTCTTGTAATGGCCTACCTCATGGGCCAATACGGCCACAATTTCAGTTTCGTCAAGATCGTTGATCAAGGTATCATAGAGGGTAATTCTTTTTTCGTTTCCGAAGCCGGAAAAATAAGCATTCGCCTTGGTACTTCGTTTCGAACCATCGATCACAAAAATATTCTTCAGTTCAAAGCCTACCTGCTGTGCATAGGTTTCAATTTGATTTCGAAGAGAACCTTCCTCTAATGGAGTTTGTTTGTTAAAGAGTGGGACTATAAGTCGGGCGTAAAACAAATTCATCAAAATACTGATCAACGTAATAAGTCCCCACGCATACCACCAAAAGGAAGTGCCTACCCACTCGTAGAACACAATCAACGCTGCCAAGACTCCGCCTCCTAGAATTCCCAATAGTAGCCATCCCTTCAGCTTATCTAAAAAGAAGACTTTTGGCGTGGTTTTATTGAAACCATATTTTTCTTCGATGACAAAGGTTCTGTAATACGAAAATGGGGTAAATAGCAGATCAGATGCGAACATAATAATTCCGAAGAATAACAAACCCACACCCACAGGGTCCGTAAAAACACCGCGAGCCATAGTGTCTACCCAAGCAAAACCATCCAAAAAGAAAAACGCCAAGGTAACAAGTAAGGAAAGGGACGATTGTAGGAGTCCGAATCGAAATGATTCCTTTTTATACCGTTGCGACTTCTGATATTCCTCTGGGTCGAAAACGCCTTCTAATTCTTCCGGAACCGGATCACTAAAATGTTTGGCATTCAAGATGCCTAGAGTGGTATCCCAAATAAAGTTTAGAATAATAATTCCGATTAAAATATAAAAAAGAGCTTCGGGACTCATTCGAAATTGCGTTGTCGTTTCGCTTCAAAGATAAGAATTCCCGCGGCTACTGAAACATTCATAGAATCGATGAAGCCCTGCATCGGGATCATAATATTTTGAGTGCTCGCAACACGCCATGGTTCGGTTAAACCAGAAGCTTCCGTTCCTACAACTATTGCTGTTGCTTTGTGATAATTTTGCATATGGTAGGGGACGGCGTTTTGTAGGGTGGCAGCATAGATGGCGATATCTTGTTGCTGCAGCCACGCAATGATTTCTGAGGTGCTTCCCAGAGCAATCGATTGTGTGAATACGCACCCCACGCTACTGCGAATGATATTTGGATTGTACAGGTCGGTTTTAGGATTTGCAATGATCACAACATCAACATTTGCGGCATCAGCAGTACGAAGTAAGGCACCAATATTCCCGGGTTTTTCTGGCGCTTCCGCTACTAATATTAAGGGGTTTTTATGCTCCAGAGAGAGTTGCGACAGGGCATGGTCTTTTTGATGCGCCAAGGCTAACACGCCTTCTGTAGAACCCCGATAGGCCAGTTTCTCATAAACTTCTGTACTAAGATGTATTTGTTCTATTTCAGATAGTTGTGGTTGTAGGTTTTGAAGCCAAGCTTCGGAAGTGATCTCCGGTTGTATCAAGAGGGTATGGAGCCGATACCCTCCTTCCAGTGCCAGCGCAATTTCTCGTTGCCCTTCAATTGGAAACAATTGCTGTTTGCGTCGCTCTTTCGATTTTTCCTGAAGCAATTGGTATTGCTTGATCAACGGATTTTGTAGGCTGCTAAGAAATTTTGGCATATCGCAAAGATACTTTGAAAATTATAATCTTTACTTTTGAAAAAAATGATACAATGAAACAGAAATTACTTTTTATACTCTTTGTTTTTGGAATGTCTCTACAACTGTCTGCTCAGGTGGTGGCAGGGATTCCTGATGACCTCATTGAGTGTGATGTGAACAATCCCGGCGACCAGATTGAAGTCTTTGATCTTACCGAAACCGAAAAACAGATCATCAATGGGCAATCGAATGTAGTGGTGAGTTATCATCCCACCTCCGGAGATGCGCTGGGCAACAACAATGCGTTTCCTAACCCTGAAAACTTCACGAATACGGCTAATCCGCAGTTGATTTTCGCCCGACTCCAAAGTACAAACGGACAAGGATGGGAAGTGGTTTCTTTTCAGATCATTGTGCCCTTGATTCCTGAAGTGGTAAATCCACCGGTAGATGTGGAGATCGTTGAAGGCGATGGCAACGGTCGTGCGATCTTTGATCTTACGGTCAATGAAGATGCCGTATTGGGAGACCAAGATCCTTTTTTGTTTCAATTTAGTTATTATCGGTCTCAAGAGGATGCTGAAATGTATGATAATGCTATTGTAGAGCCAGAAACTTATCAAAATGAAAGTAATCCGCAACTTATTTATGGGCGTATGGATCCTGAGCAAATAGGGTGTGATTATGAACTGTTCTCTTTTGAGATCAGTACCGATGGAACCTTTGGGGTAGCAGAAGTCGCTACGGTTCGTCCGTGGCTTGAAACGACTATCGTTCACGATAAGTTGACCTTTCAATTGGAAGAAGGTCATCGTTCCGCTTCGGTAACTATTCTCAACATGCAAGGCAAAACACTTCGTGTAAGTCGGTTAGAAGGAAACCGACCAACGCTTTCGGTGAGCGAATTAGCTTCCGGTATGTATTTCGTGCAAATCCAAAGCCATGGTATTTCAGAAACACAACGATTTATAAAACAATAAACTACGTTATGAAAAAATATGCCTCTTATTTCCTAGTAAGCCTAGCGATTCTCTCGTTCAATGCATGTAAGCAAGATAAGGAGAAGAACGCAGAGGATGCTGACATTGAAACCAATATTTCTTCCGAAGAAAAAGACGCAGAAGTAAATATCCCTTCAGAAATAAACAGCGTATTGGCGGCCCATGGCGGTGCACAAACATGGAATCAAATGAAGAATTTGTGTTTTGAGTTTAAAGGACGCTCCGGAACCGAGATCCATACTGTCTCTTTGCCCGACCGAAAAACGAAGATCGAACATAAAGATTGGTCCATGGGGTACGATGGCAGCACGGTTTGGCTTTTAGAGAATGAAGAAGATGCATACCAAGGCAATGCGCATTTTTATTACAACCTGATGTTCTATTTTTATGCCATGCCCTATGTGTTGGCCGACCCCGGAATAGCATATGAAATCTTGCCTCAGGAAACTTTAGATGGAACCACTTATGATGTTGTTAAAATATCTTACGATTCCGGTACGGGAGTTTCTCCGGAAGACGAATACAAACTCTATACAAACCCGGAAGATCATACCATGCAATGGTTAGGGTATACGGTAACTTATCGTTCGGGTGAAAAGAGTTCCGACTGGCATTTTATAAAGTACGACCGTTGGAAAGAGGTAAACGGACTCCTACTTCCGGAGAAATTAACGTGGTATGAGGTTGAGAACAATCAACCTACAAGCGAACGAAATGACCTTGTCTTTAAGAATATAGCGGTCACCGCCACGCCTTTGGAAGCTTCTGTTTTTGCTAAACCAGAAGGCGCTGAATCTGTATCGCGATAAGTCCGTTATTTTTTTCTGAAGATGGCACTCAAGGCGTCCGCCGTGTGAAACTGCCAGCATTTCCAGTCGTGACCGCCGTCAGAGATTCTCAATTCATTTGGGATGCTGTCCTGAAGCATTTGCTGTTGTAGCTGTGTTACTACAGGAACAATATTGAACACATCATCATCGCCCACTGATAAGAAATAGAAAGGAGGCTTTTTTGAATTCTGAAGTGCGCTCCAGCGACGGGTATATGAATAATCGCTCCAGATAGAATCGCTAAAAACACTGTCTTTGGCAAAAGCGTTCACTTTTCGAGAAGAACTGATGGGTGGAGGCAACGGTTCGTAAGCAGCCGGACTCAATAAAATTACCTGTTGAAAGGTTTCGGGTTGTTGCAGTGAAAAACGTAGCGCCCCGTATCCTCCAGCAGAATTTCCGGCGATGATACGTTGATTGGTGTCGATGCGAAATTCTTTTTCAAGGAAGGGCATGAATTCTGAAAGATAAAAATCTTCCATCTGTATATCGTCTCTATTAACATACCAAGAGTTTCCGGCGTTGATGGTGGTTGCGATCAGTGGGGGAATGACTTCATTCTGGATCAAGGAGTCTAACAAGCGCGCAACATCACCTTCTTCCTCTTGAAACCAATCTTGGTGATCCCCTCCATGACCGTGCAGTAAATAGATTATGGGGTAATTCGCCTTGGACGTTGCATAGCTGGGAGGTAGGTATACCTGAAATTGAACAGCATTTGGCAAGAGATTGGTTTCTAAACTGTCTTGAATTATGGAACCGTTTTCGGTTAATGGAGATGACGATTTTTTTTGTTGACAACTCAAAATCAGGAACAGGCAACTTGCTATGTACAGATAGTTAAGCTTCATGAATACTGCGTTTAGGAAGGTTTTCTAAAAAAATGTAGCGTTCATTTTCATAATCCAATTGACAAAAATAATGAGCCAGCCCATTGGTGACCATCAAATAGTTGGCCTGTGTCACAAGGTTGTATCGAGCAATCTGGTCGAAGGTATCTTGCGAGATAGGGATGTGCGGGGCTTTACACTCCACGATCAGGTAAATGCTTCCATCTTTGTTGAAGACAACGACATCATATCGTTTCGTGGTTTGGTGCACCGTTAATTGCTTTTCGACATTGATGTGTGATAAAGGAATTTCCTGCTCTTTCAGAAGAAATTGTACTACATGCTGCCGTACCCATTCTTCAGGGGTTAGCACCATGAAATTTTTCCGTACCACATCAAAGATCAACGTTTTGTTTTCTTTATTTTTGATGCGGAAGGAGTAGTTCGGAAATGAAAGCGATTGCATAGACCGGATTATGAATATCAAATCTACTAAATAAAACCATGTGGCGTTAGACGAGGTCAAGCAGATCATCAACAACATTCAAAGCGGAACCATCGCACCGATCTATTTCTTAATGGGGGAAGAACCCTATTATATTGATGGTATTTCGTCTTTTATTGAAGGAAACGTATTAAACGAAACCGAACGCGAATTCAATCAAATGGTACTCTACGGAAGGGATGTAAGTATCGACGACATTGTGAGTCAGTCGAAACGCTACCCGATGATGGCAGAGCGACAAGTGGTGATCGTCAAAGAAGCGCAGGACCTATCTCGAACGATAGAAAACTTGGCTCCTTATGCGGAAGCGCCGCAAACTTCTACTGTTCTTGTAATGTGTTATAAATACAAGAAACTGGATGCTCGGAAGAAATTATCTAAGAATATTAAAAAATACGGCGGTGTATTGTTCGAAAGTAAAAAACTTTACGACGATAAGGTTCCCGATTGGATTCGGAGGGTTTTGGCCGGTAGAGGCTATACCGTAACACCTAAAGCCTCACAAATGCTGGTTGAATTCTTAGGAAATGACTTGGGGAAGATCAATAATGAACTAGAAAAATTACAGCTCATTATGAAGCCTGGCGCACAAATAACGCCAGAACTTATCCAAGAAAATATTGGGATTAGTAAAGACTTTAATAATTTTGAATTACAGAATGCGATCGGGGAACGCGATATGAAAAAGGCCTTTGCCATCGTGCAATATTTCGGGCAAAACCCCAAGAACCATCCCATGGTGATGACCGTAGCGTTGCTGTATAGTTTCTTCAGTAAACTGCTAAACTATCACGCTTTATCAGACAAATCTAATGCAGCAAAAGCACTGGGTGTGAGTCCGTATTTCGTCAAGGACTACCAAATTGCGGCTCGCAACTTTTCAATGAAAAAAGCAAGTCGGGCTATTGAAGCCATTCGCCAAGCCGATCTCAAAAGCAAAGGAGTAGGAGCTGCGAATGTTTCCCAAGGTGATCTGTTGAAAGAATTGCTGGTTAGAATATTTCAGTAACCCAGGTCTATTCTTTCCGCAGAAAAAATAAAAACTTCGATCTAAATGAAGTCCTTTACAGACTATCTTCTGTCTACAGAGTATCTGCCGGCACCCGTTAAAGCGATCACTAAAAACGCAAAGAAATACACCAATGCCAATTCTTTTCTTCCGAAAGGATCGCTTCCATGTACCACAAAGGCAGCCACTGCCATCGTGATAATCGTAGGGATGGCCGCCAAACGTGTTTTAAACCCTAGAATGATCAGCATGGGGCAGATGGCTTCCCCGATCACCGTGAGAATTAAGGAAACCGTACTTCCTAGTCCGATAGGATCTCCAAATTCCAAGTTTCCTTGAATTAATTTCAAAAGCTTTGGAATTCCGTGCGTTAGCATCATTCCTGAAAAAGCAACACGTAATATAAATAACCCGATGTGATAGGTGGCAGTCATGTAGATGAATTTGTTGGTTTGAAGTTTTAAATGTAAGTAAAGAATTACAAGAATCAAATTGCCGTAACTTTTTATTTACATCACGTGATTTTTTACTTCGTTTTGAATGCTGAAAGAAACAGTTTATTCACGCTACCTTAACATTTCACTAAACTGCCCAAGAGGTGCACGGTGTAATTTAGTCACCATTGAAAAACTAATACCTAATACATGAAAAAAATTACGTTGGCGGCACTGTTACTCGCATCCGCCTTTACCTATGCACAAGTAGAAACTGTAGCTTCAACGAGCTTTGAAGAAGCTGTTGCTGACGCTCAATATGTAGATACGGGCGATCCAAGTGTTGCCCACGATTTGATCAACAATGCCGGAGAATCTGTGGTAGATTTTACTGCCACGGCTACCGAAATGGGCTTTGATGCTTCGTATGCTCCGTATGTCACTCCGGATGTCGGACTTACCGATGGGGACTTTGTGGGAGCTTCCAATTTTACAGGAGATGTGGGAGCCTATACCGATGGCGTGCAGGGCTACCAATTACAAGATACCGATGGGGTGATGATCGTCGAATTTGATGTTGTAGACCTATCTGCCTATACCAACAATGAAGTTTCTCTCGATTACTTTATCAATGAAACCGGTTGGGAATGGGGTGCTGCGAGCCCAGGTGAAAGCGCTTCAGACATTATTCATATTTATGTGCGCGACCTTACGAATGCTACCACCATCGATATTCTTAATACCGAAGGGAACGATATTGACGATCTGATGATCGAAGATGTATGGACCACCGGAAATGTGGCACTTCCCAACAATATTATGGCGCAATTAGTAGTAGAATTACAAAGTAACTCAGGTGCCGAAACACTTTATTTAGATCAAGTGATCTTTGAAGGAGAACCTGCCGTTGCTGCCAATTTGGTAGAAGGCGACTTGGCTTTTATCGCCTTTAATGCTGATGGTGACGACGACCTTGCGTTGGTAACCTTTGTGGATATCGATCCGAATACCGAAATTTATTTTACAGATACGGAATGGAATGGAACCGACTTCGACTCGGGTGAGGGAGACTGGATCTGGAATAGTGGCGGAACCACCATACCTGCCGGAACCGTGATCGTGTTCAATACCATAGACGCTGGGATCACTTCAAACGTAGGAAGTATCACCTTTGATGACGCCGGAGGGATATCAGCTACCGATGAAGCCATCTTTGCCTATACCGCCACAGCAGTACGCATGCCTGATACTTTTATTACCGCTATTGCCAATGACCCTGCTGCCTACGGAACCTTGACCGGTACCAACCTTTCTGAAGGGGTAGAAGCCCTAACGCTTCCTGCCTCTAGCGATATCGCCGAATATGCCGGAACTCGTATCGCTCCTGATTATGCGACCTTTAAAACAGAAGTGAAGGACTTGGCCAATTACAATGTGCAAGGCGATGTAACCGATGCTCACAATGACGGAATCGATCCAGACCTACCTTTCGACGAAACCATGTTTATTTTAGGAACGACTCCTTCTGTACAATTTGATGAAGACTATATTTCCGTAAGCGAAGATGGAGGTTCTGTCACCATAACCGTAACTGTTTCTGACATGCCTCCGGTAGCCGGTAGCGTAGACGTTACGCTGTTGATGGGAGGAACTGCCGCAGAGGGAACAGATTTTACGTTTGCTGCGACAGAAACTTTGAACTTTCCAACAGGATCTTCCGCAGATCAAACGCTAAGTATTCCTATTATTGATAATAGTGATGATGGGAGCGACTTGTTTTTTGTTCTTCAATTAGAAAACGAACAAAATGTGAACCTAGGCGGACAAGATATTTTCTCGGTATATATTTTAGATGACGATACGGTAGTTCCTGCGGGAGATGATAGTGAATTGGACGTCACGTACCGAAATAGTTATACGGTTGACGCAGCGGGTACTGCTGAAATTACTGCTTACGATCCTGCGACACAACGCTTATTTGTTACCAATGGGGATAAGATTGAAGTGCTTGATTTTAGCGATCCCGATAATATCGTGGCACTCGCAACGGTGAATGTTAGTGATTTTGGTGGTGATGGGGTGCAAAGTATTGCAGTGAGTAACGGCCTCGTGGCTGCTGCAATTTCCGTAGATCCTAAAACCGATAATGGTTTTGTCGTATTAACCGATGCCGACGGAAACAGTCCGGTTGCCCTAGAAGTAGGTCCGTTGCCTGATATGCTTACATTTTCACCTGATGGCGCGCTGTTGGTGGTTGCAAATGAAGGAGAACCTAATGACGATTATACCGTAGATCCGGAAGGTTCTATCTCTGTTATCGATGTGTCCGGTGGTCTGGGCGGAACTTCGCAAGCGAATGTCACCACACTTTCTTTTAATGCGTTCGACGGACAACAAGCGGCACTCGAAGCGGCCGGTGTTCGTATCTACGGACCGGGAGCTTCCGTATCTCAAGATTTAGAACCCGAATTTGTTACGATTTCAACCGACTCACAAACGGCATACGTTACCTTGCAAGAGAACAATGCCTACGCAATTGTGGATCTTACAACGCCTGAAGTGACCGATATTGTTCCTTTTGGATTGAAAGACCACAGCTTGGTACGTAATACCTTGGACACTTCAGATGAAACTGATTTTATCTTTGACGCTTCTTGGCCTATCTTCGGAATGTATATGCCGGATGCCGTTTCTTATTATGAAGTGGCAGGAACAGGGTATATCGTAACAGCAAATGAAGGCGATGCACGTGACTACGATACGTTCGCCGAAGAACGTAAATTAGACGATGCCGATTACAATCCGGATCCGGCTGTGTTTTCCAACATTGATATTTTAGAACTGGAAACGAACCTAGGCGATCATAATTTTAGTGCTGCTTCAGGAGATACCAATGGCGATGGATTATACGAAGAACTACATGCCTTTGGAGGACGTTCCTTCAGTATTTTTGAGGCCGCTACCGGAACCCTTGTTTGGGATAGTGGGAACGATTTTGAAGTAATCACCGCAAACGATCCTGTGTATGGCGGAATCTTCAATGCCAGCAACGAAAATAACGAATTTAAGAACCGAAGCGATAACAAAGGTCCGGAACCGGAAGGTGTAACCGTACAAGAGATCAACGGAGAAGCGTATGCGTTTGTATTGTTAGAGCGTATCGGTGGAGTGATGATCTATAACATTTCAGACCCAAGCAATCCGGTGTTTTTGGAATACGAAAACAGCCGTGATGCCACTCCGGGTGGTACCGAAAGTGGAGATCTTGGACCTGAAGGCGTGGTGTATATCGCTCCACAAGATAGTCCGGTGAACCTTGGAATGCTGGTAATCTCGAACGAAGTGAGCGGAACCTTGTCAATCTATGACCTTAATAACGATGTATTTTCTGTACAAGACTTTGAATTGGCCACAGAAGGATTCAAAATGTACCCGAACCCGTCACAGGATCGTGTCTTTTTCAGTCAGCCTGGTGACTATTCGGTCTTCGATCTACTAGGACGAAAAGTGTTGCAAGTAATCGACGCTTCTTCTCTAAACGTGAATGGCTTGACCACAGGAACCTACGTGGTGGTCGATGCTGCAGGAACGACACAAAAACTATTGGTAGAATAAACCCGTGTTTTCTTTTACTGAAAAACCGCTCCACATTGGGGCGGTTTTTTTTATTTACGCTATTTTTGAAACGCAATTCATCGCTATGTCCACACCCAAGGCTTGGCTGGCAGCAGCCCGATTACGAACGCTTCCACTTTCTGTTTCTGGTATTCTAGTAGGGTGCAGCTTAGCGGCACCTCAAAGCTTTTATCGATCAACAATTTTTTGGTTGGCCATTCTCACCACCGTAGGATTTCAAGTACTTTCCAATTTTGCCAACGACTACGGAGACGGCATCAAAGGAGCCGATGCGCAAAGGGAAGGGGAACAACGTATGGTGGCTGCCGGAATTATTTCCGCAGCACAAATGAAACGCGGCATGATCCTGATAGGCATTAGCACCTTATTGATTGCTTTGTTACTTATCTATGTAGCTTTTGGAGACCAGTGGGGTTATGCCTTGTTGTTCTTCGGTTTGGGCATTGCTTCCATTGTCGCGGCCGTAACGTACACGGTAGGGCGCAGTGCCTATGGATACAAAGCGTTGGGCGATGTGTTTGTATTTTTATTCTTCGGAATGCTAAGCGTCTTAGGAAGTTATTTTCTATTTACCAAAGAATTTTCATTATTGATGTTACTTCCGGCGGGTACTATCGGTTTTATGAGTATGGCGGTTTTAAATCTGAATAACATGCGCGATCGAGTAGCCGATGCCGTTGTCGGAAAAATAACCGTCGCTGTGAAGCTAGGAGCTTCCGGCGCAAAAAAGTATCATACAATGCTTATTCTGACGGCGCTGATCGCCTATATTCTTTTTATTACGATCAGCGGATTTCAATTTTTGCAGATCCTTCCGCTGTTAGCTTTTGTTCCCTTATTTCTGAACATTCAAACCGTATGGAAGAATGAAGCTCCTGCCTTATTAGACCCCGAACTGAAAAAAGTAGCCCTAAGTACTTTTGCTTTTTCAATAGGAGTGATGCTCGTGGCTATTTTGATGGGGTAGGTGATAAACTTCAGAATTTTTAAAATTGCTTAACATCCTTTACGCAGAAGGAATGCTATCTTTAGAAGAAATAAAATATTATGAAAATTACATTTTACGGGCAAAATAGTTTGGCTATTTCCGTGGGCGGAAAGCATTTGATCGTGGACCCTTTTATCACAGGAAACGACCTATCCAATGACAAAGTTGATATCAACGACCTCAAAGCCGATTATATCTTACTTACCCACGCACATCAAGATCACATTTTAGATGCCGAGGCGATTGCCAAGAATACCGGTGCCACCATTGTGAGCAACTTCGAGATCGCCAATCACTATGAAGAAAAAGGATTTGACGTTCATCCTATGAATCACGGCGGTTGGTGGGAGTTTGATTTCGGAAAAGTAAAATACGTCAATGCGATTCACACAAGCTCTTTTCCCGATGGAAGCTATGGTGGCCAACCCGGCGGATTTGTTATTGAAGGGGAACACAAGAATATCTATATTGCTGGCGACACCGCGCTGACTATGGATATGAAATTGATCCCGATGCATACAAAACTCGACTTAGCCATCCTTCCCATTGGTGATAATTTCACCATGGGCGTTGACGATGCCATCATCGCGTGCGATTTTATTGAATGCGACAAAGTGTTAGGGGTACATTACGATACCTTTGGTTATATTGAAATTGATCATGATCAGGCAAAGCGTGCCTTTTTTGAGGCTGGAAAAGACTTGATGTTATTAGACATTGGCGAAAGCATTGAATTGTAAATGAAAGCATCATTTTTTAAACATACCTTACAATTTAAACGTCCCGGCGGTACTTCCCGGGGCGTTTTGCATACAAAAGATACTTGGCTGCTACGATTGGAGAACGGCACTCGATGGGGCGTAGGAGAGTGTGGGATGTTTCGAGGTTTAAGCGCTGATGATCGGCCAGATTTTGAAAGTAAATTGCAATGGGTTTGTGATCATATCAATGCGGGTGAAGCCCAACTGCTTCAAGAGTTAGCAGAATTTCCCGCAATACAAATTGGTGTGGAGACTGCCTTTCGTTCGTTGGCGTCTGAAGATCCATTTGCTATTTTTCCTTCGGAATTTACAAACGGAGACACTGGAATTGAGATCAACGGACTTATCTGGATGGGGGCGCAAGATTGGATGCATGAGCAGATCGAAGCGAAACTAAAGGAAGGGTTTCACTGTATCAAAATGAAGATCGGGGCGATTGATTTTGCTTCGGAATTAGCATTGCTTCGGTCGATTCGAGATCGTTTTACTTCCGAAGAAATAGAACTTCGTGTCGATGCTAATGGAGCATTTTCTCCTTCCGAAGCCATTGAAAAATTAGAACAACTGGCGGCGTACGACCTTCATTCTATTGAACAGCCCATCGCTGCCGGACAATGGCAGGAAATGGCCGCATTGTGTGAGAAAACACCACTCCCAATTGCCCTTGACGAAGAGCTGATCGGCGTATTTTCCGAAGAAAAAAAAGAAGCACTGCTACATACCATTCAACCGCAATATATCATCTTAAAGCCTACGCTTGTAGGAGGTTTGGCCAATTGCGATCAATGGATTGACCGCGCGGAACGCATGGGGGCAGGTTGGTGGATCACTTCGGCCCTGGAAAGCAATGTAGGATTAAACGCAATTTCGCAGTATACCTTCACAAAAAATAGTAAATTGCCGCAAGGTCTGGGAACAGGCAGTTTGTTTACGAATAATATTGAGGCTCCCCTGATGGTTCAAAACGGACAGTTACACTACTACCCGCAAGTCGATTGGGATACTCATTTTTTACGGGCTGGCGGTTCTTCTTAAATTCAATTGTAGTACATGTATATTATTCAAGCCTATCATTATTTACACGACTGGTGGCGTTACGCCGTAGGAGCCGTGGTCATCTTTTTTGTATCTCAACTCGCGGCCTTACCTCTGGTGCTGGCAGCCATGTTCAAGCTTATGGCCGAAGGAGGTGATATTTCGATGCTGGAAGACCCCAACCAGATCATGACCATTCTCGACTCTAATTTGACGTTATTCTTGATGTTGCTAAGTTTTGCCGTGGGATTGCTGGCCTTATGGCTTTGGGTGAAATACCTGCATAAACAACCTTTGAAAACGCTAACAACTTCCCGCAAAAAAGTAGATTGGGGCAGGATTATGTTCGGTTTTTCCTTGATTGCTGTGGTAACTATCGTCATGACGGTCTTAGATTATTACGCCAATCCGCAGGACTACGAAGTACAATTTCAACTCGTGCCCTTCCTTATTTTAGCCATCATCGCGATTTTGATGATTCCCTTACAAACCAGTTTTGAAGAATACTTATTTCGTGGCTATTTGATGCAGGGTCTCGGTGTCATTGCCCAGAATCGATGGGTGCCGTTGGTAGTTACTTCGGTAGTGTTTGGCGGTCTTCATTTCTTTAACCCCGAAGTAGGAAAATTAGGGCCGATCATCATGTTGTATTATATCGGAACCGGATTCTTCTTAGGTATTATAACTCTGATGGACGAAGGGATGGAACTCGCTTTAGGGTTTCACGCCGGAAATAATCTAATTGCCGCCTTGCTGGTTACAGCCGATTGGACGGTGTTTCAAACCAATTCTATTTTAAAAGACGTCTC
>CEVM01077988.1_pt1 | contig 14232 bp, 14 predicted proteins | sample 531481 | NCBI WGS metagenome assembly CEVM01 (sample SAMEA2623649, study PRJEB7988) | marine metagenome | biome: marine biome (ENVO:00000447); feature: mesopelagic zone (ENVO:00000213) & marine oxygen minimum zone (ENVO:01000065); material: "saline water (ENVO:00002010), including plankton...
AACTGTACAGATCCTGTAACGATCACGACTCAAGATCCAGCTCCGGGCACCTTATTGCCTGACGGCGTATACACGGTAACTCTTACCGCTGAGGATGAGTACGGAAACGTTGCTACCTGTACGTTTGAACTAACCGTAGAAAGTACCTTTGGTGTAGAAGACGTTCTTGCAAACGCGGTAAGCATTTACCCGAACCCTGCACGTAACGTGATCAACATCACTAATGGTTCTGCAATTGGTTTAGACAACGCTACCATTTACGATGTAAACGGACGTTTGGTACAAACTATCGACCTTACCAATATGACCACTGAGAAATCCGTTGATGTTTCTCAATTGGCTTCTGGAGTTTACATGGTAAACATCCAAGGGGAAGGTGGAAATACCATCAAACGCTTGATCAAGGAATAATATTCCGCATATAACCAACCAAAAGAAAAGCCGCTTCTCACGAAGCGGCTTTTTGATTGGTCCTTATTTACTTTTTATACAGCTAATATCCCTTTTTCCTCTAACAGGGGTATTGTTTTACAATGATCCCAACGGATGCTTCCGGAGGGAAAAACAAACCGCTTATCGTAGAGCTTTCCATCTTGATAGAACGTAACCGAAAAATAATTATTCATCTCAAATACAGATTGCTCAATCCACTCCACTCTGGCATAGGTCTTGGCGGGAAGTACCTCTAATTGATGGCGCATAGTAGATGTACGACGGTGTGCGTCTTCACCTTGCGAAACGATAAGCACCATTTCAATAGGTTCTTCCAGATCATTGACCAAATAAGCATGCCAACGAGCTTCGGTGGCAGCTCCATTATTCTCAGGAACAACCGCCATAAAAACACCATGAATTTCAGGAAACTCAATATCTTTTCGCATGGAAAGAAACTGCTAGAAAGCGTTTTTGAACTGATCTAAGAAGCGTACATCGTTTTCGCTTAACATACGAATATCGGGAATTTGATGTAGTAGCAGGGCAATTCTATCGATTCCCATTCCGAAGGCAAAACCACTATATTCTTCAGGATCAATATTGCAATTCTTCAAAACATTAGGATCTACCATTCCACAACCCATAATTTCCAGCCAACCGGTTCCTTTCGTCATCTTATAGTCTGTTTCGGTTTCCAATCCCCAATAAACATCAACTTCTGCACTAGGCTCTGTAAAAGGAAAGTAAGAAGGTCGTAATCTGATCTTTGACTTGCCAAACATTTCTGTGGTAAAATACTGCAAGGTTTGCTTTAGGTCTGCAAAACTTACTCCTTTGTCCACGTACAATCCTTCCACTTGGTGGAAAAAGCAATGTGATCGGGCCGAAATAGCTTCATTTCGATATACTCTACCGGGAGAAATGGTGCGAATGGGTGGTTTGTTATTTTCCATATACCGCACCTGGACTGAAGAGGTGTGCGTTCTTAATAATACGTCAGGATCTTTCTGAATAAAGAAAGTGTCCTGCATATCACGTGCCGGATGATATTCCGGTAAATTTAATGCAGTAAAATTATGCCAGTCATCCTCAATCTCAGGACCTTCAGAAACATTGAACCCGATTCGTGAGAAAATATCGATAATCTTACTTTTTACTAAGGAAATAGGATGTCGAGAGCCTACGTGATACGGTTCGCCGGGGCGGCTTAAATCGCCGTAGACACCTACTGTTTCTTCCGCAGCTTCTAACTTTTCTTTTTGCTGATTCCATTTCTCTTCAGCAGCCTTCTTGAGCGCATTAACTTGCTGTCCGTATTGTTTCTTATCTTCTTTCGGAACCTCCCGAAAGGCCGTAAAGAAATCATTTAAAATGCCTTTTCTTCCCAAGTAAGAAATTCGAAATTGCTCCACTTCTTCTAAGGTATTTGCCTCAAATGCAGCAACCGTTGCTATATGCTTTTTAATATCATCAATCATCTTACGTTCCATAATTGAAGGGCAAAAATAAGGTTTTTTAATGCAACGAACCTACGCTGCGTTACGAGATAATACCTTGGTCTTTAAAGTACAGTACTATTGCTTCTTTCATCAGCACCGATTGTTCACCCGCCTTAAGTGGTGGTAACGGCTCTACATTTTTGTAATGTGGCCACCCTTCGTTGTCAAAAAGTTCGAATTCATAGTAGCCGAAAGGTTCCAAAAGCCGACAAATAGCAATGTGCATTAAATGCAGCTTTTCGTCTTTTTTAAAACGCCTATGAAGTTGTCCTAACTCCTGAACTCCAATCAAATAAATAATGGCATCAAGGTCTAGTGTATCTCCGTCTGCAAAACGATCGCTCAATACGTCTACTAAGGTCTCCCAATCTTTTTTTAATTGTATATCCCGTGCCATGGCTTCAAAGATACAGTAGAGTTCAGTCTTATAGAAATCTTCATTTAAAGAATTGGAAAATACCCCGGATAGGTAAAAATGTTATCTTTACAGAAACCACGGGATGAACACTATTGATATTGTTTTAGGGATTATTTTACTCATTGCCTTTGTTATGGGGTTCAAAAAGGGGTTATTTGTTGTCCTGGCATCCTTAATTGGGCTTATTGCCGGAGTGTATGGTGCTGTATTTTTCTCAGACTTCGCAGCGGCATATCTTACAGAATGGTTTCAATGGAGTGCGCAACTCACTAATATTGTGGCCTTCGGAATCACCTTTCTAGCCATTGTATTCTTGGTCTCCTTAGCGGGGAAGTTTTTAACGAAGTTGGCTGATTTTGCCTTTTTAGGAATAATTAATAAACTCCTTGGAGGCGCCTTTAATGTACTCAAATATGCGTTTATCGTAAGTGTGTTATTTCTCCTTGTTAATGCTTCGGAAGAGTTTACGATCCTTTCTGAAGAACAACGAGAGGCATCTAAGCTGTACCCACCCGTAGCTTCCTTAGCCCCTATCGTGCTTCCGCATTTGTTGGAAGGCATCGAAGAATTGGAAGAAACCGAAAGTGAAGACAACGAATTCCTAGATGATGATTCTGAAAAATAAAAAAACCCCAGTCTAAATGACCGGGGTATCAATGGGATTATTCACCAATGGTAAACTCCTCAATTTTCTTCCTACTGAAGAATTCAGCATAGCTTTCAGGATTCTTTTCCTTTCCGCGTTCAGAAACCAATATAACGTCAATATTTCGATCCTTTGCCTTGATCTTAAAGTCATCAAAGACTTCAATAATATCGTTATCCAAATATCGCGTTCTGCGTGTATCTATCTGAACAGTGCTATTTTCTGATAATTTGTCAAGTTCCTTAATAATAGCGCCCTTGTTGATAAATGTAACCTCTTGAGCCAGCGTCATTTTTACCACTTCCTCATTGTTATTATCTTCTGATTTCTCAATATTAAGAAAGTGACTGTTTTGGTAGCTTTTGATTAGAATGACTACAATTCCGATCGCTAGACCTAGACTAATTCCGATGAGAAGATCTCCAAAAACAATCCCTAGAATTGTAACGATAAAAGGAATAAACTGGAACATCCCTTTTTGATACATTTCTTTAAACAACGCAGGTTTAGCCAACTTATAACCGACTAAAAATAGAATGGCGGCAAGTACGGAGAGGGGAATCAAGTTCAATACAGTTGGGATCAAAATCACCGAAATAAGTAAAAGGAAACCGTGAATAATGGCCGACATTTTCGTTTGACCCCCTGATTGAATATTCGCAGAACTACGTACAATTACCTGTGTAATTGGGAGTCCTCCAATAAGACCAGAGATCAAGTTTCCGGTTCCTTGTGCAAAAAGCTCTCTGTTTGTAGGCGTTGTACGTTTGCGAGGATCTAATTTATCGGTAGCTTCCACACAAAGCAACGTTTCTAAACTCGCAACCAAGGCAATGGTGAAACCGGTGACCCAAATTTGGGGATTTGTGATCACGCTAAAATTAGGAAACGTGAATTGCCCCAAGAAAGAGTCAAAGTCATCGGGCACAGGCACTGCTACCAAGTGATCTGCTGAAATTCGAAGAGAATCAGAATCTTTTGTCAGCAAATAAAATATGATTCCTACGGCAACAGCTACTAAAGGCCCTTGAATTAATTTGAAAATCTTGAACTTTTTGCTCAGCACCGCTTCCCATAAGATCAAGATCGCCATACCGATGATCGCAACCGTGGTTGCTCCCGGACTAATATTAGAAATAATGTTCCCAAGTTCAGAGAATGTATTCTCTCCGTCTACCTGAAAAAACGCCCAGTCTCCCTCCGGATCAGCGTCATATCCAAAAAAGTGTGGGATTTGTTTTAGTACGATAATAATACCGATACCCGTCAACATTCCTTTAATTACAGAAGATGGAAAATAGTATCCGATAATCCCGGCACGTAAGATTCCAAAGACGATCTGAATGACCCCTCCAAGCACGACAGCTACTAAAAAGTTTTCATAGCTCCCTAAGGTCGCTAGGGCTGCTAGCACAATCGCTGCCAGTCCGGCGGCAGGACCACTTACTCCTAAACTGGAACCACTAATGGCTCCTACTACAATACCTCCTACGATTCCCGCAATCAACCCGGAAAACAACGGAGCCCCACTGGCCAGTGCAATTCCTAAACACAGGGGAATGGCGACGAAAAATACAACTACCGCAGCCGGTATATCATTTTTTAAATTCTTGAACATAATCTTTATATAAATATTATTGTCTAGGCATAAATTTCCTAGAACACGTTAATGATGGTTTGTAAGTGAATTTATATAAAGCGTGGCTCGGGAGGGGGAGAGAATGTTTCCGAATACAGAGAAGTAAAGTTATCCGAAAAACCAGGAAGCATTGTATGTTGTAAGGTTTCCATAACGGCAAAATCTACCGAATCTTCCTGTAGTAAATTGATTTTAGGCTTGGCTCCAAACTCTACCGTATCGTTGTTTTCTTCTTCCGAAGAACTAAAATAAGACACGATATTGATCTGCATTTTGGTAATGGCTACCAACGCAGGGGTGATCAGGAACCCAGTAAATATGATAAGAAAGAAAATACTCTTTAGCCTCAATTCTGTCGATTTTCGAACCCCAAATATACTATTTAACAAGGGTTTTGCTGTTAATTTCTTATTAAATCTAAAGTTCTTTGACATCACTGCTCGTCAACCAACCGTCTTTCCCATCAGCAATGGTAATGCGAATCCAAGCTCCTTCTTCTGCAATAATACGTACTTTGGTGCCTTCATGAAGTGTAAAGGTGGCATCGCTTCCCATCGTAGGGCCGGTACGCACAACAACTTCTTCAGCAAACACAATAGCGGCGCGCTTAGCCGAATCTTCTCCTTTCACAACAAAAGCCAATGAAAGTGATACGATTAAGAACAACAGGCAACTTACCGATACAATAAACCAGATGCGTTTGGTTTGTTCGCGATATGTAAAATAATACAGCAAAAAGGTTGCGGCAAATAAAAAGGCGAGCGCCACCGAACCCCAAGCCCAAGTCTCATAAGCCGCAAACTGTACCATCCGCTGGTACCATTTATTGAAAAAGGTGGTAGGCAGTGGTTCTATGACATCCACGGTGGCATTCTTTGCAAAGGCCAAGTTGTTTTTTATATCTGGATCTCCCGGAGACAATTGCAAAGCCTTCTCATAATAATAAATGCTCGGCCCTATTTGATTGAGTTTATAGTGTGCATTCCCTAAATTGAAATACAGTGAGGCCGAATGCGCGTTATTTTCTAAGATTTGTGTCCAGGCAGTGACCGCCTGTGTATACTCTTCAGCCTTATAGGCTTCTTTCCCTTGCTCAAAAAGCGCTTCATTTTGGCTTGTTGCGACCGTCACAATGAAGCACAGTAAGATGGCTCCTATGTATTTTACGTGTTTCATTTTAATTGTTTGTCGATTTCTGAAATAACCGAAACGGCTTTCTCATAGTCTTGTTGAATGGCCACATTAGATGCTGGCGTATACCGTGCGAATTCGCAGCTCTTCAGCAGTGCCAGAAAAGAATCGACTGTAGGTGGTTCTACCCCTCTCTCCAGCAATAAGCCTTTAATTCGCTCTTTACTGAACTCGCTGGTTTCAATAGAAAGCTTGGCGCGAAGATAATTATGCAATGCCCGCTCTAAGGCTTCATAAAACACGGCTTTGTTGTTCACATTCTTCTTTGCTTCCGAAAGGTATTTCTTTGCCAGGCGATTGGCTTTTCGCAGTCGGTTTCCGGCTACGTCGGCTTGTCGCTCTTTTCGCTTCTTTCCGGCAAGAATGAGTAGCGGAATCAACAAAAATGGCACACCCAGCAGTATCCAAAAAGTGCGTGACGTAAAGAACGGTGTGGTCGCAATGGGTTGTAAATTACTATCTAACTTTACATATTTGAAGGAATTACCCGATTGCACAACATTCTGTTTGCTGCTCGCAGTGGTATTGTCGTTATTGGTCACAGGTACCGGACCATTTTCTACGCTGATCACAATTTCTTCGGAAGTTTTTGTTTCATACGTTTCCGTTTTCGGATTAAAGAAAGAAAAAGTGATAGGGCGTATTGGGTACTCTCCTTTGGATTGCGGCACGACCACATAGGTCTCAGACACTGTACCGCTCATTCCGGAAGCAGTGGTTTGAACGTTTTCAGAACGTTCAGGATCGTATACTTCTAAAGAACTAGGGGTTTTTGCTGACGGCAGATTGAACAATTTCAAATTTCCTTTTCCCCCTACTTCTATCTTCAGTTCTAGTGATTCGTTGGCGTCCAGAGTTGTCTTATCACTACTCACCTTAAAATCAAAATCCCCTACCGCGCCTGAAAATGTAACCGGTTTTCCCTCTTCGGGCAGCGGTTTTACATTGATCGTTCTTTTTCCGGCAGAAATCGTCTTATTGACGCGCGTCATAAGTCGGCGACCAAAAAGATCTCGTCGATTACTTTGCACGTCGATAGGAACATCCAGTACCAAAGGTTCTATTTCCAGTTCGCCGGTTTTTTGCGGATATAATACCGTAGTGCGTAAAATCACATAGCGATACGGCCTGCCTTGATAGGTTCCTTCGTAAATCTTAAAATTGCCTTGGGTATCGATATTCTGACTCCAAAAATCGGCATACTTTGGAGTATCGATCTCACGCCAATTGCTGGTAATGCTCACTTCGTCTGAAACATAGAGCTTATAGACCACCGTTAGCGATTCGTTGAGATATGGGTTGGTCTTTGAGACTTCTGCCACCAAATGAACATTTTCACTCGCCACATATTCAGCGTCATTTCCGTCTTTAGGACGTTCTACGGCTTCGGTAATCGTAACCGTCACGGGCGTAGTTTTATAGAGCTCGCCGTTGATGTCTATCGTGGCTTGTTTGATGGTTACCGTACCCTTTGAAAGCGGCGAAAGAAAATAGGAATAGGTCTTAGAGTAGGTTCTTTTTCCGTTAATGTAACTATTGCTGATCGCTTGATTAGGCCCTCCAACCACGCGAAATCCATCGAAATCAGGCGGAGTGAAGTTGTCACCATCCTGATTCATCTCAAAATCAATACGCAATCGTTCGTTGATCCCTAGTTGTTTTTTACTCACCTTCGCTTCGAAACTCACTTGGGCATGGACGCCAAACGTCAGCAAGCACAACAGAAAAAAAGCATGCATTCGTTTCATAAGCTACCAATCTTTTTCGGATCGCACCCGCTGTCCTTTTTGTTTTTTAGCGTTAATTTTATCTTGAACTTTTTTCTCTTCATTATTCATCGCTTCTAGCAAATTCTGAATTTGCTGTGGGGATAATTTTCCAGGGACCGGCTGCTGATTTTTTGGAGTATCACCTTCCTTTTCGGGCTGATCGGGCTTTCCCTTTTGATCTTCCTGATCGCCTTCTTTATTTTGGTCTTTCTCTTCTCCTTGATCTTTATTGTCTTCATCATCGCCTTCATTGCCTTCATTTTCCTTGTTTTGATCTCCTTGATCTTTATTTTCTTCGTTCTGATCGTTTTGGTCCTGCTGGTCCTGTTCTTTATCATCATCCCCGCCTCCGCCTTCCGGTGGATTCTTTTCTAACATTTCTTTCGCCAAAGCCAAATTGTATCGGGTCTCATCATCTGTGGGATCATTTCTCAACGCATTTTTATACGATTCTACCGCTTCTTGGTATTTCTTGGCGTTCATAAAGGTGTTGCCAAGATTGTGAAAGGCGCTGTGCTTTTGTGCTTTGGTCTCTGCCGTTTGTGCCGCTTGTTGATACCGTCGCATGGCTTCGGCATTTTTACTTTTTGAATAATACGCATTTCCCAAGTTGTACTTTCCGGTAGCCGCTTTAGGATTGAGTGCGATCGCTTTTCTGTAATCGGCTTCTCCTAAATTAAAATTGTCATTTTTCAGATTGCTTTGTCCTTCGCTCAACAAAGCTTTTGATTGTTTAATTTCAGCTTCTCGCTCTTTGTTTTGCTGCGCGGAAAGCGATTCCGACAAGAACAAACTTCCTAAAAGCATCACTGCGATTGTACGGTACATCTTCCACTTCATATCACTTCTTTTTTTCGTTGAATAAATTAAGGCGTTTCAACCATTGTGTCTTTCGTTCTAACAAGAACACGTCTAATACCAACAAAAACAATGCCCCGGCCAAAAACCACTGAAATTGATCTTTAAAATCACTGAATTGCTTGGCTTCAAAGGTCTTCTTGTCCATTCCGTTCAGGATTTCTGTCACATTGTCAACCACTTCCGAAGTATCGTTTCCATTGATATAGCTTCCGTTGCTCACTTCTGCTATTTCGATCAAGGTTTCCTCATTCAGTTGGGTTACTACGCGCTCGTTGTTCTGATCGCGTTTATAATACTGCAACACACCGTCGCTTTTAATGGGAATAGGCCCTCCGTTGGGAGTACCCACCCCAATGGTGAAGATGCGAATGCCTTCTTCGGCGGCTTGTTGGGCTAGTTCGGCCACATTTCCTTCATGGTCTTCGCCGTCACTTACAATAAATAAGACCCTATTGGTTTGTTCTTCATCATTGTAATAGGTTTTTGCCATTTCAATCGCTTCGGTAATGGCGGTGCCTTGAGAAGAAACCATGTCCGTGTTCATGCTATTCAGAAACAAGCGCGCAGATGAAAAATCGGTGGTAATCGGAACCTGTGGAAATGCACTTCCGGCGTAGCCGATAATCCCGATACGATCTCCCGCCAGACTATTGATGATCTGAGATACCAATTGTTTCGACTTTTCGATTCGATTTGGTGCGATGTCTTCTGCCAACATACTTTTTGACACGTCTATCGCAAAGACCAGATCAACCCCTTCTCGTTTCACCGTTTCTAACTTGGTGCCAATTTTAGGATTTACCAAGGCCATACTCATACACGCAACGGCAAGACAGAGTACGATGAGTTTTAACACCGACTTAAATACAGACGAGTTTGGTGTTAGACGTTGTAGCAGCTCTGCATCGGCAAATTTAGACTGTAGCCGCTTTTTCCAGATGAGCACCCCTACAAACAGCACTACGAAGAACGCAATGGCGAACAATAAATAAAAATATATGGGTGATTCGTACTGCATAATTACACGAAGCTTCTAAATATAGTATGTCGCAACAAGAATTCGAAAGCAATCAAACCCAATGCAATCAATGCGAGAGGTCTAAATTTTTCGTCATAATTCTTGTACTTAAATTCTTCAATATCAGTTTGTTCTAATTGATTGATCTCGTCATAAATTTCTTCCAAACGGGTATTAGACGTCGCTCTAAAATACTTTCCACCAGTAGTTTCGGCGATTTCTTGCAACAAGGCTTCGTCAATTTCCACTTGAATGTTACCATATTGAAAGGTCCCGTCATTTCGTATTCCGATAGGTGACAGTGCCATACCGTTTGTTCCAAGACCAATGGTATACACCTTAATCCCAAACTCTACCGCTAACTCACTTGCGATCTTTGGATCGATAAAGCCGCTGTTGTTCACTCCGTCTGTCAACAAAATGATCACTTTGCTAACCGCCCTGCTTTCTTTCAATCGGTTTACCGACGTGGCTAGGCCCATTCCGATAGCTGTTCCTCCTTCAATCACCGTATTATAAGAGATTCCTTTTAAGGACGAGAGCACAATGGTTTTGTCACTTGTTAACGGTGTTTTTGTAAAACTCTCACCGGCGTATTCCACTAAACCAATACGATCTGTAGGCCGATCATTGATAAATTGTGCCGCTACTTTTTTTAAGGCTTCCAAACGATTGGGGCGCAGATCGCGCGCAAGCATACTAGCCGAAACGTCAATGGCCATCACAATATCAATTCCTTTGGTGGTTTTAATTCGAGTGGATTCGTCTACGGTTCTTGGGCGTGCCAAAGCCGTAATGATAAGGGCCAGTGCAATAAGTCGAAGGATGAAAAGCAAAGGACGCAATCGTGCCAACCAATTCTTTTTTGTTTTAAACCCTGAAATGCTCGAAATACGCAATGCAGCCGTACTCCGTTTGCGTGTCCAAACATACCACGCTACTAATACCGGAAGCACCAGCAGGAGCCAGAATAGTTCAGGATTAACAAATTCAAACTGTGACATCATTGCGTTTGGGTTTCTAACACTTCTAATTCTACTGAATTTATAATTCTTTCTTTTATGTCTTCAGCGTACGTTTCGTTTGTAGGATACACCACGGTTACTTGTTGCATGCCGTTGGCTTGTGAAAAAGTGAGGATTTCATACGCGAACGGAATCGGCAACACCTTTCCTTTATCGTTGACCAAATTAAACTCTCCATACGCCTTCACTCCTTCGATGCCTTTTTCGGTAGAAAATGTTTCTTTTTTTGCGAGGAGATTGGTGGCTCCTTTTCGTTCTAATTCTTGCAAGCTTTCTTCTACCGCCGCATCCAGATCAAACTCTTGTTGTCCTGCAAACTGTACCGTACTAACACTCGTGTAAAAATGTTTAAAGTCGCCAAAACTGAACATATCCAATTGTGCAATGCTGCTTTCCGCTCCTTCCGGAAGATTGGGTTCTTGTCGCACCAACACATCGGGAGTTTCGATAATAACGGCTGGAGTACCGTATTCACTGCGTATCCATCGACCTTCTGCCAACTCTTTTGTAACGTTACTGAAAAATATATCACGAATGGTATCAAACCCTTTCACAGAACCATAGACGATCCCACCTATTAGCAGGAGTCCAGCGACACCACTTAGTCCGTAGATCCATCGTTTGCGCTTACGCCGTCTATTGAGCTCTTCCAGATAGGCTTCATTTTCACGAAGTTCTTCTACGGTGGGTTCGGGGATGGCTGCTTTTGTTTCGTTAATTACTTCTTCCACCGTATTTCGGTCGGCTTTGGCTTGGCCTTCCATCTGTTTGAATTTGGCGAACTTTACCAAGTCGGCACGCTTCAATACGGCATCTAACTTTTTGAGGGTTTGAGGATCCAAGTCTAATTCGCCCGCATCCTTATGCATTTGGAGTCGGAATATCAACTCATCGGTAGTGCTTTCCTGAGCGCGATCATCCACTTCCCTGTCAAGGTAGCGCTTCACAATCTCCGTAAGTTGCGAATAATATTTCTTAGAGTTGTCTTCTTTCAACCAATTAGATTGATCTAAGGTTTGCAACGAAACCATCGCCTCCTCGTAGGGTTCTAATACGATATCATTTTCGGCTTCTTTCTTCTTCTTTCGATAGATGACGTACGCCACTGCCCCTAGCACCAAGGTGATCAAACCTACCCAAAATAAAAACTTCGACCAGTTGAATGGCGGGTCTTCGACTTCCACAGCCGGCTTGATCGTGAACATTTTCTGCTGCGTGGTATCCACAGGCACATCCCGAACCTCCACGGCAACCGAATCGGTTGGATAGGGAGTATCGTTTATAAAAACACGTTGCGAAGGTATGGTGTAGGCCCCACTATCAAATTGGGTAAGCCCGTACTTCTTGATGAGTCGATAGCGTTCATCTTGTCGCAAAGTATCTGTTTTATAGGACTCGATGGTTTCCAGCGGGGCAAAACTCTGTCCTTCCGGAAACAGTACCAGATCGGTGGTGTCTGCGGAAACTTCAATGGTATACTGAATTTCTTCGCCAATACGGATCATCGTAGTATCGACAGAACTTTCCACCTGAGCGAAAGCTCCTTCCGAAGCAAAGAATAGAAGCATTACCAGCATTCCGAAGCGCCCAAAATTCAAAAAAGATATGTTTTTACAGCTATTTCTCATCGCCTTTTAAAATATCCTAATAATTTTTTGACGTAGCTTTCATCCACGCGGCAGCTCAGTGCCCCGGCACCACTTTTTGTAAACGATTCTTGAAATTCATCTACCCGTTCTCGATAATAGCGATGATAATTATTTCGCACCCCTTTCGAAGAGGTGTTTACTAAGAGTAATTCGCCCGTTTCTTCATCTTCCATTGGTACCATTCCCAAATTAGGGATCTGTTCTTCGCGGCGATCGTAGACACGAATACCGGTAATATCGTGTTTTTTAGCAGCGATCTTCAGTGTGTCGCGATAGCCATCATCCATAAAATCGGATAACACAAAAACGATGGCTTTTTTCTTCATCACACTCGCCATAAACTTCAGAGCCTGCGCGATATTTGTTTTTTTGCTATTCGGTTCAAATTCGAGTAGTTCGCGGATGATTCGCAAGACGTGCGACTTTCCTTTTTTGGGCGGAATAAAAAGTTCTACTTCGTCTGAGAAGAGAATAAGTCCAATTTTATCATTATTCTGAAGCGCTGAAAAAGCGAGGGTAGCAGCGATTTCAGTAACGATCTCATTTTTGAACTGCTGATGGGTTCCGAAGAATTCAGAACCACTGATGTCGGCGACCAGCATAAGCGTTAGTTCGCGTTCTTCTTCAAACACTTTTACAAAAGGTTCGTTATAGCGAGCGGTTACGTTCCAGTCGATATTTCGCACATCATCTCCAAACTGGTATTGGCGCACTTCACTAAAGGTCATCCCGCGCCCTTTGAACGTACTGTGATACTCGCCTCCAAACACGTGGTCACTAAGACGACGCGTCTTGATCTCGATTTTTCGTACTTTCTTAAGAAGTTCTTTGGTGTCCATGAATGATTTACGATCTACATGCAATTGGTGCCGGGCCTTTTTTGGCTTTCTTCGTGATGGTTGAATCTTAAATCTTACGGTACCTCAATAACATTGACGATTTTGTTGATAAGGTCTTCGGAAGTAATATTTTCTGCCTCTGCTTCGTAGGTGACCCCAATACGGTGACGTAGTACATCGTGCACCACAGCGCGCACATCTTCCGGAATTACATACCCACGTCTTCTAATAAAGGCATAGCATTTGGCGGCCATCGCCAAGTTGATACTTCCACGAGGGGACGCACCAAAACCAATAAGGGGTTTAATATCTGAAAGGTTGTACTGTTCCGGATTCCGCGTAGCGAAAATAATATCCAAGATGTATTTCTCGATCTTTTCGTCCATATACACTTCCCGAACGGCGGACTGTGCGCGAAGAATTTGATCTAGGGTAACCACCGGTTTCACTTCTTCAAAACCACCTTTTAGATTCTGACGAATGATGAGCTGTTCTTCGGAAAGTTTTGGATAATCGATCACCGTTTTTAGCATAAAACGGTCTACTTGTGCTTCCGGAAGCGGATAGGTTCCTTCTTGCTCAATGGGGTTTTGGGTGGCCATCACCAAAAATGGTTTGTCTAAAGTGAAGGTGTCTTCCCCGATAGTGACTTGCTTTTCCTGCATTGCTTCGAGCAAAGCCGATTGGACTTTGGCAGGCGCTCGATTGATCTCATCTGCTAATACGAAATTGGCAAAAATGGGACCTTTTTTGATACTGAAGTCATTTACCTTCATATTATAGATGAGCGTTCCTACCACATCAGCAGGCAAGAGATCTGGGGTAAATTGAATTCGACTAAAGGTTCCGTGAACCGCTTTTGATAGCGTGTTAATAGCCAGCGTTTTTGCCAAGCCGGGAACGCCTTCTAACAGAATATGGCCTTGTCCAAGGAGTCCGATTAAAAGTCGTTCGACCATGTGTTTTTGGCCTACGATGACCTTATTCATTTCAAGCGTCAAGATATCTACAAACGCACTTTCTTTCTCGATTTTTTCATTCAATACTCCGATGTCTAAAGCAGTATTCGTTTCTTCCATAAGTATAGATTCAAGTGATACGTAAGCTACAGGTGTAACAACCACGCAAATTGCCTAAATATTATGGTAAACCCTGTTAATGATAGGTTAAAAGTATGTCACTATTGGAACATGAATCGTGGTCGCCGTCTCTGTACTTTTTGCTACTTTTAAGGCTGCAAATT
>CEVM01015625.1_pt1 | contig 14137 bp, 12 predicted proteins | sample 531481 | NCBI WGS metagenome assembly CEVM01 (sample SAMEA2623649, study PRJEB7988) | marine metagenome | biome: marine biome (ENVO:00000447); feature: mesopelagic zone (ENVO:00000213) & marine oxygen minimum zone (ENVO:01000065); material: "saline water (ENVO:00002010), including plankton...
CACCTGCCAAAGCCTCACCAGAGAGCTTCAGCATAACCCTTTGATATCTAAGCTCTTGAGAGGTCTCGTTCATCGAATTCGGTTTAGAAATCCCTTTTCATCACCGGGAATTGAGAAACAAATTTACGCGGGTTCCTCGCCTACCTTTATCCGGGAAAATCGACCGACACCGATCTTTTCGCCGGTTCTGGCAGATACTTCTGTGATCAACTCCTCAATAGTCTTGTCCTGATTCTTGACGAAATCTTGAGCAAGTAACGTATTGTGTTTCAGGAACTTAGACATCTTTCCTTCGACTATTTTATCGATGATATGCTCAGGCTTAGCATCCCCTTCTTTAACTTGCTCCAAGTAGACGCTTCGCTCTCGCTCAAGAACCTCGTCCGGAATTTGGTCCTGAGACACGGCGATAGGTGCAGATGATGCAATATGAAGAGCGAGGTCCTTCGCGAGTGCCCTAAAATCATCTGTCTTCGCAACAAAGTCGGTCTCACAATTCAACTCAACAATCACAGCAGTTTTATTATCGAAATGCACATAACTCCCGATCGTCCCCTCATTCGCAGATTTTCCAGCACGCTTCGCGACTTTGGCAGTTCCCTTTGCCCGGAGAAGGTCAACCGCCTTCTCAATATCACCTTCCGTTTCCATCAATGCCCGCTTGCAGTCCATCATACCTGCACCCGTCATATCACGCAGTTTCTTAACATCCTTTGCGGACACCACCGTGCTTGGCTCACTCATCCTTTTTTTCCTCAGCTACATCCTCCACACCGAGAGATCCATCAGGACCCACGTCGACTTCATTCTCTACACTAACGGCTTCCGGCGGGGCTAACCCCTCATCCTGGACTGAATTATCCGGCTCACTTTCAGCAACAGAGTCCTCCTTGTCCGAGGTTGATTCTACTTGGTCTTCTGAACTCAGGTGCTGGGCAATGACCTCAGGTCGTGGCCGACGCTTCCTTCTTGGCTTCCTGCGTTGCGGACGTTGTTTCTCTGTAGTCTCCCCTGTCTCTGTCGAATAAGTCGTCGCCTCAAGGTCATCGACCCGCCGCCGCTCACTATCTGGAACTTCCTTGCTGGCTACTGAAATTGACTCGGCAATCGCGTGCGTGATAAGAGATACTGAGCGTATTGCATCGTCATTCCCGGGAATAGGAAAATCTATTAGATCCGGGTCAGCATTACTGTCCGTGATTGCTATGATCGGAATACCGAGCTTTGCGGCCTCGCGAACGGCTATGACTTCTCTCTTTGCATCAATCACAAAAATTGCTCCAGGAAGCCGTCCCATATCCTTTACGCCACCCAAATACTTATCCAGCTTGATCCGCTCACGATCAAGCATAAGGCGTTCTTTCTTGGTATAGAACTCAAAAGCATTCTCTTGCTGACCACGCTCGAGTTCTTTCAGCCTTCTGATCTGCTTCCGAATCGTCTGGAAGTTAGTGAGCATGCCTCCGAGCCAACGCTCGGTCACGAAAAATGCTCCTGACTCCTCAGCTTCCGTTTCAATTATTGAACGCAGCTGCTTCTTCGTGCAGACAAAGAGCAGCTTATCCCCACGTAGAACGACTTCACGAGCCGCCTGCTGGGCAAGTTTTAAGCGGTCGAGCGTTTTTCTGAGGTCAATTATGTGAATGCCGTTTCGTTCGGTGAAAATGAACGGCTTCATCTTTGGATTCCAGCGACGGGTCTGGTGACCGAAGTGGACTCCAGCCTCCAAGAGTTGTTCGAGGCCTACGTCAGGCATACCACCTTCTCTGTTTTGGGGGGCCGATTACGCCCCGATCAAGATGCCGACGGCTTTCTTCGCACGCCGGTTACTAATAACTAGCGCTTAGAGAACTGAAAGCGTTTACGAGCTTTAGGTCGGCCAGGTTTCTTTCGTTCGACCTGACGTGCATCCCTTGTAAGCATCCCCTTTCCACGGAGAATTGGCCGCATTTCCTCGTCGTGCTCAACTAGAGCACGCGATAGACCAAGTCGTACCGCATCGGACTGTCCAGTAAGTCCACCGCCATGAACACGCACGGTAATATCAAACTGGCCTTCTAACTCTGTAGCTTGTAGTGGCTCAACAACCCGAAGATGGTGCGCTTCCCTTGGGAAGTAATCTGTCATAGAACGTCCATTTACAGTCCATTCCCCCGTGCCGGGGCGAAGCATCACCCGAGCTACGGACCGCTTACGTCGTCCCACAGTTTGGATCTGACTCTGCTCAGTGCTCATAGTAGTGTCCGATCAATCCTCATAGATTCAGGGGCTTAGGATGCTGTCCATCATGGGGGTGTTCTGCTCCCGCATACACCCTGAGCTTCTTCCGCATTGCTCGCCCAAGGTTGTTTTTTGGAAGCATACCCTTAACTGCTAGTTCAACTACCCGTTCGGGATGAGACTTGATCATACGACTAAACGGAATGTGTTTCTCACCACCCATATAACCCGAGTGACGGAAGTACGTTTTTTGCTCAGCCTTTCTACCTGTCAGCCAAACTTTGTCGGCATTTATAACAACGACGTTGTCTCCCGTATCAAGATGGGGAGTAAAGATCGGCTTATGCTTGCCACGAAGCACAGTTGCTATCTCAGTAGCTAGGCGCCCAAGCGGCTTTTCAGCAGCATCGACAACCCACCACTCTCTAGATATGTCTTGAGCTTTCGGTGTGTAAGTTTTCATGCCGGAGAATTAAGATTTTTGGGTTAAAGTATAGCCAAAAATGATATCTGTAGTGCCAAATGGTGTCAACGGAAGTTCGGCCCTGCTTTACGGGGATTCTCAGAGACTCTGGCTGTCCTCTCTATCCCAGTATGGGCCCTACCGGAAGGTCTCAAGAAATCTGGCTCGTGAAGCGTGGCGCAGCCGGACCAAGGCCTTTTCTTTGATCTGCCGCACTCGCTCACGTGTGACGCCAAGAATAGAGCCGATATCCTCAAGAGTCATCGGCTTTTGATCATCAAGTCCGAAGTAGAGTCTTAGGATTTTCGCTTCCCGTTCCTTGAGAGACGCAAGTGCTACCTCAATCGTATCACCAAGCGCACGCTCATAGGTCTCCTGTTCAGGACCTGGCGAATACTGGTCAGGAAGATAGTCGAGAAGGCGACCGTTCTCTCCTGGTTTTATCGGTGAATCGAGGGAAAGATGGGAACGTGACACTGCTAAAGTACTGTGCACTTCTTCTTCACTAAGATCCAGTTCCTGAGCGAGTTCTTTAACCGTAGGATCTCTTCCGAGTTCTTGTAATAGTTCTGAACTTCGCCGACCAATACGATGGAGTGCACCAGCACGATTCAGAGGAATCCGAACGATCCGGCTCTGTTCTGCAAGCATCTGAAGTATCGCCTGGCGTATCCACCACACGGCATAGCTAATGAACCTTATTCCCTTGGATTGATCAAATTTTTGAGCCGCTCGGATTAATCCCAAGTTGCCCTCATTTATGAGATCTGAAAGCGGAACACCTTGGTTCTGATACTTCTTTGCAACCGAGACGACAAATCGCAGATTTGAGCGGACTAGTTTATCAAGTCCACCCTTATTTCCCTCTTCGATGAGCTTTCCCAATCGAACCTCTTCTTCACGGTCGATAAGGGGGTAACGTCCAATCTCCCTGAAGTACTGGTCCAGTGACGTTTCCCCTAAGAATCCACCGCGGCTGGAGGAGGTCATCAATAACACAGGTAGTCTGGGCGAGGGATGGGACCGACTGACTCTTGCCGTTCAAAACATTCGACTGACAGGACACTCGGATTCGATGGATAGAATCAGGCTTGATGGACTCGGACGCAACCAAGGTTTTCCTTAAGACTCACCTGGGGAAGACATGAAACAAATCGAGTCCTAGTCCTCTCTCACAAGACCATACCTTTCAATCTTCTTGTAAAGGTTGGACCTGGGCATTTCAATACGGCGAGCAGTTTCAGCCACATTCCAATCATTCGCTCGAAGCTTGCCCACAATGTAGGCGCGTTCAGCCTCTTCCTTGAAAGCACTGAAATTATCTAGTGCCAATAGTTCCCTTCCTGGATCGACAGATCTTGCTCGTGAGATAGTGAGCGAATCAACATCATCAGAAGTAATTTTACTGCCATCAGAAAGGATCAGTAAGCGCTCTACAGTGTTCCGCAATTCGCGAACATTGCCAGGCCAGGTCAATGTCTTTAGCCGCTCCATCGCCGCATCCGAAAAGACACGTGCTGCGCTTCCCTCACGAGCAGCCATTCCTTCGCTAAAGTGAGTTACTAGCATCGGAATATCTTCTTGGCGCTCACGCAAAGATGGCACCCTGATCGGCACCACATTTAGTCGGTAAAATAGGTCTTCACGAAACCCTCCATCCTCAATTTCCTGTTCAAGGTTCTTGTTCGTCGCCGAGAGAACCCGAACATCGACTTCAACCGCTTCTGATCCTCCAATTCTGGTTAAAACCCCCTGCTCCAGTACCCGGAGTACTTTAGCTTGTGCATCCCGCGACATATCACCGATTTCATCAAGAAAAAGTGTACCCCCGTTCGCCTGTTCGAACTTTCCCGCTCGATCAGCGAAAGCCCCAGTGAACGACCCCCTCAAGTGCCCGAACAATTCAGATTCAATTAACTCTGATGGAATTGCGGCACAATTAACTTCAATGAATACGGTATCAGATCTTGATGAAAGTCGGTGAATAGCACGAGCAACAAGTTCCTTGCCCGTACCATTCTCACCAGAGATCAATATTCGAGCATCGGTTGCCGCCACCTTCTCAACCCGCTCAAGAACACGGCGGATCGGTAGTGAATTACCCACTATCTCATAGCGACTCTCAACCTGGCTCCGGAGTTCCGCCATGCTTTCTGTGAGACCCTTCAACTCCAATGCTCGACGAAGAGTGACGAGAAGGCGATCCGTATCCAAGGGCTTCTCAAGGAAATCATACGCACCCCTTCGGGTTGCCTCTAGCGCGGTATCGATAGTCCCATGACCTGAAATCATGATTACCAGAGACCCCGGACTTTCATCCCCAAGCCTAGCGAGCACTTCCAGTCCGTCCATCCCGGGCATCTTCACATCCAAGAACACCAGGTCCGGCTGGAATGTGTTAGCGACTAGAAGAGCATCCGGCCCATCCTCTGCTACACGGACTTCCTGCCCCTCATACTCAAAAACTTGTGCAAGGGCGTCACGGATTCCCTTCTCGTCATCGACGATCAGCAAGCGGGCCATCTAGTCATCCCCATCTCTAGCGTGTTCTTCTCTCTCAGTATTAGCCAATAGAAAGAGACTATCCGCACGGACGAACGCCGACTCTATACCATCAGGTTTGGGTATCAATAGAGCATTCCGAGGCAGGGCCCTTCGTCCTTCCCGTCCAAAGGCTGTCAGGATCGCGGGTATGAGGCTCGAAGGTATCGGTATCTTGGCCATCCAGAGTCTATTGATGATTAAAGAAAAATGGCCTTGATCTAGTGGGGCAATCATACCCTGCATTTCAACCGCGATGGTATCCGGTAGAAGTCCGATGATTTCGTCTAGTTTTGGGAGCCCCGGAAATTTCTCTGCAATAACGAACGCAGACAACCTGACTTGTTCTTCTTCAAATTCTACCCTCGGCTCTAGGAGGCCCAGAGGAATGATCCCCGGAACCGCATAGCGGACGACCGATGATACCTCGACGCTCGCTAGCACAAGCTTGTCATCTGACTCACCCCAACGCAGCCTCTCAAAACGATCCATCGTAAGATCGGAGAGGGACACACTAGGCTGACCATCTTCTGCACATCCCTCACAGGGATTGGAATCTAGAAAACCATTTATTGAGGGGAGGCCCCACTTGAAGCCCGCGTAGATAGCAGGAATGAGAAAAACCAGAAGCATCAATTTCCTCATACCCCTACCTACCCTACTCAAGAAGAGGCCAGCTTAGCACTGGAAATCACGCTATATCGGGCACCGTTCTTGGATAGTTCACTACGAATAAGATTGGTCCTATCTACCTTCAATTCTCTATTACAATCCAACTCAGCGAGTAGTTTGTCGAGTCCGCGAAACATACCTGCACCAGCCCTTTCCTTCGCTCGAGCAAGTGTGATATGCGGATGGAATACCCTCGCTTCAGACTCGAAACCACACTGGCCGAGAGCCCACTCTAGGTCCTGTTTCAAGCACCTGAGTTCGGGGCTTGCGCCGATCCCGAGCCAGATCAGACTTGGAGAGCGAATACTTGGGAACGCGCCAAACCCACCCAGAGCAATTGAAAATACTCTGGTCTGGCTCGCCACCTTGGACATTGCTGCCTCGATTGACTCTACCTGCTCACCACTCACTTCACCAAGAAATTTCATTGTAATATGGAAATTTTCTAGACCAATCCAGCGCACGGGGAAACCTTTCTCTCGTAAAACCTGGGTAGCACTCTGGATCCGCCGGCGCTCCCTCTTTGGGAGGTTCAAGCCTATGAAGAGGCGCATCTGATTTCGATTCGATGGTTGAATTAGGGAAGGCTTATTCCGATACCAATAACACCCTGATAGTTCCCGGCTTGATCCATCTACTTAGAGTGTGAACCGATAAGGTAGGTACCAGTCCCGTGAGGCGTCGAGATAGCGTGATAAATCTATCGGCCAGGAAGAGTAGAAATGGAGCATGGGTTGTGTTACCTATTGATGCTCTATAGGATGGCCGCCTCTGTTTGGGGGTACTCATCGAAAAATCGGCTGGAGAGTGCGCATGAGGGTAGCCGTTCTTAAGGAAACGCGTTCTGCTGAAAACAGAGTTGCGTTGGTCCCCTTAGGTGTCAAAAACTTGGTCAAGCGGGGACTTACTGTCACTGTTCAGACGGGTGCGGGGGAAACATCGGGAGTCTCTGACCTCATGTACCGGGATGCCGGTGCTGAGATCGCAGCCAGCGCCCAAGAGACCCTCGAGGATGCAAAGCTCATTCTGGTTGTTAATCCGCCGTCTTCTAATGAACTGGCCCATCTTTCAGAAGGCTCTATCCTAGTTGGATTTCTTGACCCATTGTCGGATCCTGACCTAGTAAGTCGACTTATCGAACTAAAGGTTACCGGGATTTCAATGGAGCTCGTTCCCCGAATTACACGAGCTCAATCGATGGACGCCCTATCCTCGCAGGCTACGGTAGCCGGTTACAAGGCAGTCCTACTAGCTGCTAATCACCTGCCAAAGTTTCTGCCGATGTTCACTACAGCTGCAGGTACGATTCGCCCGGCTAAAGCGCTCATCCTTGGGGCGGGCGTTGCGGGGCTTCAGGCAATTGCTACGGCAAGAAGATTAGGAGCGATCGTTGAAGCCTTTGATGTGCGACCGGCTGTCAAAGAGCAAGTAGAGAGCCTAGGTGCATCATTCCTTGAGTCGGAAGAGGAGGTCACTGCCGAAGGAGAAGGAGGGTACGCGAAAGAGCTCACAGAAGACCAACATGGTAAAGAGCTTGAACTGATCGGCAGTGCACTAATAGACACCGATATCGTGATCACTACTGCTCAAATTCCTGGCAGAAAAGCACCGGTCTTGATCACTGAAGATATGGTTAAAACCATGAAATACGGGTCAGTGATCGTTGACCTCGCCGCTGAAAGCGGAGGTAATTGTGAACTGAGCGAGGCTGGGGAGACCGTGCTAGCACATGGAGTTCAAATCCTGGGGCCTTCAAATCTGCCAACAAGCATCCCCGTACACTCCAGCCAAATGTATTCAAAGAACATTGTCACCCTAATCAGCGAATTTATTAGTGACGATGGCCAACTCCAATTGGATTTCGAGAATGATGTAGTAGGACCCTCTACCGTAACACACGGGGGTGAGGTTCAGAATGAACGTGTTCAGTCGGTAATGCGATCAAACAACCTGTGAACCGGGCTAACGACTTCACCTCCCAGGAGAACTAATGGGCGAGTTCGACTTGATGACGGGACTTTATGTATTCGTGCTAGCGGCCCTCGCGGGCCGTGAGGTGATCACAAAGGTCCCCCCAACCCTACATACACCGCTCATGTCAGGTGCCAACGCGATTTCGGGAATCGCGATCATAGGAGCAATCATTGTCGCAGCAAAAGCAGAAGGTGCGCTGCAAGTGACACTTGGGGTCATTGCCATCGCCATGGCTACAATCAATGTGATCGGCGGATTCATGGTTACCGACCGAATGCTTGCCATGTTCAAGAAGAGGTAGGGATAATGGACACAAGTATTCAGTTAACCTATCTGCTTTCCGCGATCCTATTCGTTGTCGGCCTGAAGCGCCTTCAGTCACCTGCAACAGCCCGTAAAGGGAACGGTCTCGCAGCCTTGGCAATGCTTCTCGCTGTCATCGCGACCGTACTCCAGACCCAAAACACCCCAAACGTTGACTGGACTTGGATCATAGTAGGGGTCGTCCTAGGCGGAGTGATCGGTATGGCAGCAGCGCGTTCAGTCAAGATGACTTCAATGCCTGAACTCGTAGGGATTTTTAACGCTTTTGGCGGCGGAGCTTCTGCCCTCGTCTCAATCGCTGAGTTCCTTGCAACGCCTGGGATTGGAGCAAGTACCACAGGAGTAACGATCCTGCTTGGCACCTTAATTGGAAGTGTAACCTTCACTGGTTCCTTCATCGCGTTCGCAAAGTTACAGGGCCTAATGACTGGGAATCCCATCACTTTCCCATTCCAAAATCCATTCAACGCCCTACTGCTCTTGGCTGCCATCTCTTTGGGTGCGATGACCCTCGGTGTATTCGGGTCCGGAGATCCTCAGACACTCTTCTACATGTTCTGTGGCCTTGCTCTTATCCTCGGAGTATTGCTTGTGATTCCGATCGGTGGAGCAGATATGCCGGTCGTAGTCTCACTGCTCAACTCCTATTCTGGCCTAGCAGCCAGTGCTGCCGGCTTCGTGATCGGTAACACCGTCCTAATCATCTCAGGCGCGCTTGTTGGCGCCTCTGGGCTAATCCTCACGCAACTCATGTGCAAGGGGATGAATAGGTCTCTGGCAAACGTCGCCTTTGGTGGCTTCGGTGGAACTGCGGGCGTTGATCGATCTGAGATTGGTCAACGGCCAGTGCAGCGTGCTGACGCGGAGGGAGTAGCAGCTGAACTAGGATATGTTAATTCGGTCGTGGTGGTGCCCGGATATGGACTGGCCGTGGCACAGTCTCAACATGAACTTCGGAAGGTGGGGGATCTGCTGGAGGAACGCGGAGTTGACGTAAAATATGCGATCCACCCGGTCGCCGGTCGTATGCCAGGTCATATGAACGTCCTGCTCGCAGAAGCAGACGTGAGCTATGATAAGCTCTACGATCTCGATGAGATCAATGATGATTTTGGAAATACTGATGTGGTGTTGGTTGTTGGAGCAAATGACGTCGTAAATCCAGCTGCGCGAGATCCACAATCTGTCATTACTGGAATGCCAATCCTGGACGTTGATCGGGCAAGGAGGGTCATCGTCATGAAGCGCAGCCTTTCACCAGGCTTTGCTGGTATCGACAATGACCTCTTCTACATGGATAACACGCTTATGTTTTTTGGCGACGCGAAAGAATCCATGGCGGAACTGGTGCGGGAAATAAGAGAGCTGGCCTAAGTAACTTTTTTTTCCTCCCCTAGCCACACCTAAGGTCGACGCTACAGAGAGGTCGATTAAAGCCACTTCAGGAAGGAGCACCACCTTCGTATGCGGCCGCTTCCTGAAGTAGTTCCCATAGACGCTGCACATGGGCATGTGTCGTCTTGAGATTTCCGATTGAAACCCTGAGACATGTTCGACCACGAACTACAGTATGAGTTATAAAAGCTTCACCGCTCTCATTAACACGATCCATAATCCGATGATTGGCATCGTCCAGAGCAGCAGCATCTAGTTTTTCAGATATAAATCGAAACGCTACGAGAGATAAGGGAGTCGGTGCAACGCGTTCCCATTCAGGTGCAGAATCAACCCAAGACGCTAGCGCTTGTGCTAACTCCACATGAATGCGCAGTCGATCAATGATGCCCTGCTGACCAAAATAACGCAGCACAAACCAAAGCTTGAGCGCCCGAAATCGGCGCCCTAATGCTACTCCGTAGTCCATCAAGCTCCGACCTGCTTCTATTTCTGGGCTTTTCAGGTATTCCGGAACAATCGAAAAAGCACGCTTCAATACCTCAGGACGACGACAGTAGAGGAGAGAACAATCCACGGGAGTGAACAACCACTTATGTGGGTTGACTACGATTGAGTCAGCAATCTCCCAACCGTCAAAGAGCTCACGGAGTTCAGGGACGATTGCAGCCGGACCCCCGTAGGCGGCATCCACATGAAGCCATAAGCCAAATTCTTGGGCCAGCTCGGCAATCTTACGCACAGGGTCGAGTGCAGTCGTCGATGTGGTGCCCAATGTCGCTACCACAGCCACCGGTTTTAGTCCCGATGCAATATCTTCCTGGATTACAGATCTTAGGGTGGATGAGCACATGCTGAGTTGTTCGTCGGTCCTGATGGTCTGGTATCCAGATCGTCCGAATCCGAGAGTCAAGGCAGCTTTTTCTATTGAAGAGTGAGCTTCCTCAGATGCGTAGATACGACCATGAACCTGCTGGAACATTCCCTCGTTCCGCACGTCCGGATACGCTGCCTCTCGGGCAGCTGCAAGTGCGTGCAGAGAGGAAGATGAAGCTGTATCGTTGATGACTCCATCGAACGAAGAAGGCAACCCGAGTAGTTGCCGAAGCCAGTCAGCTGTCAACTCTTCCAATTCGGTGCCGGATGGCGAGCTTCGCCAAACCATAGCGTTCACATTCAGAGCAGCAGCAAGCATCTCACCTAGAATGCCCGGCCCCGATCCAGTCATAGCGAAATAACCGAAAAAAGACGGATGATTCCAGTGGGTCAGGCCCGGTACTATCACATCCCGGAAGTCGCTTAAGGCATCTGTAAGCGACTCACCTTGTACGGGAGGGGTCACTGGCAAAACTGACCGAATATCCCCCGGTCGGACACTGGGTAGCACCGGTAACGATCCAACACCTCCCAGATAATCAGCACTCCAATCCGCTACTTCGTGGGCGAGTGCTCTGAATTCCTCTATAGGGATATCTGAGCCCAAGTCAGTTGAAACAGGAGATGTCATGACATAAGAGGCAATAGCCAAGTCAGAGGTTCGAATAGGTCTAGCACCAGAGCTTTCAAGATGACCAATTTTGGAAGTCAGCCAACCTCAGTGTCTAAGGGCTCCGTCCAAAGACTAAGGAAAACTGAAACAGTCGTACCCTGTCCAGGGGCGCTATCTACTTCAACTGTTCCTCCCCAGGACTCCACAATTCGCTTTACGATAGGGAGACCCAAGCCGGCACCTGTGGAGCGCGTCGAGAACTGTGGTTCAAATATCCTTGGAAGCAACTCTTCAGGAATTCCAGCACCGTCATCTACAACCGCAAGCACAACTCGGCCGTTTATCTGGTTACCTAGGATTCGCACTATGCCGCCCTTTGTGACTGCAACCCGAGCATTCTCAAGAAGGTTGATCAGCACTTCTTTTAACTCAGATGTGCGAGCGCGGACCGGGGGAAGACCTAGAGCTAGTTCTTGCTCAAATAGAGCTGTGGTAGAAGACCCTCCTCCGTAAAGAGCCATGACGTCATCAACGATTTCATGCAGATGAACCTGGCCCACCGGCACCTCACCTTCTCCTCCCGGTGCACCGTACTTAGAGAAGCTCTGCGCAATTCCCGCGAGCCGATCAATTTCAGCTAATATGGCATCCACATTCTTGACGAGTATGTCGTCGAAATCTGTGCGTCTGTCTTCCCTGGCTCTTCGTATGTGTTGGATGCTGAGCTTTATCGGTGTAAGAGGATTCTTCACTTCATGGGCAACCTGGCGAGCCATCTCACCCCATGCCAAGACTCGCTCGGTGTGCAGCTCATCTGTGATATCGTCCATAGCCACCACCACTCCACGTCCTCCGCCGGTGGTGCCTAAGCGTCGAGCACGAATCCTGACCCTGCTTTCTCCTGCTTGGATCTCAGTATTGGCTTCTCCCTCAGAACTCTTGAAGAAATGCGTGATCCACATGGAAAGAGCCTCCGCGAACGGACTCTCTCTGGGTACGGGTTGTCCGACAACGACTCTAGAACCGAAGAGATCCTCGGCAATCGGGTTTGCCAGGGTCACTCGGCCATCCGAATCCAAGGCCACCATCCCCACCGCAGCTTCCTCCATGATAGCCTGCGTGCGCCGCGATGTTCGGACCAATTGGCGTCGAGCCCGGCGCACCCGATTCACCATACGATTGAAAGCTCTGAACACTGCCCCAAACTCGTCGCCTCGTTCATCCGGAAGTTTCAAATCGAGGTTCCCCGAACCAACCCCTTCCGACGCGATTTGAAGTGCACGGATGGGGCTCGTGAGTGCTCGACCCGCCATCCAGGCGAGTACCAGTGAGAGTGCAGCACCTACTAACATCACAAAGCCAAGAAGTTCGATCAGATCCATCCTCTGGATCGCAGTAGCCCCAGCGCTCAGCGGTACTTGAGCACCGAGTATGTCTCCGTCGGGGAGTCGTCGATATGCCGTGACGTACGTTAGCCGTCCCAATGATGTCTCAGTGAATTCCCGAACTCCCTCTCGACCATCTAGCAAATAATTCTGTGTGAATGGCATCCAGCCCTCATAAAGGCCCAATTCCACCAACTCCGCTACGCCACCTCCACCGCGGAGTTCACCATTGCGATACTCTAGAAGCTCCGCACCGACTTGAGTCGCAAGCCGTTCCATACGACTACCGGGGCCTGGATCGAGGGAGAGATACCACCCAGCAGCATCTTCTACGACTCTCTCTGCGACTACTCGGGCCGACGTACTAGACGCTTGAGTAAGCGTCCTGTATGCCAGGGTACCAAAGAGAGCGTTCGCCAGCGCGAAGAACCCGAATAGCGCTAGTGTCACTCGGGCACGAAAGGAGATTACTAGCCCTGAGATCTTAGTCTCCGGTGGGACTACATCAAGCAGCAGCCCTCGGCCAAGAACCCAGAACGCTGAGAACACCAAAAGGTTGAGCACTAACAGCAGGGATCCTCGTGCACTCGCAAGAAGCGATCCCGGAAGACTAATAGGAATATGTGCATGGTAGCTCGCATTACTGAATTCAATCGCCATCTCCCCCTGCCACCCCGAGGTCGTCCGCTGCCAGGTAAGAGAGTCACTACCCAGTAGGTCACCAGAAAGAATAGGGATCAGCGTAATCGGGTCCGTCTGCGATGGCAGACCACCTCGCACCAGGGAGGCGAGAGGAGAGCGGGCACCCTCAGGGGGCAGCGGCGGTGCGATAGCTGTCAGAACCTGCCCACTCCTCAAAGGAACTGCCATCACGTATCGAGCATCATCACGATGCGGTCGAAGGATCCTGAATTCTCCTGACTCCTGAGCCTCACGGACTATTGCAGCTAGGTCGTCCGAAGGATCGCCGTCGATCCCGATCCTCAGTTCCTGACTATTCTCGCCCACCTCGTCCCACATCGTCAGCCGCAAAGCAAACAGTTCCTCCGCCAGACCACTCGCCCGCCAAGCCTGGTAAAGAACATCAACGTCACCCCTTCCCGAACCGGCAAGAGAATCCGCCAAGGAACCGAGTCGAACCAATCCATACTCAAGATCGGGATCTTCAACCGCTGCAGCTTCGATGAGCTGAAGACCACCCGCGGTCCTTCTCGCGTTTACACGGTCGAGCAACGCGTTGGGGACAGCCGCAGTGGTCGCGATCACGATTGCAAGTAACCAACCAACAATAGGCCGTTGCCCATCGGACCACGCTGTCGTCGCCACTGCCGCTATAGCAGTGGGAATTGCCCACAATGCGATCCAACCCACGGGTAGGAATGCTCCGTTCAGTACTAAAGTGCCACCCATGACTCCCAGCAGGACGGCGGAAGCCACTGTTACCAACGTCCAACCCTTATGAGCACTTCTGCCGGACCTCGTCAACCAGAGCACAGAAGCCACGGTCAATGCAAGGATAGCGGCCAATGCCGTTTCATAAACGATCCACTCAAAACGATCCGAGCCCAAAGAGAGTGGCTGTAGGCCTGACCTCACCCAGGTGATCACAAGTGGAAATAGAAGTGCCGTAGATAGAGCCGCAGCCCATACTGGCATAGCGATCTTAGGACGCGG
>CEVM01011948.1_pt1 | contig 14117 bp, 18 predicted proteins | sample 531481 | NCBI WGS metagenome assembly CEVM01 (sample SAMEA2623649, study PRJEB7988) | marine metagenome | biome: marine biome (ENVO:00000447); feature: mesopelagic zone (ENVO:00000213) & marine oxygen minimum zone (ENVO:01000065); material: "saline water (ENVO:00002010), including plankton...
CCCCAAGCGTCATCGTTGCTGACCCAATCGCATCCCAACTCGACCGCTTCGCGAATTCAGAAATCAAAACCACTGCGGATAATAAACGCGCCATTATCGGCGCAGACGTCGTTGTATTGGCCGTTAAACCACAGATCATTCGATCGGTCGCGTTAGAAATCGCACCATTAATCACACACCAGTTGGTGTTGTCTATTGCAGCCGGTATCCCACTTAGTGCCCTCAACGTTTGGTTTGGTGAGACTGTATCGATCGTGCGCTGCATGCCCAACACCCCGGCGTTAATTGGTGCTGGCATCAGTGGCCTTGTACGAAATACCCGAACCACCGACTCTCAAGCGAAGTTGGCACACCGTATTCTCGGTTGCGTGGGTGACGTATTGTGGTTTGAAGAAGACGCTGACCTAGATGCAGTTACCGCGATTTCGGGAAGTGGCCCTGCCTATTTCTTTTACTTGATCGAGTCCATGATTAAGGCAGCTATCGAACTCGGCTTGATTCCTGAAATCGCGCGCAAACTCACTCTAAAAACTGCGCTTGGTGGGGCTAAGATGGCAATAAATAGCGATGAAGATCTCGAGATACTTAGACAGAATGTGACGTCGCCGGGGGGAACTACAGAGCGGGCGATCGCCGTCTTTAATCGCGAAGACATGCAAGGGACCGTCGCTCGCGCCATCTTTGAAGCTCGCGAACGTTCTATTGAGTTATCACAAGAGGCCGATAATGATGCTTGAGCCAATCGTATTTGTCGTGGGATTGGTGTTGAGCATTTTCGCATTCCTTTTCTTAATGCGGTTTGTCCTGCAGGCCGTACACGCCGATTTCTACAATCCGATTTCGAGCGCGATTGTCCGTTTTACAAATCCCGTATTGGGAGTTGTCCGGCAAGTCCTACCAACCTACAGGAACCTAGATTTAGCGTCGTTTGGCGCTACGTTGATCGCCTACACACTCGCCGACCTCACCCGCATTTTTTCCCGCGGCGAAATTGAGACTATTGCTTGGTGGAAATTGATCCGTTTCGAACTGTTCCAAACCCTTGATCTGCTCGTCTCAATTTTTCTTTTCGCGATTTTCATTTCGATTGTACTGAGTTGGCTTGTTCAGTTCGGCATCATCCATGGGTCGCGATCCCCAGCGACGACGTTACTCAATCAAATTTGCGAACCGGTACTGCGTCCAGCAAAAAAATTGTTGCCACCAGTCAGCATGATCGACTTATCGCCAATGATCACCATCGTCATTCTTTGGATAATTCAACGATGGCTTCTACCTGGGTTGCTCTTGTAGTTGATGCCCTTCGCGTCAATTGGTGCTTAGCCGAGGGGTGTTTTAGAATCCGCGTCGGATTTGCCGTATTGGTTCGTATTTTGTATGGCCTCAGAGATACCCGACAACTCCGTTGGGTTGGTCAAGCCACTATCCCACCGGTTTGACTCGTCGATTGCACTGCAATCCGGTGCGAAATTGCCTGGATTTGAACTCGTATATGAAACCTATGGGAGACTCAACGAAGAACGCAATAACGCTGTTCTAGTCTGCCACGCTCTATCCGGACACCACCACGCCGCCGGCTTTCATACTCGCGAAGACACAAAACCGGGATGGTGGGACAACTGTATCGGTCCCGGCAAACCCATCGACACCGATCACTTTTACGTGTTGAGCCTGAACAACCTCGGTGGCTGCCATGGAACCACCGGACCGACTTCTATTAATCCCGAAACAGGCGAGATCTACGGTCCCACTTTCCCCACTGTAACCGTTAAAGATTGGGTCCAAACCCAACACATGCTTGCGCAAACGCTTGGGATCGATAAGTTCGCCGCAGTCATCGGGGGAAGTCTCGGCGGCATGCAGGCAATGCAATGGGCCATCGATTACCCCGATCGAGTGGCGCACGCTTTACTCATCGCATGTACACCAAAGCTTTCCGCACAAAACATCGCCTTCAATGAGATTGCGCGGTTCGCTATCTCCAGCGATCCAGAATTTAACGATGGACACTACCAATCGTCCGGAGTAAATCCCGAGAGAGGCCTTGGATTGGCGCGAATGGTCGGTCACGTCACCTATCTTTCCGACGACGCGATGGGCGACAGATTTGGTCGAGAGCTGAAGTCTGGCGATATTGCACTGGGGCAGGACGTTGAATTTCAGGTAGAAAGTTATCTTCACTATCAAGGGGAAACATTCTCGAAATTATTTGACGCTAATACGTACATACTTATGACTCGAGCACTCGATTACTTCGATCCCGCTCGTGAATTCAACAACGACCTAGTTAGAGCCCTCGCCAATGCAAAAGCGAAATTCTTGGTTGCTTCCTTTACCTCGGACTGGCGATTCGCCCCGGAACGCTCCGATACAATCGTTGACGCGCTCATCGCCGCCGGTAAAGACGTAATAAGCACGACTATCGAATCGACCTTCGGGCACGATTCCTTTCTATTACCGATACCCCGTTATTTCGGCGTTTTACGCGCCTACATGGGGCGCATCGCGAGGGAACGTGACTTATGAGAGAAGATCTGAGAATTATCGCAAACCTTATTAAGCGCGACGCCCGTGTACTCGATCTTGGTTGCGGTAGCGGCGATTTGTTGGAGCATCTGGCACACGCCAAGAACATTCTAGGCTACGGAATCGAAAACGACGCGGACGAAATCGCTGCTTGTATCCAGCGAGGGATCAACGTCGTCGAACACGATCTAAATGAAGGTCTCCAACGCTTTACCGATAAAAGTTTTGATATGGTGATAATGACCGAGACACTTCAAGCTGTCGATTCTCCGCACCAGTTGCTTGACGAGATGTTACGAATAGGCGAAGAGTGCATCGTAACGTTCCCTAACTTCGGCTACTGGGGACACCGCGTGCGAATGCTTACCAGTGGCAACGTCCCGGTATCCCAACCAATACCTCACCGCTGGTTTGATACCCCAAATATTCGACCCTGTACGTTTTTGGATTTCGAACAACTCTGCGAAGAAAAGGATCTACGTGTTGTCCAGAGACTAGTCTTTAGTTCTTCTTACAAGACAAGCTCCCTAATGAAGCGGTTCCCAAATCTTTTCGGCGCAATTGCGTTCTATCGACTCGGCCGGGCGTCGTGAAACAGCCGTGTCATGCCCGTTGGTTAGACCTGAAAAATCTCTCGAAGCTAACTCAAATTTGATGACCGCCATAATTCAGTCAGGTCTCGCATTATTTCTCGGTGTCATTGAAAACCATTAAGGTGAAGGGATGCCTTTTCAAACCGCCGTACTAGCTAGTGGTAATAAGGGCAAGCTCGACGAGTTCAAGCTGTTGCTCGCGTCCATCGAATTCGAGCTGAGACCACAATCACACTATAAGATAGACGCCATCCCAGAAACCGGCACTTCGTTCTTAGAAAACGCTCTGCTCAAGGCACGACACGCAAGTCGACTGACGTCGTTACCGACACTGGCAGACGATTCGGGATTAGTGGTCCCATCGTTGAACGGCGCTCCAGGCATTTATTCGGCTCGTTACGCCGGTACGTCCGCGAACTCGGAAAAGAACAACTTGAAGCTTTTAGAAGCCCTTCGCAATTCCGAAAGTCGGCGCGCGTATTTTTTTTGCACACTCGTTTTTCTTCTTCACTCAGAAGACCCAACGCCTATCGTGGCTTTTGGCGAGTGGCATGGAAACATTGCGGATGAGGCGAAAGGAAATAACGGGTTTGGTTACGATCCTCTTTTTGTAGCCAAAGGCTTCCGAATAACAGCCGCGCAGATGGAGCCAGAATTAAAGAACCGCTTAAGCCATCGCGCCATTGCCTCAACAAACCTCATTCGGTCAATTCAAGATCGGCGAGCACATATTTAATGGGTCTCGGCCTCTATACGCATTTCCCCTGGTGTGTGCGCAAATGCCCCTATTGCGATTTCAACTCACATCCGCTCCATAGCGAACTGGATGAAATAGGTTATGTATCTCGCCTAATCGAGGACTTCAATTCAGACCTCGATTCCACCGGACAAAGTATCAACACCATCTATCTAGGAGGGGGAACGCCGAGTTTATTTTCCGCTAACGCCCTCGCTCGATTTCTACAATCAGTTGGTCGTCAAAACGTTTCCGAAATTACTATGGAGGCAAACCCAGGAACGCTGGAACACGACGCTTTCGAAGCATATTTGGACGCCGGAATAACTCGAATTTCGATTGGCGTGCAATCCTTCGACCCCGAACAACTCAAAAAACTCGGGCGGGCCCATAACTCTGACGATGCCTCGAAAGCCGTGGAAAATGCCCTAAAGGCAGGATTTGATAGCGTCAATCTCGACCTCATGTTTGGATTACCGGATCAAAACTTAGATGAGGCCATGGCCGATCTCGAGCGTGCCATAAGTTTTGGAACTGACCATCTATCTTGGTACCAACTGACCATCGAACCTCGAACCGAATTCCATCGCCGACCACCTAAATTGGCATCGGATGATCTCCGGGCCGATATGAGCGACGCGGGGAGAGAACTATTAGAGGAAAACGGCTATTCCCAATACGAAGTCTCTGCTTTTGGACGTGATGGCTCTTGTTGTCGTCATAACGTGAATTACTGGCGTTTTGGAGACTACGTCGGTATTGGTGCTGGCGCGCATGGCAAGATTGGTAGAGGCGGCAAAATCATCCGCACCATGAAACCCCGCCAACCAAGGCTTTACCTTGCTGGTGCGCCGACCAAAATCGTCGACGTATCGCACGACGAATTGCCCGTTGAATTCATGATGAACGCTCTCCGACTAACTGAAGGCGTCGAAACGTCACTGTTTTCCCAAACAACCGGGCTTTCGTATGAAGTTATTTCTGACATCGTTGATCGACTCGTGTCATGGGAACTCATGCAACCGGGTCGGCTCCAGGTGACGGAAAGAGGCTACTCCCAACTAAATGCCGTGGTTAGTCAATTCCTCAACTGAAATCCGTTTACCGAGCATATTTGACCGATCCCAGTTCCTAAAAGGGTTATCTAACCTTCGTATAACAAAAGTCTTGAACGCAATGCCGAAGTCGTCGGGCGCGGTCCTCGAACTTGGTCGGGGGACGCAGTGGCCAGCGTTCCGAGATGCCACCATGAAGCTCGGGATTACCTTGTAGCGCTTCAACGATCGTTTCGGCGTAGGGTAACCAGTCTGTTGCAAGCCGCAGCCGTCCACCGGGGTTCAGTTTACTTGAAGCTAAGGTTGCAAATGCCGGGGTAACGAGACGTCGCTTGTGGTGGTGCTTTTTCGGCCATGGATCGGGGAAAAAAACCATAATCAGCTCGATCGAATTGTCCTCAAGACACTCGAGAACGGATAAAGCGTCGGATTCAACGATGCGTACGTTCTTAATGTTTTTTTGCTCACACTGAAGAACAAGCGACCCAATTCCCGGACGATATACATCCACTCCAATGCAATTCCACTCCGGATGACAGCCGGCAAAATGAACAAGTGCTTGACCCATCCCAAAGCCAATTTCCAAAACTGTGGGCGCTTGGCGATTAAATACTTCCGCCGCGTCAACAGCGGGGTCCATCAGGAATGGATCCAGACGACTAAGCGCTCCGAGTTGCGCATTTGTCATCCGTCCACGCCGACGAATGAAGGTTGGCTTTGAAATCAATTTTCTTGTTTCCAGGGCAGGAGCAGCCAACCTGCAACAAGTAGCACTCCACCCAAAGGAGTTAGCGGTCCGAGCCAAACAGGACCGCCCCATGCGATCCCGTACAAACTACCGCTAAATAAGAGTATGCCGATAGAAAAAATATAGCCCGACCACCGATTAACCCGTTCTGGGACTAAAGCAACAATAAAGATCGCGACGGCATGAATCAGTTGGTATCTAACGCCAATCTCCATGGCGGAGCTACCACTTTCAAAGACATGCGACTCAATAGCCCCGGCAATAACGCCACTAGCTCCCAACAATGTTGCAAGCCAAAGCAGCAAGGGTGACACGCGCTCTTAAGCAGCCTCCATATGGGTTTTAAGCTTCTTCATGGCATTTTGCTCGAGCTGGCGTATCCGCTCGGCAGAAACACCATAGTTCTTCGCGAGTTCTTGTAGAGTGGTTTTTTCTTCTGCGAGCCAGCGATTCTGAAGGATATCCCGACTGCGATCGTCGAGCTGATCCATCGCAGTTCGTAGTTTCGCTTGAGACCGCTGTGCCCAATCTTCTTTCTCTACCAAGTCGGCGGGATCTTGCCCTTCATCACTTAGAAAATGAGCTGGCGCGCCGAAGTTATTACTATGCTCTCCATCGTCAGTATCGTCGCCGTCAAATCCGACATCGCGGGCGGCTAATCGCCCTTCCATCTGCGTTACGACCTTCGGTTCGACACCAAGATCCTCTGCAATGGCTCGAGTTTCTTCTGCTGTTAGCCAACTAAGCGTCTTTTTGCGATTTCGCAGATTAAAAAATAATTTTCGTTGTCCCTTGGTCGTCGCGACCTTAACGACCCGCCAGTTACGCAACACAAACTCGTGAATTTCCGCCTTGATCCAATGAACAGCAAAAGACACTAATCGCACGCCAAAGGATGGATCGAACCGCTTCACCGCCTTCATAAGACCAACATTACCTTCCTGAATAAGATCACCGATCGGTAATCCATACCCCCGATACCCTTTGGCAAGGTGGACAACGAAACGGAGATGGCAAAGTACGAGCTCGCGAGCCGCTTCGAGATCATTGTCATCAAAAAAACGTTCCGCTAGCTCCCTTTCCCGCTCAGGTGTCAGTATCGGTAGTGCATTGATTGTCTGGATATACGCGTCCAAATCCCGCCCTGGGGACACGATTTCCAACAACATAACGTCGGTACTCAACTTGATAACCTCGGTAGCAACATAATGGCATTTTAGCACTCTCATCATACGAGTGCTAACCGAGTCAACACATTGATTAATCGATATTTATTTCCCTAAGTCTTTGATTTGACGCCACTAATCCTCCGATTACACCTAGAATCACGCCAACGAGGCCTAGGCCAAAGTAAAACGCCGGCTCATCGCCCTGTAAATTCACCATCTGACCATAGCTCGACCATAGGGCTCCGAGCGGAGCTTCAAGTAAGATAAGCGCTGCCGACAAAACCATCGCCGCGACCAAAGCTCCCCCAAGACCGTAGATCGCACCAGAGTACAAGAACGGTCTCGTAATAAATGCGTTTGTTGCACCAACTAGCTTGAGTACTTTGATTTCTTCAAGGCGCATCTCAAGTGCGAGACGAACCGAAGCCGCAGTAATAAGTACCGCACCCGCACCGAATAAAACACCGAGCACCCATCCTAGCCGACTGATGAACTCGTCAATCGCTTGCAAGCGCTGAAGCCATGCCCTTTCAACAACAATTTCGTCAACGACGCCTAGCGCCCCGAATTGCAACGCGACGTCACTAAGGCGGTCAAGAGAGAGTTGATCTTCTACCGCGACCCGCGCCGATGCTGGTAGTGGATTGGACTCAAGAAGCGTCATCGCATCCGTGATCTCCTTGTACGAACTAAATTCGTTCAGAGCTTCCTCGGGCGTAACCGTTGTAACCGTCACAATGTCACTGTGGCTACGAATTTGTTGAACCAATTCGTTTATGTCGGCCTCCGACGCACCGACCTTGAAATAAACCGAAAAGCTATTGGGGCTATCCCACTGTCTCGAGATCACTTCGATATTTCTTTCGATCAAATACAAGCCTGCTGGCAGCGACATTGCGGTACCAATCAAAAGCCATACCAACAGGCTTGTGCCGAACCGACGGCTCGTGAAACGAACACTATCCCTAATGACACTTACGTGATCTCGAAACGTTGCCGCAATAGGCCGCTTGGACCTGGGCCATGGTTCGTTAGACGCTGCCATCCTTCCATTTGTCCAAGTTTGTCGAATCGTCATCGCGGATCACACCTCCGCTAGCTAGCTCAACAATTCGAAACCCCATCGCATCAATCAATTCGCGATCATGGCTCGCTACGATCACGGTTGTTCCGACCTGATTAAACTGTTCGAACAAGGTCATGATATCTCGCGATAAGTCCGGATCGAGATTGCCCGTCGGCTCGTCGGCGAGAAGTACTTTAGGCCTATTGACTACGGCCCTAGCAATACCTACTCGCTGTCGTTCGCCCGTCGAGAGAGCCCGCGTTCCAAGCCGTTCCTTTTCGAGCAAGCCTACGCGTGACAGCGCTGCTCGAACCCTCCTCGCGACATCCTGCTCACGCATACCCGCGACTTTGAGGGGCAGCGCCACATTTTCGTACACGCTCCTTTCCGAAAGCAGGTGATGATCCTGAAATACTGCCCCAAGATTTTGACGGTATGCAGGGATTTTTCTAACGGGTAATTTAACGATATTGACGTCGTTAACGAAAATCTGGCCACGCGTGGGACTTTCTGTCCGTAGAAGTAGACGAAGAAACGTACTTTTCCCCGCCCCAGAGTGACCGGTCAAAAATGTCATGGTCCCTTCGGGAAAGACGACCGATACATCCTTTAGCGCTTCACCGCCGCCCTCAAATCTTTTCGTGACCCTTTGAAATTCGATCTTACTCACGGCGCGAGTAATGCTTCGACGAAAGCATCCGGATCGAACGGCTCCAAATCGTCCGCCGACTCTCCAAGACCAATGAAGTAGACCGGCGTGCATTCCTGCGAAGCTTGCGCATGCGCCAGCGAAAACAAGACACCACCCCTGGCCGAGCCATCCAACTTGGCTACGACCATGCCAGACACTCCGACTGCCTCGTCAAAGTCATGGAGTTGAGAGATGGCATTTTGGCCAACATTTGCGTCAATCACCAATAGGCATTCGTGCGGTGCAGTTTCGTCCGTGCGGGCAATAACGCGCTTTATTTTGGATAACTCATCCATGAGCCCTTTCTTTGCTTGCAATCGACCCGCCGTATCCGCCAACACAACATCTATGCCTCGACGTTTTGCCGTTTCGATCGCATCGTAAATTACGGCCGCGCTGTCAGCACCTGACCGTTGGGACACGACCGGGACGTCGTTTGAAGCACCCCACGCCTGGATCTGTTCGGTCGCAGCAGCTCGGAACGTGTCCCCGGCTGCAAGCAACGTGGAAAAGCCAGCGACTTCCAGGTGTTTCGATAGCTTGCCAATCGTAGTCGTCTTTCCCACTCCATTTACCCCGATGAAAAGCACCACGAAAGGCCTTGCTGACCCAATTTGGAACGGTTTGCCCAGAGGACGCGCCATCTCAGTTAATTCGACCTGTAACGCCTCGTGAAGCGCCTGCCTATCCGAAAGCTCGTTGCGTAATAGGCGCCCCTTGAGGCCCGCAATAATCGCCTCAGCGGCGTCAATGCCGACGTCGGTAGTCAACAAGCTTGCCTCGAGGTCTAATAGAGTGTTCTCGTCAATTCTTTTTTCGCCCAGAACAAGATCCCCAATGCCATGGGAGACCTTTAATCGGGTTTTACCGAGGGATCGAATAAAACGTCCTCGTAAACCCTCGTTTTTTGCGCCTTCTTCTCCCACTATCCCTTTGTGCCATCAAATAAACGCCAGACCGTCCGTATTATCGGTGGTAAGTGGAAGCGGCGAAAGCTCGTTGTCACGAACGCCGAAGGGTTACGCCCAACCCTTGATCGGGTAAGGGAATCGCTATTTAACTGGCTTAACCTCGAACTTTCGGGCGCGCGAGTTCTGGATCTATATGCCGGCACCGGCGCGTTGGGATTTGAAGCTCTTTCCCGCGGTGCTGCTCGAGCAACATTCGTCGATTCTGATACCCGGGTGGCCGCGGAACTCAAGAAGGCAGCGACAGAGCTCGAAGCACCAGCAACCATCGTGTGTAGCGACGCCACTAGTTGGCTTGAGAGTCAAACGCAAAGCTGGGATATCGTTTTCTTGGATCCTCCGTTCGAAAATCAACAGCATCAGAACATTCTGGACCTACTGGACCATCACCTCGAAACGGACGCCTTCGTTTACCTGGAAAGACCGCGTCAAGCCGAATTTGCACATCCCAAGTATGAAGTGTGGAAAAAATCGTTCGCAGGTGAAGTAAGTTTCGCGTTGTTGCGTCTTCGAACCTTCTGTTTGTGACCGATTGGGTGTTGGGCTAGTATCGCCGCGAATATTGGAGTCCAAGCGTGTCGTCAGTAGTTTACCCAGGAAGCTTCAACCCTATCACTCACGGCCATACCAACATTGTCGAGCGGGCGCTAAACCTTTTTGACCACGTCGTGGTCGCGATAGGAACGTCTGTCGATAAAGATCCGGCCACATACCTTGCCGATCGTATGGAACTCTGTCGGAAAGCACTTGCCCATCTTGACGATCAAGTATCCGTCGAAGGTTTTAACGGTTTGCTGGTCGACTATGTGCGTTCGAAAAACACTCGTTTCGTATTGAGAGGACTTCGCACATTGACCGATTACGACTACGAATTCCAGATGCTATCCATGAATCAATCTTTGGATCAGGACATCGAGTATGTTCTTCTACCCACCGCTCATAAGTGGTCTTTTCTGTCCTCGTCTCGAGTTCGCGAGATCGCGGCTTTAGGCGGTAATATATCCAACTTCGTTCACCCCGCCATCGTGGACTACTACAGAGAGCAGAGTACGTCCTAAGAAAAACTGATACTGCCTAACCAGACACATCTATGTGATTTTCTCGAACTGGGAGCAGGCTTCAGCATTACGAACAATATTCGTCAGCCGCGCTATTGTCCGCCACTCTCAATGCTGGCAATACGGACAGTACACAGTCGCTCGCTGCCCCAACCGAATCCCCTTCAGTACCGTCTCGCACCGAAGACATCGTTTACCTTCACGCCCATATACGAATAATTCCTGTCGAAAATACCCGGGTTTCCCATCGCTCCCAACGTAATCCCTCAAAGTCGTGCCGCCCATCAAGATTGCTTCCTCTAACGTGCTTCGGATAGCTCGTTCAAGCCCTACATAACGATCCTTCGAAATGCGACCAGCTGCATTTCGAGGACGAATACCGGCCCGATAAAGCGACTCATTCGCGTATATGTTTCCCACCCCAACAACAACCTGCGCGTTCATGATGAACGTTTTTATGGCCTGACGACGGTGCCGAGAAACGTGGTGCAAGTATTCGCCACTAAAATCGGCACTCAGGGGCTCGGGCCCTAAATTCTTTAACAACCAATGCGCTTCGACGGGGTCGGATGAGAAGTGAATACTTCCGAATCGTCGGGGATCGCTGAGTCGCAATACTTGATCGTCCTCGAAATGAAAATCCACGTGATCATGCTTGCCCACTGGCATATTTGCTGAAACAACGCGCAACCGTCCTGACATGCCTAAATGTATGAGCATCGTCACACCCGAGAATCGAAATAGTAGGTACTTCGCCCTCCGATCAACCGCACTAAGTCGCAGTCCGGACAGCCCATTCGGAACGACTACGGGCCAGCGAAGCCTCGATTCCCGAACTACCACCTCAACCAGGCGTCGACCCTCTAAAACCCGGGCAACACCCCGCCGCGTTGTTTCAACTTCAGGAAGCTCTGGCAGTTACTTGATCTTCTCTTCCCGATAAATCACGTGTTTACGCACGACCGGGTCATATTTTCTAAGTTCGAGCTTGTCAGGGCTGAGGCGTTTATTTTTCGTCGTCGTGTAGTAGTGTCCCGTATCCGCGCTGCTTACCAACTTAATTTTATCTCGCATCAGACTTTCTCCCCGCGCTTACGTATATCAGCAAGGACTTCTTCAATGCCTTTTTTATCGATGATGCGCATCCCGGCCGTCGAAACACGCAGCCGCACAAACCGCTTTTCACTTTCTACCCAGAATCGATGATTCTGAATGTTCGGAAGAAATCGACGCCGCGTCTTATTGTTTGCATGGGAAACGTGATTGCCACTCATGGGCCGTTTACCGGTAACTTGACACACTTGGGACATGGGGGGCGCCGAAAAAAGGTGCGCCTTTATACCAAAGCGCTCGCCCCAAACCAAGTCGGAAGCCCAATTCCTGCGGGCCTCTTCCAATAAGGGCGTTCACCAAATAACACCCTTTCAACAACCGATCGATGGTACAAAAAACTCTTCTATCCCGAGCGACCCGACGCACGAGGGGGGGTCAACGCCTGGTATATGACGTGCTATTCTCGCGCCCCCCTGATTTTCGTAGCTATGAATAATGCAAGGGAAACGCATCGTACTTGGCATCGGAGGCGGTATTGCGGCTTACAAGACACCCGCACTTGTGCGGCAACTCGTCGCTGCCGGGATGGACGTCATACCGGTAATGACCGAATCGGCGAATCACTTCGTTACGGCCACGGTGCTGACCACGCTCTCGGGAAACCGCGTTCGCAACGATTTATGGGATTTAGAAGCCGAGCGCTCGATGGGACACATCGAACTTGCCCGCTGGACGGATACATTACTTATAGCACCCGCAACCGCAAACCTACTCGCGCGTCTGGCGAACGGTTTGAGCAACGATCTACTCACAACCCTTTACTTGGCGACAACGGCTCCGACAGTCGTCGCACCAGCTATGAACCTGGAAATGTGGAATCACTCTGCAACGAAAAGAAACATCGGAGTGCTCGAAACTGACGGCGTTAGCATCATTGGACCCGACTGCGGCGAGCAAGCCTGCGGCGAAATTGGACCAGGAAGAATGCTCGAGATAGAAGATATTGTCTCGCACTTACTTATGACGACCGGCACTATCGATACGCCGATGACCGGGCTCAGAGTTCTGGTTACTGCAGGACCCACAAGGGAATCGATCGACCCCGTCCGCTACATAACGAACTCAAGCTCTGGCAAGCAGGGCTACGCGATCGCGGAGGCCGCCAGGGATGCCGGTGCCATCGTCACCTTAGTAAGTGGTCCCGTCGCGCTACCTCCGCCTAAGGGAGTCCGGCAAATAAATATCATTTCTGCTGCAGAGATGAAGTCGACAGTATTAGATATGGCGAACGATATCGACATCATGTTTGGTGTGGCTGCAGTTGCCGACTATCGACCTTCCCATTCGGAACCTCACAAAATAAAAAAAATGCAGCAAAATGGCTCGTCGATGTCCATCGAGCTCGTCGAAAACGATGACATTCTTGCAAGCGTTGCCGCGTTGTCGGATCCCCCTTACTTAGTCGGATTCGCAGCAGAAACACAAAGCCTCATAAAAAATGCAGTTCAAAAACGTGAGCGCAAATGCCTTGATGCAATCGTCGTGAACGATGTATCCGACCACTCCATCGGATTCGATAGTGACGAAAACGAAGTTACCCTTTTGCATGAGCATGGCGAGACCACTTTTGAAAAGTCACCTAAAGCCATGATTGCAAGTAAGTTGGTCGCCGCAATCTCTGAGCTATATACGAGCAGTAGGACCTGGCGTTGAAACTCTCGAACCGAATAGTATGCTTGCGTTTTTGAGCTAGCTCGCTCCGATTCACAGCAACTTCCACCCAAATTCCCTCACTCACGCACGGACACTGAGCAAACCATGGCAAGCCCAGCCGCACAATCTGATATCCAGCTCGATCCGGATATATTTCGTGCTTACGACATCCGTGGGAAAGTGGAAACTAACCTGACACCAACGGCCGTATATTGGATAGGAAGGGCGTTTGCTGCCGAGGCGTTATCCCAAGAACAACATGCTGCGGTGATTGGGGGAGACGGTCGGAATTCGACCCCATTGTTATGCCAATCCTTAGCGAAAGGACTCAACGACGGCGGTGTCAACGTCATTGATGTGGGGACGGTGCCGACCCCATTGCTTTATTACGCGACGCACCGCATTGATGAACCCGAATTGCCAGGAACACAGTCTTCGATCGGAACAGGGATCATGGTCACCGGTTCGCATAATCCGCCGGAGTACAACGGTCTAAAGATGATGATTGGAGGCACAACCCTAGCCGAAGAAGCAATCCAGCGATTGCGCGAAAGAGTTGTTAGTAAAAATCTCCCCTCCGGTATGGGGACCTATCGCAAAACGAAAATCATTAACGACTACGTTTCCGCAGTTCGTGACGACATTCGATTGTCCCGACCTCTTAGAGTGGTCGTAGATTGCGGTAACGGTGTTGCGGGTCTGGTCGCTCCAGATCTATTTACGATGCTTGGGTGCAACGTC
>CEVM01007837.1_pt1 | contig 14113 bp, 7 predicted proteins | sample 531481 | NCBI WGS metagenome assembly CEVM01 (sample SAMEA2623649, study PRJEB7988) | marine metagenome | biome: marine biome (ENVO:00000447); feature: mesopelagic zone (ENVO:00000213) & marine oxygen minimum zone (ENVO:01000065); material: "saline water (ENVO:00002010), including plankton...
ACTAGGGGATCCTCGTGAAAGGCGCACGATTCATCTTGGAATCGACCTCTTTCAGGAACCTGGTACGGCGATCCATGCTCCTCTAGCCGGTCGGGTACATACCGTAAGAGAAAACCAAAATCGTTTGGACTATGGGCCAACTGTGATCCTTGAACACAGTGCGCCCTCAGGATTGTTCTGGACTCTTTATGGACACTTAGAGAGAGCATCTGTGGAGAACCTCAAGGCCGGAGATTCTATCGATGCAGGACAGCTCATCGCTCGGATTGGAACCTATCCTGAAAACGGGGATTGGCCACCGCACCTACATTTCCAGATCATCACTGATTTAATGGGGTTTGAAGGAAACTTTCCCGGCGTAGCACTGCCCCGGGATAGCAATGTGTGGACATCATTTTGTCCTGACCCAAACCTGATCTTAAACCTGCCCTCAGAAACCACATACATGGAACCTAAGGGGCTCTTCGAACGTCGCAGGCAGGTTCTCTCACCTAATCTCAGCCTCTCTTACGAGACACCAATCCACATCGTGCGTGGCAAAGGGTCTTACTTGTTCGATGTCCTGGGCCGAAGCTACCTGGACTGCGTAAACAATGTTGCCCATGTAGGACATGAACACCCGCACGTGGTTGGGGCCGGCCAAAAACAGATGGGTGTTCTAAATACCAATTCAAGGTACTTACATAGCGCTATTATAGAGTACGCAGAGCGGCTATCTAAACTTTTTCCTGAACCGCTATCCGTCTGCCTGTTTGTTAACTCGGGCAGCGAGGCGAATGAGCTAGCTCTGCGCATCGCCCGCACCTATACCAGTGGCACAGGTATCGCCGTGCTCGAGGGCGGCTATCACGGAAACACCCCGGGACTCATTGATGTCAGTCACTACAAGTTCACAGGCAGCGGGGGACATACCCCCCCACCATGGACTCGAACAGCATTGGTGCCAGACGAGTTCCGAGGATGCTATCGCCGTGACGACCCATCACGAGCGACTCTATATGCAGCAGACGTCGGTGAAGCCTTCCGACAACTAGACTCAGAAGGACACCACCCTGCGGCCTTCCTTTCTGAGAGTCTCTTATCCTGTGCTGGACAGATAGAGCCACCACAAGGCTATCTCACCGCTGCTTATGAGCACGCCCGGGCTGCCGGAGCTTTATGTATAGCTGATGAAATTCAAGTTGGCTTCGGTCGATTGGGCAGTCACATGTGGGGGTTCGAAACCCAAGGAGTTGTGCCCGACATTGTCACACTGGGTAAACCGATGGGAAATGGCCACCCGATTGGCGCTGTAGTCACAACCCCAGAGATCGCTGAGACCTTCGACAACGGGATGGAGTTCTTTAGTTCCTTCGGTGGGAATCCCGTGTCAGCTGTAATTGCTCTTGCAGTTCTAGATATCCTGGAGGATGAAAAGCTTCAGGCCAATGCAGCGACAGTCGGAACAGCCCTAAAGACTGGGCTCAATACACTGATGCGGTCTCACAGTTGTATTGGTGATGTTCGAGGTCGCGGTTTGTTTTTGGGAGTTGAGTTCGTCGAAAGCGGTGCAACGCTCGAACCTGCTCCAGCGATCACCCAATACGTTGTGGAGCACCTGAAGAAACGGGGTGTCCTTCTGAGCTTTGACGGTCCGGATCACAACGTTATCAAGATCAAGCCCCCAATGTCGTTCTCAGAGAGCGACGCAGAGCGTTTAATCAGTGAACTTGATCAGGTATTAGCTCACGATTTTGTCCAAGGCATCAGTCTTATTCAGCCCCAGGATTGAGACGTTCGTCGGAAAACCAAAAAGCCAGGAAAAGAAAATGACTGCACGGCTTTATGGGGGACGCGCACATCCTAAGTTCCTCCTTGCCGGGATCACCACCCACCGTCACAATGAATCTGTTGCGACCGATTCTGTATGGAGTCGACGTGAATCTCACCAATTACCAACCGTCCCTTTGGAGTGGATATATGTTCAAAAAAGCTGGTGCGACCTTGGCGGGCATGGTGCTTCTCTTAACACCAGCATCTGTATTGTCGCAGAGCGCGCCAATGATGAGCGAAGTGAATCCATCCTTCTTGGAGGGGATGCAATATCGTCAGGTGGGGCCACTGCAGGGCGGACGCGTGACCGCTGTAACGGGTGTACCATCCCAGCCTCGGACCTTCTACATGGGCGTCGCTTCAGGCGGTTTGTGGCGGACCACGGACGGGGGTGAAAACTGGGAGCCAATCACTGATGGCCAGGTTCCGGTAGGGTCAAGCGGCGCAATCGCTGTAGCTGACTCCGACCCGGATGTCATCTACTTCGGCACTGGCTCGGATGGGTTGCGTAGCAACGTCTCCACCGGACGCGGGGTGTACAAAACCACGGACGGGGGTGAGACATGGTCATTCGCTGGACTCTACAACGTGGGACAAATAGGCGCCCTGAAGATTCATCCTACTGATCCGAACACCGTCTGGGTTGCGGCGAACGGTGATGCGTTCAAGCCAAGCACCGAACGGGGTATCTACAAAACGACCGATGGTGGCCAGACCTGGCGCAACACGCTCTTCGTTTCGGACAGCACTGGTGCGATGGACGTAGAGATTCAGCCAGGAAATCCAAGTGTGGTATATGCCTGGATGAACCGTATTGAGCGTAAGCCTTGGACTATCATCAGCGGCTCATATGAAGGCGGCTTCTACAAGAGCACGGATGGAGGAGAAAGTTTTGACCACATCTTGAGCGGCCTCCCCACAGAATTGATCGGTAAAGCGAACATGGGAGTGACCGACGCGAATCCAGATCGTATCTACGCCCTCGTGGAAGCTAAACCCGGCGGAGGATTGTATCGCTCCGATGACGCGGGTCAGAATTGGATGCTGGTAAATGATGAGGGCGCCATGATCCAACGGCCCTTCTACTACACAACACTCGGCACTGATCCTACAAATGCCGACGTCGTATATACTGGCGCGGAAGGCTTCTGGAAATCGACTGACGGGGGACGGACCGTGACCAGGATGCCTACACCACATGGGGATAATCACGACATATGGGTTAGCCCGAATGACGGTAATACAATGGTCCAGGCAAACGACGGCGGTGCAAACGTTTCCTACGATGGAGGCCAAAGCTGGTCTACGCAGTACAACCAACCGACTTCAGAAATCTACGGCATCCATCTTGATGACCGATTCCCGTATCGACTGTACGCAGCTCAACAGGACGACGGTACACACATTCTCTCGAGTGTGGCAGAAGGAGGGGAAAGGAACGTCGATTGGTGGTCCGGCCCGGGCTGTGAGACCGGACCAGTCGTCCCACATCCGACGTACCCCAACATCGTCTATGGTTCTTGCAAAGGTCAATTTGCGGTTCAGGATCGAGAAACAGGCCAGTCCAAGCCGTATTGGGTAGGAGCACAGTCTCTCTACGGTAACGCTGGCCGTGACCTGATCCTTCGTTTTCAACGTGTATCCCCAATGGAGCTATCGCCGCACGATCCCAGCGTCATCTACTACGGATCGCAGCACCTGCACCGCTCACGTGACATGGGCGTCACATGGGAAACAATGTCCCCGGACCTGACGGCCTTTCCGCCGCATGCTCAGGGTGCGAGTGGCGAACCTATCACAAGAGACGTCACGGGTGAGGAATTCTATAGCACGCTTTATGCGATCCAAGAATCACCTCATCAAGCAGGCGTCATATGGACTGGCGCCAATGATGGTCCGTTCCACATCACGCAAGACGACGGAGATAGTTGGCAGGACATTACACCGCCCGACCTTCCGGGTGGTGGCCGCGTGGCATGGATCGATGTCTCACCGCATCGGCAAGGCTCAGCATACTACGCGGTATACCGGTATTTACTCGGCGACTACGCACCCTATATCTATCGGACCGATGACTACGGTCAGACTTGGTCGCGGCTTACAACTGGTGATAACGGAATCCCGGCAGACTGGCCGACGAGGGTCGTGCGGGAAGATCCGGATCGAGAGGGACTACTTTATGCTGGTACGGAGTTCGGCCTCTTCATCTCGTTCAACAATGGAGGCAACTGGCAACCGTTCCATTTGAATATCGGCAACGTCCCAATTAATGACATCCAAGTGAAGAACAAGGACGTATTGATCGCTACTCAGGGTCGCGCAATCTGGATTCTCGACAATGTTTCGGCACTGCATCAGATCACGTCAGAGATGACAGTCGCCGAAAGTCACCTTTTCGCGCCAAAGGATGGATACCGGACCTCGACAGCAGCTCATCTGCTTGGCCCAAATATAGACTACTATCTTCCCACACCTGCTTCGGGCACGGTCACCCTGGATATCCTTGATCAAGCAGGGGTTATCGTGAACTCTTATAACAGTGCCCAACCCCCAAGGGGTGGTCGTGGTGGAGGAGGCTTTGGGCGACGCGGCGGAGGTCTACCTGCGCCCTCAGTAACGACTAGCGCAGGATTCAATCGTGTGGTCTGGAACGTTCGAGACACCGAAGGCTTGCCCGTACCGCCTGGGCAATATCAGGTGCGAATGGGCATCGGAGGTGAATCTCAGACTCAGCGATTCAACGTCCTCATTGACCCACGTGTAGAAGCAGGAGGCGTCACGGTCGCGGACCTCCGTGAGCAGTACGAGCACAACAAGAGAATGAACGCAATGGTGGCGGAGGTGGACGTATTGATTGAGAGAGTACGAGCCGCCCAGGATAGCGATGACAGCAACCTACAGCGTCGTATCGCCCTAATTGCAGAAAAGCTCATCACAGCACCGATCCGTTACAGTAGTCCGGGACTCAGAGATCATATTACCTACCTACAGGGGATGACCGCGCGAGTTGATATGAAGATCGGCCGTGATGCGATTGCGCGTCACGAGGTACTTAGGGCTGAACTGGATGAAATCACTCGTGAGGCGAATAATATTCTCGGCGCAGGTAACTGAGCCGAACCCTCTCGGGTCATGACTTGGATGGTGACGCCCTGCCCTTAGGGCGGGGCGTCATTTCAGTCGCGCATACCAACTCCCAAACCAAGATCCATTAGATCCTGCTAAAAGAGCCGCACTGCGATAAATGCCCCGGAGTATGCCAAGAAAAGCATGTAAGAGAACTGGAGTATCGGCCACTTCCAGCCTCCGGTCTCCCGACGCATGACAGCAACTGTAGACATGCATTGGAGGGCAAATGCGAAGAATACCAGAAGCCCAATTGCAGCTGGGAGTGTTAGATCGCGCCGCAGTGTTTCCTGGAGCGTGATCGAGTCATTAGTCGAATCTTCAACCCCGTAAATGGTCCCGAGCGTTCCCACAATTACTTCACGGGCCGCCAGTGATGTGACCAGCCCGACACCGATCCGCCAATCGAAGCCAAGTGGCTCAATAGCAGGTTCTATAACCTGCCCCATTCGCCCCAGTGCACTGTCTTCGATAAGGGGTGGGCCGGTATCAGTCCTCGGAAATTGAGTCAGCACCCAGAGTGCGATTGTGACAGCAAATATGATGCTGCCAGCTCTCCTCAGAAATATCTTACTTCGGTCCAGTAAACGGAGACCAATGGATCTAGCTGAAGGCAACCGGTAGGATGGGAGGTCCATCACGAACGATCCGGGTTGGGCCCGAAGAAGCGTTCTTTTTAGGAGAAATGCGGTGACTACTGCCGCCACGATACCGAGGCCGTAAAGCCCAAGCAGCACTGCCGCCCGATAACCCAGGAACGGTCCTAACAAACGGCCTTCCGGGATAAACGCAGCGATTAGTAAAGCATATACAGGAAGACGCGCTGAGCACGTCATAAAAGGTGTGATGAAAATCGTGGCGAGGCGATCTCGCTCATCCTCTACGGTTCGCGCCGCCAAAATCGCCGGAATCGCACATGCATAGCCAGAGAGAAGGGGAAGAAACGCTCTCCCTTGCAGGCCGACTCTATACATGACTCGGTCTGCGATAACGGCCGCTCTCGCCATGTAACCGGAATCTTCGAGAATACCAAGAAAGAGAAAAAGGATAAGAATTTGGGGAAGGAAAACCACGACGGAACCGACTCCAGCCCACACGCCATCGATTAGCAGAGACCGAAACCATCCATCAGCGAGCCTGCTAGCTAGCCACTCCCCTGAACTCGTGATCAAGAGCTCTACTCCATCCATCAGTGGCACTGCCCATGTGAAGATCGACTGAAAAACAACAACCACGACTGTCAAGAAGACGAGTGGCCCCCAGATCCGATGTAAGAACACTGCATCGAGCGTGTCGGTCGGTCGCGCCGGGCCAGGCGAAACAAAGCTGGCCCGGTCCACTACCTTATCTAAACGCCTGCGGCGGGCAGTAAATGCGTCGATCATGGGCAATGGAACACCACGTGGCACATTACTGAGCACACGCACAGGAGGAGGTAGGCCTCGTTCGCGAACCTCGACTCCTGAGAGAAATTCTTTAACCCGCTCAACCCCTAGTCCCACGCGCGCGCTGGTCTTGACGACCTCAACGCCCAGCAGGTCGGCTAACTCCATCTCGTTCAAGTTTCCACCACGTTCTTCCAGCTCATCCCACATATTGAGTACTAACAGGGTCGGGATCTCGAGCTTCAGTACTGGCTCAACTAGCATGAGTTGGCTCTCAAGCCGTGTACAGTCAACGATCAATACTACCGCATCGGGGGCCGGAAGATCTTCAACGTGTCCTTCTAGCACATCCCTGGTCACTCGCTCGTCGAGCGTTCGGGCAGAAAAGCCATGAACACCTGGAAGGTCAATAAGCTCAACGGTTCGTTCACGGTCACACTGGACCTGACCCACGTACTTTTCTACGGTGACACCCGGGTAGTTGGCCACTTTCTGCCGAAGCCCGGTTAGGTGGTTAAAGAGTGTAGTCTTTCCCGAATTCGGTGGACCAATCAGGGCTATCAGGGGAAGGCGGGCTTTATTCTCGGCCAGAGAGCTAGTAGGGGTGGTGCCTTCGGCCATAGTACTGAGGTCACGCAAGGGATTCGTGACTTATTAGATCTCTTAGGAGACGTCGCTTAGAAGACGCACACAGAGACAGTTTGCCGTCTCGCGCCGAAGTGCCAATAGCGATCCGTCCACAGATACTATCGGATCCCCTGCAGGTGATGATCTCACTGGACAAATCCGGCAGCCAGGTAGCATACCTCGTTCGAGCAGGGGCTCTGCTCGTTCGGCAGGCAAATCGATGCGAACTAATTCGACCGTCTGGCTCAACGGGATGTCACCAAGACGCAACTCGCTGCCCGCTGCGTCTTTCGGTAAGCTCGATATCGATTTTGGCGCCGTCAAACCCACTCGCGACTTGCTCCTAACCTCTATAACAAGAGAGGAAGAGATTGAGAATGAGATTGAATCTCAACCGAGGTGCCCTTAAGCGCAACGCCTGGTACCGATGTCCCGGGCCAATCGGAGGGAATAGATCTCGGACTTGACCCCATAATGAAATGATGCCTAAAGCAGGGAATAAACCCTTACCTTCCCTGTTTTTTCCAGAATATCCAGGTCCCAAACCACAAAATTCTGGTCACCATTATTTACACAATCGAGAAAGAAGAATCTTGCGGTCGAACCCTCGTGACTTATCACCCTCTAAGGCATAGAGCGTGTGCGTAACGAATATTTTTCCATACTTACCGACCGTGCCTTCGAAATTCTTCGTGGTGCTGTCTTCGTTAACAGTCACCCCAGTGATTTCTACATCTCCATGTTCTACTGGATTTGAGAGATCCATCTATCACTCTTCAGTGTAAAAGGCTTGATCCGGTATAACTGGCTGATGCAGATGCACATCACTCTGCGGATAGGGTAGTGAGCAACCAGCCTCCTCGAGTTTTTCCTTCAGAGCTCGAGTTAAATCCCAACGAACCGACCAATAATCCTGGGTGCTCACCCATGGTCTAACCACAAGATTAACAGATGAGTCAGCAAGTTCGTGAACTGCGACAACAGGTCCAGGCTCGTCAAGCACCCTTTCGTCCGATGCTAACAATTCTTCACAGATCTTGACCGCCACACTCAGGTCGTCGTCATAACTCACACCTACAACAAGATCAACGCGTCTCGTATCGCTTCCAGAATAATTGATGATCGTCTGCCCGAAAATCCTCGAGTTGGGAACCCGGATGTGGACGTTATCACCTGTCGTGAGAAGACAGGTGAAAATCCCCACCTCTCGAACGGTACCGACACTACCACCGACCTCCACTGCATCCCCAACGTTGAAGGGCCGGAAGGTCAGGAGCATCACCCCCGCCGCGAAGTTCGAAAAAGTGTCCTGGAATGCTAGCGCGATGGCCAGACCGACCGCTCCGAGCACCGCCACGAACGAAGTAGTATTCACACCGAGTACGCCAACCGCTGCGATTGCGACAAGCGCAATTGTGGTCACATAGACCATTCCAGCAATAAACGGAACCAGAATGTCGTCCAGCGCAGACGCCTGCAGGGCTTTCATAGAAAAACGCTTCGCCCATCCAGCAATAAACCAGCCAATAGCCAGAACCGCAGCCGCACCAGCTAGTTTCGGTGCCCATGTCGCGACCGCCGATGTAGCCACCTGAAGCAATGCGCTTAAATCAAACATCGAGATCCCCTGCAAAAAAAGCTGATTATTAAGTAGCGACGGTCAGCTCACCCCGCCACAAGCCTCCATACCTGCGCAACTAGAAAGCACACGACTAACCCCATCGCCAGTGGCATTATGGTGGCAACCGCGGTCCATTTTGTGCTGCGGGTCTCCTTGTAAATCGTATAGATCGTTGTAGAACAAGGGTTATGTAGAAGGCTGAAGAGCATCAAGTTGACCCCAGTCAGTAGCGTCCATCCACCCGCTCTCAATAGATCACCTGTGGCGCCTACACTGTCGAGCTCAAACATGACGCCAGCCCCTTCTCCCATAGCAAACCCACCGGTCAACACCGTCAGCATCAGAATCGTTGGAATCACAATTTCGTTGGCTGGAATTGCTACCACGTAAGCTACGAGGATCACTCCATTCATTCCGAGGAGAAGCCCAACCGGATCAAGCCAGCCCACTGCATGGTGTGCCAGACTTACACCATTGAGACTGATGTTCGAAATCAACCAAATCAATGCACCAGCCGGAACCGCAAAAATTACCGCCCGCCAGAGCACAATCAGTGTCCGATCGATAATCGAGGTATAGAGTGTTTGCCAAACCTGTGGAGGGCGATAGGGTGGTAGCTCCAGACTGAAACTCGTCGCTTCCCCGCGAAGCACAGTCCGAGACAAAATCCAAGACGAAAGAAACATCATCACGATTCCTAGGAGCGCGATACCCACAACGGCACCAGCACTGATCAAGCCCCCTAGTTGTGATGGCGCCAAGGCACCAACAAAGATTGTCGCGATCAGAATCTGGGTTGGCCAGCGGCCATTACATAGAGAGAAATTATTCGTAATGATCGCAACTAGGCGCTCCCGAGGAGAATCAATAACGCGGGTAGCCACTACACCAGCTGCGTTACAGCCGAATCCCATACACATCGTTAGAGCCTGTTTGCCGTGCGCTCCAGCCTTACGAAAGAGCGAATCGAGATTAAACGCTACCCTAGGCAGATAACCAAAATCTTCAAGCAGGGTAAAAAGCGGGAAGAAAATCGCCATTGGCGGCAACATGACAGCTATCACCCAGGCCGTCGCGAGATACACTCCGTCCAGCAACAAGCCATCAAGCCACCACGGTATCCCAATCCCGAGCGAGAGAGTTTTCAGGACACTATGCCCGTTATCAATTAGTACTGTTGCTAACATGGAAGATGGGACATTGGCACCTTCGATAGTGATCCAAAACACTATCGCTAGAATGAGCAGCATGAGAGGGAAACCAAAAACCCGACTTGTGAGCCACTCGTCCATCTTTCGGTCGAAAGCGATACCCACCTTCTTGAGTCCTCTAACCTGGGCCCGCGCTGCTATCTGTTCAGCAACTTCGTAAGCACGGCGTGTTACGACATCTTGGAAATTCGAGGGGAGACTCCACCTCAGGCCTATCGCCTTCTTTAGTACCCGCTGACGTACTTCCGCTGCAGCAATCTCGACTAATGCACCTGACTCATCATGAGCCAGTTGCCCTAACTCACCCGAATGAACAGCCCCCTCGACGGCCTCGTCAGCATTTAGGAGTCTAAGGGCCACCCATCGCGCATTCGGGATATCTGGAAATGCATCGTGAATCACTGGAACCAACTGATCTAGGGAAACTTCAACTTCAGCCGTGTGCTGCTCAACCCGGACGGCAGCCACAGCATCTGTTCTCAGCGCAACTTCCTGGGCAGCGGAGAGAAGATTATCGATCCCGATCCCCTCTCGGGCGATACCCTGTACAACGGGCACGCCCAGTTCCCGCTCAAGCTTCACTGGATCCACAGCAATACCGTGTCGGCGAGCCTCATCCACTAAATTGAGGAAAATGACAACTCGGTCAGTGATCTCCAGAATCTGCAAGGCCAGGTTCAGGTTCCGCTCGAGCCTAGTCGCGTCCACAACCACAACAGTCACATCTGGCCGACCAAACAAAACAAAGTCCCGCGCTACTTCCTCGTCCGCACTGCCAGCTAGTAGTGAGTATGTACCAGGCAGGTCGACAACCTTCGCTCGCTTACCCTCATGAACAAACGCACCCTCAGCTCGCACCACAGTCTTTCCCGGCCAGTTGCCTGTGTGCTGCCGGAGACCCGTAAGCTCATTGAAGACTGTGCTCTTGCCGACGTTAGGATTTCCTGCGAGGGCAATCAGGTAATCCCACTTGTCAGTGCTTATGCCCAAACGGACCAGACTCTTTGCGCGATGCTGTGCACAGGAGACACAAGGGTCGGCTGTAAAAGTTGGCATCAGTCGGCCACCTCAACGAGAGACTCTGCTCTTTCGATTCTGATCCATGCAGCTTGGCTTCTACGCAGAGCGATGAGTGCCCCACGAATCAGATACGCAACTGGATCTCCGGCTGCGCTCTCCATATCTACTCTGATCTCTGTACCCCTAACTACCCCAAGGTCGAGAAGACGCCTTCGCTCACTACCCCGACATGCGGGAGAGATATCAATGACTCGTGCTGTTTCTCCAAGATCCAGATCAGCCAAAGTTATGGGTCGGCTGCCTGTGTGCTGACTCTCAGGTAGAACCCGCACGGTAACGTTTTGTGCTTCCACCATATTAATCCGGCGCTCACTTCCATCCACTAGAACCCGAACTTGTCGGTTATTTCGCTCTATTGCCTCGACCCGACCACCGAGTACTAAACCGTGATTGAGTAACCCATTGAAGATCTCCCGGGGCTCATCCTCGAGGTGGACCACCTCCAATGCCATTCCTAGGGGGGCTAGCCCCAGACTCAGTTGTTCGACTTCTGGCAATTCACCACTAGCTGTCGGAATAGGGTCGCCATGAGGATCCCAACGTGGGTGGCCTAGCCGAGCAGATAAGGCATCAGTCTGTTCAGCTGAAAGACTGTGCTCCATTATTTCAGCTTCGTCATGCCACTCTGCTGCAGGCACCCCTGTCCGATCTGCGAGGTACCGTTCCCACAAACGGTGTGTCCGGACCAGTCGAAGAGCAGATTCTCGCCCAAGTGTGGTGAGAGTCAGGCCTTCTCTTCCTGGGTGGACAAAATCTGATTCGGTTAGTCGAGTTACGAGCTTAGCTGCATCATTAGTGGAGATTGTCAGCCGACCCGCGAGACTCTCCAGCGTCGGCGTCCTACCAGCTTGTTCCCACATATAAAAATGCTTCAGTGCATCCTCAAGTTGTACCTGTTTCGTCAAGCGGAAACTCTGTGACAGACGAGCGTAGATGCCTCGCCGAGGCCAGAACATGACCATAAGAACCGCCACCGAGCCGGCAAAGATCGCAAGAGCAAAGAGTGGATCAACCATAAGGGAGCAGGCACCACAACTAATATACCAGTAAATTTAGGCGAGACTAAATTTGACCTCGAACGGAGAGTGCGTCAACGCTAAAACTGACCTATTTCAGGACCATTCTAGAACCTAAACCAGGGTATAGGTTTGGGTTGCAAACAGGTGTTAAGGGCGCCTAACCGACCCCTCGGTCTGATATTGTCCACCGATAAATGAAGGGTAAAGACTCACCCACACCCAAGATCCAAGGCTGGTCGAACATAACCTTCCCGTCGACAGAGACTGCAAGCCTCACTACCTCCGGTAACTCACCATTGTTAATGAGTGTAGCCGAAATACGAGCTTCTTCGTTTAGTGCGAAATCCTGAGTGTAGTCACCGGTGACCTGGATCGTGTCCGCATAATTAAACACGGTCTCGTTACCGACCGTCCGGAAGCGGGTCGAGACGACCAAGGCAAGATTTGCAGGAGCAGTAGCCTCGACTGTTACGGTAGCCATCTCAGGTAAGTCAGTTACGGTGCACCCACCTGAAATCAGCAACACTAGACTAACCGTGTAATTTCTTACCAAGCGAGCTTTGTTAATCGTCATCTTCTCCCCTGCCCCGTCATTTCAACCTTGCTCTTCACTTTAGTTGTAAACAATTAGTGCTCTTCCTCTTCGATTGACTCTCCCGAATGCTCCTCGCGTTCCCCACCTTCTCGCTGCCCCTCGCTGAATCCGCCATCTTTCGTCTATGCTCAATCTACAACGTCGGACCTTTATGGTCCTGTTGCTAGCGATCGCCGCTCCTGTAGCGACCGCAGGACAAATCCCTGGCGTATCACCTTTGTGTGTAGACCGTCCCCCGGTAACGGGGTCAGAGCCCTTGCTGAGGCCAATTGATGAGAGTTCCTCACGAACCGGAACTCGGCCAGACCGTCCTGCCTCAGACCTGTTATGTATCGATCTCTTCTCCACCACGAGTGGTAGAAACGCGGTTGGCGTTATTGAGCTAACCCGGCCATGGTCTCCATTCGGGGTCACTGTGACTCCTCAAGGCCATCACCGACACCAGCTCAGATCATGGATCAGTGGATTGCCTGACCCCTCTACTCTTGGCCCTTATCAAGCCTACATCGCGTGGGCGACCCCTCTTGAATTAGACCCTGTCATCAAACTCGGCTCGGTATCAGATGGTGAGAATAATCTGGGAGAAGTTTCATTCAATAAATTCATGGTGTTTGTTACCGCAGAAGCATCACCGGAAGTAGATCAGCGAAGCGGTCCTCTAGTCTTGCGGGGGCGTTCACCCTCGAGTCGCATGGAGGCACATGATCTTATGGCGCTCGCCCCTTCAGCAGAGGTGGGCCCAGTGGAAACGAATCCAGCTGACAATACCTGGATTTTGCCCCCAATGTATGAGGGAGTGCCTATGCTTCCTGGGGTTATGGCGACTCGGCCACGATCATCACCTCTCCTTCCCACAAACACTGCTGATATCCCCCGTGCGCTACCCTCCGAAGTTGTTGAGCTTCCTGATGGAGGCACGCTCGATCTCTTTGCGGGCTTTGTGCGACGTGAGATTCAAGGACGTGAACTCACGATGCTAGCCTTTAATAATCAACACCCTGGGCCGCTTATTAAGGTAAAAAAGGGTGTGACGATCTTTGTGAATTTCACGAATGAAACATCATTGCCCACAGCAGTCCATTGGCACGGAGTGCGCCTCGACAACCGTTATGACGGTGTCCCTGGATTGACCCAAGAGGCGGTGCAGCCTGGGCAGACATTCCGTTACCAAATCTATTTCAAGGATGCAGGAATCTATTGGTATCATCCTCACCACCGGGAAGACCTGCAACAAGAGCTCGGACTCGCAGGGAACATACTGGTCACGCCTATCTCAACTGACTACTACAGCCCTGTAAACCGAGAAGAAATCGTGATGCTGGACGATCTTGTACTCACAGAAGACGGCATAACTCCATTTGGGCTCGAGTCATCCAACTACATGTTGATGGGTCGGTTTGGGAACCTCTTTATCACGAATGGTGAACCGGAGTACAGTCTAGAGACCAACGCTGGAGAGGTCGTCCGCTTTCACTTCACGAATGCCTCAAATACAAGAACCTTCAATATTTCTTTCCGTCCACGAATGGAACTGGATGCCAATGTCGTTCCCATCAAGGTTGTAGGCTCCGATGTGGGAAAGCTCGAACATGAAGTCATTGTCGAAAGCATCGTCCTAGCTCCAGCAGAACGCTATA
>CEVM01023618.1_pt1 | contig 14065 bp, 13 predicted proteins | sample 531481 | NCBI WGS metagenome assembly CEVM01 (sample SAMEA2623649, study PRJEB7988) | marine metagenome | biome: marine biome (ENVO:00000447); feature: mesopelagic zone (ENVO:00000213) & marine oxygen minimum zone (ENVO:01000065); material: "saline water (ENVO:00002010), including plankton...
TTCCCTTCCATGTCCGGTTCCGGGGTCAATTGGGACGTCCGGGTCTTCCTGAATGATGCTGACCGTTCTCTTGCCTCCCTCACACCTTGTGGTGTCAACTACCCAAGGCCAGATGCCTCCGCCCTCTACGATCCCCGCTCGCTCCGGGTGAATCAAGGCGTTCCGTCCACCTTCTCTCGGCACGCCTGAACATCGATGTGGTGGCATCTGCCTGTCCACGAACCTATAATGTCCGGGTCGCCATACCGGCTCAATGAGTCCCACCGGCATAAACCTGATAAGGATGGACAGACGATGGTAGTGATAGACTCTGATGCCCATGTCGTAGAAACGGAACGCACCTGGGAGTTCATACCTGACGCCGAAGCATCGTTTCGGCCGGAGGTGGTGGTGCCCAAGGACGGGGGGAACCGGGAATACTGGATGGTTGAAGGCCGAACCTTTGCCAAGAACAGCAACATCGGCTTGGACACTCCCGACGAGGCACGGGAGATGTCGGACATCGAAGCCCGTTTGGCTCACATGGACGAACTGGGTGTGGATACCCACGTCCTCTACCCGACCATCTTTTTGAGACCCCTCACCCGGCGTCCTGATGCCGAAGTTGCCTTGTGTAAGGGTTATAACCGGTGGCTGGCTGACATCTGGCGAAAGGGTGGCGGCAGGCTGCGCTGGGTGGTGGTCCCGCCGGTGATGAGCATGGATAAGGCGATAGAAGAACTCCACTTCGGCAAGGAAAACGGGGCCTGCGGTGTCTATATGCGTTCGCTAGACGGGGATCAGCGGCTATCCAACACCTACAATTTCCCCTTGTACCAGGAGGCCGCCAAGCTGGACCTTCCCATCTGCGTCCACGCCAGCACCGGGAACTTCGACATGTACGACATCTTCAGCCAGGATTCGGGGTTCGCCCAATTCAAGTTGCCCGTGGTTGGAGCTTTCCACGACCTGCTTATGAAGGGAATCCCGGAGAAGTTTCCGGACTTGCGGTGGGGGTTCATCGAGGTGAGTTCCCAGTGGATACCTTACGCCCTCAACGATATGGAGCTCCGGTTCCGTAGAATCGGCAAGACCTGGCTGGGCAAGGACACGCTTCGGGAAAATCGAATGTACGTGGCCTGCCAGACCGCCGACGACATCGCCTACGTCGTAGACACGGTTGGCGACGAGAACATCATCATAGGTACCGATTACGGCCACAATGACACATCTTCGGAGTTGATTGCTCTACGCAAGCTCAGAGAAGACGCGAAAATCGCTCCGGCCACAGTGGATAAGTTCCTGGACGCGAATGCAAAAGCCCTGTACGGGTTGTAGGCCGTACAGGGCTGACTACTGGTCTGATAGACGCGCGCTAACTAAACCCGGCTTACAGCTCCCCGCAAAGGTAACGCGTTCTGCCAGGTCTTAACTTTCGGCGTTGGTATGAAGTTTAGCGCGGCTTGATCCGGTCCCTCCAGTTCAAAGGGCAGGTTGTAAAGTTCAACCACGTTTTTCACCGTTAGCTCGTATCGTTCTTCCGGTGTGCAGTCTGAAAGAATCTCGCTCAGCACCTGCTGAGAGTGAGGGAATATCGAGTCGCCGTGGGGGTAGTCGCTGCCCCACATCATGGTGCTGGTGCCGATGAAGTCCCTGGTCATGATGCCCAACGGGTCGTCCTCGAAAGTTACCCGGAAATTGCGCTTCCAATACTCGCTGGGTAGCATCGGCAGTCCAAAGACCTTCTCTCCGCCGCCTCTGACGTAGGCCCAGTCCAGGCGCTTCAGCATGATTCCCACCCAGCCGGTCTCGAACTCGGTCACCACGAACCGCAGGCCGGGGTACCGCTCGCATACCCCGGATTGGATGATGTCGGCGATGGTGAACATGACCCCGGCGAATGACAGGGCGCTGCCCGCTTGGCGGAAGGGGAGACCGTGGTTGTCGGTAGCGCCGGTGAAGATATGCCAATGAATTGGCATATTCATGGCCTGGGCCGCTTCCCAGAACTTATCGTAGTAAGGGTCGGAGTACAGCTTGTCCGGGGGGGCGGTGGCGGCTATGGAGATGCCGACATGTCCCAGTTTCTTGGACCGCTCCATCTCTTTGATTGCTTCGTCCAGGTCATACAGTTGGATGCTGGCCAAGGGGAACAACCGGTCCGGCGCCTGACGGCAGTAGTCGGCAACCCAATCGTTGTACAGCGAGAACGACGCTTTGACGATATCCAGATCCTCGATCTGGTAGACGTTGAATATCACGCTGGGGTAGACAATCTCGGCGGCAAGACCGTCCAGTTCCTGGTCATTCAGCCGCTCCGCCACATCGTAGCAACCAGGCCGGGCAAGTTCGTAGCCCAACCGGCGCATGTCCTGGGATTCCTGGGTGGTGAAGTCCACGTTCTGCATGAAGAAGCCGGATAGGCCGATGCCCAGCTTGCCGTTACCCAGGCTGAGTTGGGGGCCACGGGCTGGGTCCACCGTCACCATCTTGGGGGCTTTATCGCCGAATAGTTCCTCCAACGGCTCGAAGAACTCCGCCGATTCAACAACGTGGGAATCCGCTGATATACAGAGTTTTTGGCTCATCAGAACACTTCTCCCTATGATTAGCAGTTTGACTGGAACGCGCGGCCCTCAATTCGTCTTCTGTTTCGTGGTAGGCACCCCTATCCCTCAGGGAGATGGACCGGGGGTGAGGGCCGTAGAGTGTCGAAATTTGCGCTGTGATTATATCACTGCGGAGTTGTTGTCTACAGAAGTGGACAAGCTGCTTGCTGGGAAGTACTATCCCGGCGTCGTATAGTAAGGAACCAATCTCCCGGCGAGTAAGCCCGGTAGAACTAAGACAGACTAGAGGGATAGTGAGATGGATAGGCTTAAAGACCAGGTATTGATTGTTACCGGTGGAGCCCACGGCATCGGACTCGCTTACTGTGAAGGTCTGGCGGCGGAAGGAGCGCGGGTTGTCGTGGCGGATATCGATGGACAAGGCGCCGATGCGGTCGCTGCATCCCTGGGGGAAGCCGGGCACGACGCTCTGGCGGTGACTACCGACGTGTCCCAACCCGAGTCTAGCGACACTATGGCGCGGTTGACTATGGAAAGATTCGGACGTATCGATGGCCTCATAAATAACGCTGCGATCTACCAACGTCCCGCAGTGACTAGGGGGCCGTTCGAAGAGATACCTGTTGAGGAGTGGGACCGGCTTATGGGGGTAAACCTTCGCGGAGTTTTCCTGTGCTGTCGGGCCGTGGTGCCTCACATGAAGGCACAAGGTAGCGGGAAGATAGTTAACATAAGCTCTGGGACCGTGTTCAACGGCTCAACCCAGATGCTGCACTACGTTACCTCAAAAGCTGGGGTCATCGGGTTGACTAGGTCACTGGCCAGGGAGTTGGGAGACTACAACATCAACGTGAACGCCATAGCCCCCGGCCTGACCGTGAGCATGGACGATGACGACGAAGATAAACTGCTACGGTTCGAGACCCGCATGCAGGCTAGATCTCTGAAACGGCTCGAAGGTCCCCAGGATCTGGTGGGAGCGGTTCTGTTTCTGTGTTCCACTGACAGCGATTTTATGACCGGACAGACGATGGTCGTGGATGGCGGAGCCCAGATGCACTAATCCCCGGCTTCCGCGGTTGTTGAGAAGGTTGAGAAGATGGAATTTGGACTACAGTTTTTCCCCGATGTTTCTCCCGATGAGAAATCTGCCCAGCAGTATTGGAATGAGTCCCTAGACCTGTGTGGTCTTTGCGATGAATTGGGATATACCCATGTCCGCACCGTCGAACACTACTTCGAACCCTACGGTGGCTACAGTCCGGCCCCACATATCTTTTTGACCGCCGCTTCCCAGCGCACGAGCCGAGCCAGGTTGATTACCGGGGCGCTGGTGCCGGCGTTCAACCATCCACTGAAGGTGGCTGGAGAGATCGGCATGTTGGATGCCATCTCCAATGGCCGGTTGGACTGCGGGTTCGCCCGCGCATTCCTGCCCCATGAATTCCAGCGTTTGGAGCGTTCGATGGACGAGAGCCGGGCGCGCTTTGACGAGGGAGTGGCTGCGATCCGCCTCCTTCTGGAAGAGGAAAACGTTACTTTTGAAGGCCAGTTCCATCGATTCAAGAACGTCACGTCGCTCCCCCGCCCCACCCAAAAGCCCCGGCCCCCTTTCTGGGTCGCGGCCTTGGGAACGCCCCAGTCGATACTAGCCGCAGCGTCGAATGGATTCAATCTTATGCTCGTTCCCTTCGCCGCACCACAAACCCGGGAAATCGTCACGATGTACCGGGACGCATGGAAAGAGGCTGGGCATGCGGGCCAAGGAAAGATAGCTCTGGGTTTTCACATGTATTGCCACCAGGACCGGGAGGAGGCCAAACGCATCGCCGAGCCCAATGTGAACCGCTACCTGCGGTCGCTGGCCGCTGCGTCGGTGCAGGATGCGGGCTGGGGCGCTGGAGCTTCCTCCAAGGACTATCCTGGATACGAAGCAAGCAATGAGAGGCGGCAAACCGCGACCTTTCAGTCGATGGTGGAGGCGGGCACAGTCTGGGTGGGTACACCTGATGATATAAACCAGCAAATAGCAGCGTACCGGGACCAATTGGGTGGCTTCGATATCGCCTCGTTGCAGGTGAACTTCAATCAAATCACCTACGAAGAAGCCCAGGCGTCGGCGGCTTTGTTCGCACGGGAAGTTATCCCCAACTTCCTCTAACCCTACTCTTCTCAAAGTTCTAAGTATTTTCCTGACTAACATGCGGGGCCGCCAGGTCCGTATAGACTCACGCCACCGGATCCACTGTAAAGCTGGCCCCCAGCCAACATGGGACATACCCCTATGTTGGGTCCATGCCGACCTTCCGGGTGATGGGTGTAATACCTCATTGGTGATGGTCAGTTGCGGTCATGTTAGGTCAAAGGGATCTGCAAGATAGAGAACCAGAATTTTCCAATCGACTTGACGATGACAGAGAATTGTTCCAGATCGAGTGGCTTGGTGACATAGCTGTTGGCGGAGAGACGCAACTTCCGGAGTCAACAACTATTCCTTGTCTTGGTTACCCATCCGACTCCCGGCATAGACGATTGGAACAAGAACTCGTCTCCGGCGTTAAAATGTTCTCTGTATGGACAGGCCACCTTGCGGCGCTACGGAACTATAGAGCGGATTCCCTAGCTGGTCAAACGCCGACTGTTTCAGATCACTCCGCAAAGTGTTTCGATGGTTCGCGAAAAATAAAGCGCCCTGGCATAACGGTGCCGGAGCGCATGATGTTCGGGTTTCGGGACGAGTGCCGGGTTCAGTTATTTGGCATATTTCCCGGAGATTTGGGGCGTCGTCCCCTCCTGACCTTTATTGGCCATGTCCAGCCTGGTATCCCTGGCCCAAGTCCGCTTCAAATCGTCTTGGACGTTGAAATGGAGGGTTCCCAGACCTTCAACCTCTAGGTCAATCTTGTCCCCGTCTTGGAAAGCGCTGAGACCGCGGTGATTGGTGCCGGTTGCAAGCACGTCACCGGGCTCCATGGTGTGGATCGAAGAAACCCACTCCATTATCCGGGGAATCTTGTGGGCCATGTCGCTGGTATTGAAGTTCTGCTTGAGTTCTTCGTTAACCCACAGCCGAATCTGGAGATTGTCTACGTCGGAAATCTCGTCCTTGGTGACGATAACCGGGCCCATGGGGGCGAAGGTTTCCCTGGACTTCATCTGGTAGAAAGTGTTTCCGGGCGGCTCAAGCCCACGAGCGGACCCGTCGATGAAGTTCACGTAACCGAAGATGTGGTCGAAGGCGTTGTCGGGGCTGATGTTTGACATCCGCTTTCCGATGACGATGGCCATCTCAGCTTCGCCTTCAAAGATCGTGGCGGGAACGTCTGGCAAGATCATGGTGTCACCGTTGCCGATGACGGCGTTGGGCGACTTCTGGAAGGCATTGATGGGCGCCGGCGCGGACCTGGTACCGTCTTCCATGTAGTTGACGGCCATCGCTACGATGGTGGGATGAGGCAGCGGAGACCTGAGTCTAACTGAATCCAAGGCCACTCCAGTCCCGCTGCTGATCGCGGCTTCCAGACCAGCCTTGTGGTCCGAGAAGTTCTCGATCACCTTGTTGAGTAGGTCCTGGGGCGATGTGTGTTGGATCCCGCTCACGGCTGCGGTCAGATCGACCACCGTGTCTCCCTTGAGAGCGCCAAACTTAAAGTCGTCGTAAAAAACCAGTTTCATGTTTCCTCCAAAATCTCCCGGTTAAATTCTATCGGTAGCTGATAGTGCGGGTATCACCCGCTATCAATTTGAACCAATGCATGATAACCACTACAAACCGGTGTATCAAGTTTTTGCGGGTTTTCTACCGTCCCGTAGGCAGTGATGAGGGAGTCTATTGCTCCGGAGCGCCCCCGGCTAACCGGCGCAGTATGTCGAACAAGATAACAAAGTCCTTATCGGCGAGGCCCATGCCCTGGGCGGCGTTGAGGAATTGGTTGGTGATTGCGGTGGTGGGGAGAGGGACCTTTAATTCAGCTCCGGCGTCCAGGGCAAGCTTCAAATCTTTCTGAATCATGTCGACGTCGAACAGCGGCTCTTCGGGCATGTCCAGAACCATTGGAAAGCGGTACTTCAACGCTGGGGAAGCGACCACGCTGTTCAGCAAGACCTTGGTGGCCAATTCTCTGCTGATGCCCATCTTCTCCGCCAGCAGTAGGCTCTCGCTGAAGGCCAGGATCTGCACTGGGAGGTTCAGGTTGACCGCCACCTTCATCATCGCAGCCAATCCGTTAGCGCCGACGTAATCAACAGTCGGGCCGATGTCCTGCAATATGGGTCTGATGTCTTCGAGAGCTTCTTGGTCTCCTCCGACCATGAAGGAAAGCTGCCCAGCTTTTAGCGTGACCAAGCTTCCGGAAACCGGGGCGTCGAACATCTTGGCTCCGGCTTCGGCAGCCTGGACAGCAAGCTGTTTACTGGCGGCGGGACTGACGGTGCTCATGTCGATGTAGTATTTGCCCGGTCCTAAGCCTGCGATCAGACCGTCGGGGCCACCGGTTACGGCAAGAAGCGCTTCGGTATCCCTCACCATGCTGAGAGTAACGTCGGCGGCTTGGGCCACCCCTCGAGGCGTGTTGCCCCAAAGCATACCCAGGTCTAACAGCCACTGGGCTCTGGACTTGGTTCGGTTGTATCCGGTAACGGAATGCCCGGCTTCCAGCAACAACCGCGCCATCTCTCCGCCCATGGAGCCCAGACCGACGAATCCGAGATTAGCCATGTTCTGCTCTCTTGCCGGGTCTGCCTTGGGTCACCGCCGTGAACGTCTTAACGGGTAGGCGCCGGGTAGTCGTCCATGTTGAATGGGCTGCCGTTGAGGTTGACAGTGTCGTGGAAGAGTTTCGGGTCGGCGATGGTCTGCCGAACGTAGCATCCGTTCCTGGCGTTCCGTAGTAGACCGGCTACTTCGGCCGGCGTGTGGGAGGATGCGATCTCGTAATGAATCTCAATCTTGTCCGCCCTGGCCTGCACCGTTTGGCGAAGCACGGAACCCTCGGATGCCACGTGCAGAGCGATGGTAGCCGTTACGTTATCAACTTCAATCTTCATCATTTGAGCGTACCGCTCAATCTGGGTCATCTCTCAAAATAAGATGGATGAGGCGAAGTATGCCAGGGGAGAGGGAGCAGAGTTGTCTCCCATGGGTTCACGCTCGGCGCACTTGATGGTGAAGCCGCGAATCTCAGCCGCTTTATTCTGATGCTCGAGCATTCGGGCGTTGCCTTCCATGGAGAAGGACCGGGAGATTATGTCGGGGTCGGAGGACTGAGCCGGGGTAGTCATGTTGGCCTCCATGCGGAATCGATTTCGGGGAGTATAGCATGGGATTCTGGCTGCGATTGTGTCTCCCCATGGGTTGATGCGATCCCCCCAGATCTGCTAGTCAGAGGTCATCACTTCGGACATAAATAGCCCCAGGGAATAAGAGGCTTCTTCGTGGCCGATGTCACCCCACTGGACCGACGTGACCAGGTAATTGCAGTCGCTTTCGGACTCATAACGTTCCACGAATTCTCTGACCGTAGCGGGTGATCCGATAATCACTTGCTCACCGGCGAGGGCCTGGTCGAAATCTATATCCCAAGGATGGCCGCCAGTGTCGGGTATCGGCCCAAATGTAGTAGGCCTTCGCCAAGTGTCTCCCGGTAGGGGTTTTCTGAAGTTGGCGCGATATACGGCATAGGCCGATCGCGCTCGTTTCATAGCCTCTTCGTCGGTATCAGCCACGTATATACGTTTGGTGCCGCCGTACAGTGGTTCGGTTGACGGAGACGATGCCGAGCCTTTTTCATCGACATACGTCTGGAAGTTTTCCTTGTAAGTCTCCACGGTGGCCGGGAGACTCGCGATGCTTCCAAAGTTTATGAAGTTGGCTCCCAATCTGCCGGCGGTTGCGGGGTTTCCGGGATACCAGAGGGGCGGGTGGGGAGTTTGCTTGGGTTTAAGCTCCATGGAAAGGTCTTTGAATTCGTAGAACTTGCCTGAGAATGTCACAAATTCTTGGGTGAGGCCAAACATCAGAATCTCTAAGGTTTCCTCGAATCGCTCGTGAACCTCCACGGGGTCGCCGCCCCACATGGCGAACTCTTCGCCGACGGGGGCTCCCTTGCCGATACCGATCTGGTAGCGGCCTCCGCTCAAGTTATCCACCATGCAGATCTCTTCCACTAGGCGGATGGGGTGATATAGCGGCAATACGTACACCAGAGGTCCGAAGTTGATACGCTCTGTGCGCGCCGCGATGGCCGTCAGGTATATCCCCGGGCTTGATCCTATGGAAAGCGGGGAGTGGTGGTGCTCCGCTACGTGGTAGCCGTATATGCCGCCCTTGTCTGCCTGGGCAAGCAGTTCAAGACGATCAGCGAATTGCCGGTCCAACGAGACATCGGGGAGCCGCTCTACGTGGTCAAAGATTCCGAACTTCAAGAGAGACCTCCAGTTGCGATGGTGTTGCCGGGCCGTGGGTATGCAATCCGGTTTCGATATTCTATAGGAAAAGGCAGGTGGGTGGGCTTTGGTGCGTGCCTGATCGCCGGGTTGAACGGGGTGGGATGGAGACTGGAGCGGTACGGGGTTTAGGAGTGGCGGAAAGCCCCCCAACCCTCCTTTACGAAAGGGGGGCTAGAGGGGTTATTTCGCGGATTGCTAGTCGGCTTGGCCGACGGGGAGCTTGGCGCCTTGGAAGGGGCCTTCGCTCTCTTCGAACGACTTGGAGAAAGTCAGAATCTCTTCGTCGGTCTGGGTGTCTAGATCGATGGGCCGGCCGAAGCCCTGTTTAACGACATAGCCGGTCTTGTAATAGACCTCGCCGATGTTCTGTTCCGGGTCGTTGTAGTAGATGCTGACCGAGATTCCGTGAGTAACGGTCCGGAGAATCTCTGTCCCTTCTTTCTTGAACCGGCGGTTAAACTCACGCAAGGCCGCCATGTCCTCTACGATGAAGGAAACCTGGCCCACGTTCTGGGTGGCGGGACGGGCGCCGTCCGGATGCTCCGGTCCCCGGGCCTGACCCAGGTTCAGCTCGTGATGCTCGGTCTCCGGGTGGGCGCTGAGGAAGCAACTGCCCCGGTCCGGGTCTTCGTCGGTGACCGTGAGACCCATGACGCGGGTGTAGAAGTCCCGCATCTTCAGAAAGTCGTCGCAAATGATGCCTAGATGTCCTAGCCCTGTAACCATTGTGATTCCCTCCTTCTTCGTTTACTTGTGAAAGTTTAGCCGGCGCTCTGGTTGCCGGTAACTTCGGCGGGTATGCCCTCTGCCTCCATCTCCCGGGCCCTCTTTTCGATCGAGGGTATCAGCGAGTCGAGCAGATCCTGGTCGAGATCGGAGGCGACGCCGGGGTATCCGGCTCGATCAATCATGGCCGCCAGTTTACGGGATTTGAACTGCTTGAGGGTCCATCCCAGTGTGTCCGGAACCAAGGTCTTGTCGAAGAAGATGCGATGATTCTTGTTCCGGGGCCCGTAGTGGTAATGAGGGGCGTCGCGGAAGCAATCGAAGGCCAGTAATTCTGTCTCTTCCGTGTAATGACGGCCTGGTGTGCCGGCTAAGTCGGCCAAAACGTGAATCGCTAGACCACCGTCGCCGCTGGCCTGCCGCCGCATCTCGAGGCCGAAACGGATGTTTCCTACTTCAAATATATCGGTGCCCCGGTGGTGTTTCACCGTGTTTCGGCCCGTGGCGTACACCTCGCGAGCGTGGGCTTCAACATCGCCCAAAACACCCTCAACCTGCTTGGCGTCCACCGTCTTGGCTATGTCGCTGTACCCGGCAGCCTCCAGCATGATGGACAGGTTGTTCCGGATCTGTTGCATGGTCCAGTTGATGGGGTTGCCATCGGTAGTGTGGTCCATCCGGAAGAGTTTGTTCTCTTTTTCGGGTCCATAGATGTAGCTCTTCTCGATGTCGAAACAGTTGAAACGCAAGAGCGTAGTCTCGTCGTCGAACTTCGCCACCAGAACGGCAACACCTTGGTCCGAGTGGTCCTGAACGTTGCCGTCCCAAAGCTCGTGTTGGACGATAAATGTCACAGGCCCGGCTTCGAATCTGGCCCTTCCTTTCTGTTCTACCATTGCTAATCCTCCGGTTTAATTTTGTGTGTGGAGTTCCTGTTGGAATTGAACGTACCGGTGGCCGACTAACGTGTTCAGGAATACCTGGTTGAGACGGCTCCGGCGAATGTCGCATCGATTATATCACTTCATTCGATCCCCTCGAATCCATGTTGCCGCCTTGACACCCAAGTGCCGGAGCATTAGGCTCGTGAGACTGGATTCGGCGCCGTCTTCTACGTCTCACGTCTAAGCGGCAATATTGTTATTACGGAGTTTAAACATGGCAGAGATTTCTGGAGCACAATTAGTGATTGATTCGCTGAGACGGGAAGGCGTAGACACGATCTACGTTCTACCCGGCGACCCCGTGGGAGATATAGTCAATGGTTGGGCGGACGCTGGGCACAAAGCGATCGCGGTTCGTCACGAGCAGGCCGCCTGCATGGCTGCCCAGGCCCACTCCTACCTGACCCGCTCCGTGGGAGTATGCATCGCCGCTTCCGGCGTGGGACAGACCAATACCCTGACCGGAATAGCCAACGCTTACGCCAACTGCTGGCCCTTGCTGGTCATTGGCGGTTCGTCCGAATTGCGCCGCAGCAACATGGGTGACTTTCAAGAGCTGCCCCAAGTGGCGATGACGGCCCCGGTTTGCAAGTGGACCGCCACGGTAGACAGCATCGCCCGCATCCCCACCCTTATAAACATAGCGATGAAACAGGCCATGTCCGGGCGTCCTGGCCCGGTCTACATCGACCTGCCAGCCGAGATGATTTCCGGCGTGGATGACGAGGCTAACATCATCATTCCTCAACCGGCTCCCGAGCCGGCCCGGCCCCTGGCCGACCCCAACGAGGTTGTGAAAGCCTTGGAGGTCCTAGCCGAGGCTGAGCGTCCCCTGTTGATTGTGGGAAAGGGAGCCGCGTGGTCCTGGGCCGAGAACGAACTTCTGGAGTTCGTCGACAAGACTCAGATTCCCTTCTTGACGTCTCCCATGGGAATGGGGATGCTGCCGCCGGAACACCCGATGAACGTTTCCGCCGCCAGGACCCAGGCTCTGCAGGGCGCCGATACGATATTGATGGTGGGAGCCCGGTTCAACTGGCTGTTCCACTTCGGCCAGCCGCCCCGGTTCGCCGCCGAATTCAAGTTGGTCCAGATCGATATCGAAGGCACGGAGATCGGAACCAACGTTCCCGCCACCGTCGGTCTGGTAGGGGATGCTAAGGTGGTCCTAGCCCAGATGGTGAGCGCGTTAGACGATGTGCCGATCTCTTACGGGGAAAGCTCCTGGCTGACCGGGTTGAAAGCCAAGTCCGCGGAGAATGCCGAATCCATCGAACCCATGCTCAACAGCGATGCCAGCGATATCGGCTACTACCGCATATTGAAGGAGATTCGCGACTACCTGCCCAAGGACGCTATCGTAGTCGCCGACGGCGCTAGCACCATGGACATCTCCCGCCAGGTCGTGCCGGTGTGGCACCCCAGGCACCGCTTGGACGCCGGAGTGGCCGGTTGCGTCGGCACGGGTGTTCCCTTCGCCATCGCCTCTCAAGTGGTGCACCCGGACAAGCCGGTCATCTGTCTGCAAGGCGACTGGGCCTTCGGCTTTAACGGTATGGACATCGAAACCGCCGCCCGGTTCAAACTCCCCATCGTTTGGGTAATCTTCCAGAACGCCAACGTAGATAAGTGGGTCCGGAGTCACGTGGACAAGGTAGAAGACCCCAACGACTTCACCCCCAGTCTACGATTCGATGTGATGATGGAGGCGCTGGGAGGACACGGCGAGTTCGTGGAAGGCCCAGAGCAGATACGGCCTGCTTTGGAAAGGGCCTTTAGCTCCGGAAAAGCCTCGGTAATCAACGTAATCATGGACCCCGGCGCTGGAAGGCGTCAGCAGCAGTTCGCTTGGTTGGCCCGGGAAGGGAAGATGGGTTACTCATAGGCTAAGACCCAGGGCGGAATGCCCCTGAACGGATCGGATCGTCAAATGGGAAGGAGGCGTGAACAATGGGTAAAGCACTAGACGGAGTCCGAATCATTGACTTGACCCAGTTCGAGGCTGGAACTTCGTGCACGCAGTTGCTGGCCTGGCTTGGAGCCGACGTTATAAAGGTAGAAGAGCCAACCCATGGCGATCCCGGCCGGATCAGCAATTCCAACATGCCGGGTGTGGACAGTAGCTACTTTCTCAACTTGAATTCCAACAAGCGGAGCGTGGCCCTGGACCTGAAGCAGGCGAAGGGGAAGGATATCTTCTTCGAGCTGGTCCGGCAGGCTGACATCGTGGCCGAAAACCTGGCGCCAGGCACCCTGGAAAGGCTGGGCTTGGGCTATGATGTACTCAGTGAGGTGAACCCCAAGATTGTTCTCGCTAGAATCAAGGGCTTCGGCACCTACGGGCCCTACGCCGACTACAAGAGCTTCGACATGATTGCCCAGGCCGCTGGCGGGTCCATGGCCGTAACCGGCAATGCTGGCGATCCCCCCATACGTCCCGGAGCGACCATAGGGGATACCGGCACCGGTCTCCATGCCGCCGTGGGTATCATGGCCGCATTGTGGCAGCGCCAAACCACCGGGAAGGGACAGGTTGTTGAGGTGTCGATGCAGGACGCAGTGGTCAATCTGACCAGGGTAGCCATGTCTACCTTCAACGAAACCGGTAAAGCCCGTCCTCGGTCCGGCAACAATCCTCAGGGCTTGCCGGGCGCCCGCACATACCCCTGCAAACCCGGCGGATCTGATGACTGGGTCTACCTGGGTGCCACGCCCCGGCGCTTAGGTCTTTGGTTGGCATTGGTCCGGGCGGTTGGCGGAGACGAGATGGCAGACGACCCCAATTACTCAAATTTCGACTGGGTCGTTGAACATACAGACGAGATTGACGACATGATCGAAACATGGACCATGGAGCGCACCAAGTACGAGGTGTTCCATATCCTAGGCAAGGCCGGGGTCCCCTGCGGTCCCACGCTGAACGCCGAAGACATCTACACCGACCCCCAACTGCTGGCACGAGACATGATTGTTACCCTACAACACCCGGAGCGGGGAGCCTTCATGGTTCCCGGCTGCCCCGTGAAGATGTCCGATTCGCCGGTGGAGTTGGAGATTGGCCCTCATCTGGGAGCTCAAACCGAAGAGGTCCTGAAAGAGTTGCTGCAGATGACCGACGGAGATTTGGCGCAGCTAAGGGAACAGAAGCTTATTCCGTAGCGGAGGATTTGGCCGATCATGACTTGTTATTTAGCCGTTTTGTGGCTGCCTAACATCAATCCCTTTTGAGTCAACACGCGGTCCAAATTGAAGTCTTTTTGATGCCCCTCATTTTACACCTGCTCCAGTAGAGGCGAACAGGACCCCCTTTCTCGAGTTCCTCGTCTCAACTGGACGTATCCTCTTCTCTGGTATGTTGGCAACCAGCAAAAGTGGGACACTTTTGTTAAGGAGAGATCA
>CEVM01022522.1_pt1 | contig 13995 bp, 14 predicted proteins | sample 531481 | NCBI WGS metagenome assembly CEVM01 (sample SAMEA2623649, study PRJEB7988) | marine metagenome | biome: marine biome (ENVO:00000447); feature: mesopelagic zone (ENVO:00000213) & marine oxygen minimum zone (ENVO:01000065); material: "saline water (ENVO:00002010), including plankton...
CCGACACGCTGGCGAAATCCCTTGGATAACTTTCCGATCTGGGATGACCGGTAGTCGCCCAACCGGCAGACATCGATAACTTCGGAGATGCGGCGCTTGATGTTCTTGGGCGGCATCTGGCGTAGCGTGCCCATATACTTAAGGTAGGTGCTGACGGACATGTCAGTATAAAGGGGTACGGTTTCCGGCAAGTATCCCACCTTGCGGCGCACTTCCAGAGATTGTTCTACGATGTCATAATCGTCCAGGGTAACTTTGCCCCTGGTTGGGGGCATATACCCGGTTAATATACGCATCGTGGTGGTCTTTCCCGCACCGTTGGGTCCCAGGAATCCCAGCACTTCCCCCCGCTCCACATTGAAATTAACGTCTTCAATTGCGGCATATGGGCCGTAGTAATGGGTTAGGCCGGAGGCCTGAATCATCATGGATTTTGAGTCTTGCTTTACCATAGGGTTGCATCCCGTCGGTTATTGAGTGAAAATTACTCTTGATTCGATAGCATTATTTCGTAATCGCAAGTGATGATATTCCATACTAGTGGATTTGCCAAGGCGTAGGGTATCCCTATAAACCGCGATATCGCGCAAATTGGCCGAGAGAGGTAGGATGCACCTGGTGATCGACGGATACCGTGGAAATCCCGATAGGATGTGGGACGCCGAATTAGTCCGCTCCTTTTTGTACGATTGTCCACCAACTTTGGGAATGACCCGAATCACCGAGCCGGAAGTGTTGAAATACGATGCTCCCAAAAGCGAGGATTCGGGTGTCTCTGGATTTGTAATCATTGCGGAAAGCCACATAAGCATACACACTTTCCCGAATCGCGATTACGTAAATATCGACATATTTTCATGCCAGCCCTTCGACCATGACCAAGCTCTGGCGGAAGTGAAGACTCTTTTCGAGCTTCAAGACGCCAAGACCTGGCTGCTGGACCGCGGTTTGGAGTGGCTGGACTCCGATCAGGGACGAAACGAGGTGAAAGAGCAGCGGACCGCATTGGACGCCAATTCGCCGGATCGCCCTCGTGTCTGAACGGGAACACCTGCCCTGGATACCTCCGAACTTTCTGGCGCTCCCCGCAGAGAACAGCGGCCTTGACGAGGCCAGGACAGTGCTTATTCCCGTACCCTACGACAGCACGACTTCCCTGCGAGGCGGAGCGAGAAATGGCCCCGCCGCTCTGATTGAAGCCTCATATGGCCTTGAAGATTACGACCACGAACTTGATTTGGATGTTTCGTTGGTCGGTATCCACACTACTCAGGCTCTTGAACCCCACATGGGTGGCCCGGATCAGATGGTCAAGCGGGTGCGGGCGGCGGTCGCCAGTTACACCAGCCCCGGCAGAATAGTCGGCGTGTTGGGAGGCGAGCACTCCGTATGTATCGGCTCGGCCCAGGCCAATCTTGAGGTCTACCCCGATCTTTCCGTCCTATACATCGATGCCCATGCCGATCTGAGAGACGAGTACATGGGAACGCCTTTCGGACATGCGTCCGGGGCGCGGAGAATCCATGAGTTGTGCCCGCTCGTATTAGTTGGAGTGCGCAGCCTTTGCCAGGAAGAGCGGGATTATATCAACGCAAACTCTGTCCCGACTTTTTACTGGCCTCCGTCTTGCGGCGACCAGGAGTTGATCGAAGATATCGTCGGGAAACTGGGACCGACGGTTTACATCAGCTTGGACCTGGATGCTCTAGACCCGGCCGTGATGTCAGCAGTGGGCACACCGGAACCGGGGGGCCTCGGTTGGTACCAGTTGGTCTCGTTGTTGCGCCGCGTCGCCGAGACAAAACGCATCGTCGGCTTCGATATCACGGAGTTGAGCCCGGCTGAGGGTCCGGCGGCCTGTTCTTACACGGCGGCCAAGCTGGTCTATAAATTGGTCGCATACGCTACCTCGTTCGGAAGATGACGAACAGGTAGCCATCGGACATATCCTTTCCACGGGGTAGATCCGATGGTGACCGAAGATTCTGGAGACGGGTTTACATAAGCGATGGGACCTACCGTCCGGGTTGCTAAGATTTTCGGCATCCCCATTGAGATCCACTTCAGTTGGATCTTTGTTTTCCTGCTGATTACGCTCCTGCTTGGAAACCAGTTTGGCCACTTTCATCCCACCTGGACGGTCCTCGGACGTTGGACATTGGCGTTGGCAATCTCGGTCCTGTTCTTCGCTTCGGTCCTTGCCCACGAGCTTTCCCATAGCCTTGTGGCGGTCCGTAAAGGCATCCCCGTACAGGGCATAACGCTGTTCTTCTTCGGCGGCGTTTCGCAGCTGGCCCACGAAGCGCGCCGGCCCTACATCGAATTTCTAATCACGGTGGTCGGGCCGCTGAGTAGCGTTTTGCTGGCGGGGGTCTTCGGCGCTCTGTGGTATTTCTTTCGGGATTCGAGCGCATCTCTGGAAGTCACATTCCGTCTTCTGATGAGCATCAACCTGATGCTGGGCGTCTTCAACATGCTTCCGGGGTTTCCCCTGGACGGAGGAAGGGTGTTGCGGTCCGTGATTTGGGGATTCTCCGGTAGATACTGGCTGGCGACGCAGGTTGCGGCAAGGGCGGGGCAACTCATCGGCGGATCGATCGCCATCGGGGGCGGGTCTCTCGCGATTTTTGATTTCCGCCTGTTCGGTCTGTCTGGGATATGGATGATTCTTATCGGCGGGTTCCTCTTCTCCGCAGCCACCGCAACCTACCGCCAGGAAAGGGCCAATGAGCGTCTAAAGGCCTACCGAGTCGTCGACGTGATGAATGGGGAGTGGTGGACCCTCCCCGGAGAGATGCTGATGAACTCACCGCTGGTTCGCCAGGGTCTGGCTGAGCATAATGATTTGTTAGCGGTCTCGTTGAACGGGCGTGTTGAAGGAATGATTACCAGCCGTTCGATGGCGCATGTCCCCAAGAAAGCGCAGGCAACTACTCTATTGTCTCAAGCCATGTTGCCCCTGCGGTCATTGCCTTTCCTGACACCCGAAGATACAGCTTCAGAAGCGATGGATCGGATGGAAACGGGTAGGCTTGGCAGCCTTGCTGTCTATAGCTATGGCGAGCTAGTGGGCTTTGTAAGCCGGGACGGTATCGCAAAGCTCGCGAAAAGCCGCATCAAGAACCGGGTCTAGCAGGCTCTAAAACCCACAGCCTATGCTACAATAGGTGCGGTCTTCCGGCAGGCTTGATATCCGCCGGTGAAAGGCCGTTGAAAGAGTCATAGAGAGCATAAATGCCGCCTGAGGAAATCGTTTACCTAGACCACGCCGGAACCACCCCGACCGCCCCCCGGGTGTTGGAAGCGATGATTCCCTATTTCACTGGACTGTACGGGAATCCATCCAGCATGCACACCATCGGCCAAGAAGCCCGTTATGCGCTGGATGGCGCTAGAGAAAGGGTGGCTAAGGTGCTTCATTGCCGGGCCGGAGAGGTAGTGTTTACCGGCAGCGGAACCGAATCCGACAATGCCGCCATCATCGGAGTGGCCACGGCGCTGGAGGAGACCGGGAAGCACATCATCACCTCCACCGTGGAACACCACGCTGTGTTGCACACCTGTCAGTACTTGGAGAACATCGGCTTCGATGTGACCTATCTGCCGGTGGATCCCTATGGAATGGTCCATCCGGAGCAGGTCTACAACGCCATCACCGATCGGACTACCCTGGTTTCGGTGATGTATGCCAACAACGAGATTGGAACCATCAACCCCATCGCCGAGATTTCTGAAGCGGTTCGCCGCCGGGCATCCGAATTGGAACGTACCATCGTAATGCATACGGACGGCGTGCAGGCGGCCGGGTTCTTAGACCTGAACCTGCGAAACTTGGGCGTCGATATGATGAGCCTGTCCGGCCACAAATTCTATGGCCCCAAGGGCACCGGGGTTCTGTTCGTACGTAGAGGAACTCCCTTGCTGCCGTTGATTCAGGGCGGGGGACAGGAACGGGAGCGACGCTCCGGCACCGAGAACATCCCCGGCATCATTGGATTTGCAACAGCGCTGGAAGCGGCCGACGCCGGGCGGGAAGAAGCTAGCGTCCATTGCACTGCGCTGCGGGACAGAATCATTCAGCATATCTCGGCGAATATACCGGGTTGCCACTTGAACGGACATGAAACCCAGCGGCTGCCGAACAACATCAATTTTTCCTTTGAGGGAGTAGAAGGTGAGGCGATTCTCCTGGGTCTGGACGCAGCAGGCATCGCCGCTTCCAGTGGAAGCGCCTGTAGTTCCGGTTCCCTGGAGCCCTCCCATGTGCTGCTGGCTCTGGCCCAGTCGGCCGATCTGGCCCGAGGGAGCTTGCGGGTGACCCTGGGCCGAGAGAATACAGACCAGGAAGTGGATTACTTCCTGGGTGTTCTAGATGGTTTGGTTGCTCAACTACGAAAGTTGCCCACTCTTGCGACGAGCGGTTCTTAATATTGATATGAAACAACTCCGGCATACCCCCTTGATGGGAAAGCGGCAATCGTTATTCTTAATCTTGGCTTCTTTGGCTGTCCTGGCGCTGACTGGGTGTTCCGATGCGTCTCCTACCTTTGGACAATTCTTCTCGGGCCGGACCCTGGTCATAAGCGTGGTCGGGATAGAACGGGTGTCCGAACTGCGCTACACGGCAGTGGCCGAAGAAGATCCGCCAACCTACGTTCTTCTAGCGCCAACCCAGGATGACTTAGAGTTGGTTGTTGTTCACCTGAAGGTGCAAAACCATACCGCTACCAGCGCTCTCCTCAACATCGACCGTCAGGCGGCTGAGTTGAGGGATATGCTCTCCAACAAATATTTCCCCATCGACGTTGGCGCCATAGGGCAACAGGTCGATACGCCGCCCACCCGAGGCAGCCGGTCTGAACAAGTGCTGGAACTGGAAGCCGACGGTTCCTTTCCCCCAACCAAGGGTTTTCTCCGCGGACCGGTGGAGTTGCAGCGGGGCATGGGGTTAGACGGTTGGATGGTGTTTGAGGCACCCCCGGAAACCAAGTTTCGGGAGTTCAAGTGGCGGGCCGGGGACAACCTGACCATATCTTTCTAGTCGGAGCTATGGCACCGTCCCGGTTCCCTCAAGTAACCCTTCAGCGTTGCCATCTGCTCCGGCTGCATTCCGCGATCTCGACGTGCACGGCTTTTGCCGCGTAGCTTCGTCCATACCGAGATAACCGGTGGACCTTCGCATGGCCGAGTTTTCAGAGTGATAAGACAGGCAGGTATCGCCGCGGTCTCCTCAGCGATCCGGGGCGGGATAATGTGATGTCAGTTCCATCCCATGGTACTCAACGGAATACCGGAAGCCAGCCTCCGGTCCCCAGAAGACTCTTCCACTTTGTCGCGGGCTCGATCGTGCCCATCGCTGGTATCTTCTTGCCTGAAGACTTCATGGTGGCGGGACTGGCAGTCCTGCTCGCTGGGGGCTTGGGGTTGGAGATGGCGCGGTTCAAGGTTGATTGGCTGAATCAACGGCTTGTCCGGTGGTTCGCTCCTCTCTTGAAGGCCGATGAGAATCGCCGAATCACCGGGGCTACCTACATGGTCCTAGCAGCGTTGATCGCCTTCTTGCTGTTCGACACGGCGGTAGCAGTTGCGGCGTTGCTGTTCTTGTCGTTTGGAGACCCAACCGCAGCATTGGTGGGGCGGCGGATGCGGGGGCCAAGGCTGTTTGGCAAGTCACCGGTTGGAACAGCCGCCTTCTTCTTGGTATCTCTAGCGGTTGCCGCCGTTTTGGTGGGCGGCGCTGGCTTCCCCTACCACTGGGGATTCTTGGTTGGGGCGGCGGTTGCCGCCCTGGTGGAGTTGGCGTCTCTGCCACCGGACGACAATCTGACTATCCCCATCGCTGCCGGGGCGGCGATGCACCTACTTGGGGTCTAAGCGTCGCCGGAGTCTTGGTGTTTAGGCCCCGCCGGAGTATTGGGGTCTAGGCTCCGCCGGAGTACACGATGATCTGCGCCTGTTCCCTCTGGAATTTCACGTAGGCATCTTTCTTCATTATCGGACGGTGGCGATCGAGGACTTCCTTGGCCTTCACACCACCGTCCCCCAGCAGGTCTATGACAGTCATGGCCATAATCTTGGCCGGATTGACGACGGCGTTCTGATAGTCGGTGATGATGTAATCCTTGCTGTGACCGGCTCCAACCGCTCCGCTGGTGTATGGATGGCAGATCGGCATCACGTGGCTGAGGTCTCCCATGTCGGTGGAACCGCCTCTATTGCGGCCGGGAGACATAACCAGGATGGAAGACTCGCCCAGCAAGGCGGATGAGTTTTTACGGAATAACTCTTGAAGCGTGTTGTCGTGGCGTATGGGGAGATAACCGGGGATGTTGGTAATCTTAACCGAGGCCCCCACCGCCATCGCTCCGGCCTTGAAGCAGCGGTCGACGATGGCAGAGTTGCGCACCACCGCTTCCGGGGTGGACGAACGAACACGCCACTCCAATTTCACTTCGGCGGGGACGGCGCTGACCGCTTCTCCCCCGCTGGTCATGATTCCATGGATACGCACGGTGTCTTCTTCCCGGTAAAGTTCCCGGTTGGCGTTGATGGCTTGCAGGGCGAAGGTTGCCGCGTTCAAGGCGTTGATGCCCCGGTGAGGAGCGCTACCCGCATGGGCGCCCCGTCCGAGGAACTGTACGTATTTCACGACGTGGCCGTTGCTGGTGCCGCCCATGGCGAATTTCCGTTCTCCCATGTCGCTGGCGGTATGGCACATCACTGCCATGTCCACGTCGTCGAATTCACCCAGGCGAATCAGTTCCTGCTTCCCCCCTAAGAACTCGACCTTGCCTTCGTCCCGCAATTGCAGACGCCGCTCAACTTCGATGAACTCCTCGGCGGGGACGGCGAAGGGGATAATCTCCCCTTTCAAGTTTTCCAGAACCTGGGGAGTCATCAAACCCATGGTGGCGCCCAGCATCATGCCGATCTGGCAGTGATGCCCGCAGGCGTGGGCGGCGGTCGTTTCCGAGTCGGCGTGGGGATGCTCGCTGACCAGCAGCGAATCCAACTCTCCCAGAATCGCCACTTTGGTGCCGGGTCCGGCCCCCCCGGAAAAACGCCCCTTCACCCCGGTAAGGGCCAGCCCTTGTTTGTGCTGGATGCCAAGGTCGGTGAATTTTTTTGCCACGACTTGAGCCGTCCGGGTTTCGGAGTACCCCGGTTCCGGATGGGCTAAGATATCCTTTGCGACGTCGATAATCTCGCTGGCTTTTTCGTCGATGGCGGCGCAGGCCAGTTCTTTTAGCCGATCAGTGCTTAACATAATGCTAATCGCTCTCGAAAAGTTCTTCAGACGCCAGTTGGCGCATGAATTTTAGGTACTCGTCCTTGGTCATCTCGGGCCGGTGCCCGCCGATGATGCTTCCCGCTTTGGTAGCGCCGTCGCCCAGAAGGTCCACTGCGGTCGCGGTTAGCGCTTTAGCTGCGGTAATCACCGCCAGCTTGTAATCCTCAATGACGTAGTCGGCGCCGTGGCCCAGACCGGACGCCCCGCCAACGTAGGGATGAATCACAGGCATCAACTGGCTAACGTCGCCCATGTCGGTGGAGCCGGTGCGGTGGGACACATGCCCAACGTTTTCCTTGCCGACTAGGTCGACGGAGTTGGCTTCGAAGATGTCTGCCATGTCCTGGTTCTGGCTCAATGGCATATATCCGGGGATGGTTTGAATCGAAACTTTGGCTCCCATAGCCATCGCACCGGCTTTCAACGCCCGGTCCACCTTCATATTGGCGTCCATTATCGCTTCGATGGTGCGGCCACGCACAAAGGTCTCCATGCGGACATCGGCGGGCACGGCGCTAACCGCTTCGCCCCCCTTGGTTATGATGGGGTGCACCCGGATGGTATCGGCGTCCTGAAAGGTTTCCCGGTTGAAGTGAATGCCGGTCAACGCCAGGGTCGCCGCATTTAGTGCGTTGATTCCCAGGTGAGGAGTGCCCCCGGCGTGGGCACCCCGGCCGATGAACTGAATCTTCTTCGCCACCGTGCCGTTGTTGGTGCCGCTGAGACACAACTGCTTCTCTGCCGGAGTGCTGGTTGTGTGCAGCATCATCGCCATATTCACGTCGTCGAACTCGCCCAGCTTGATAAGCTCCGGCTTGCCGCCTAGAAATTCGATCTTACCTTCCCGCCGAAGGGAGTCCCGGTATTCAATCTCGATGTACTCTTCGGCGGGCACTGCCATAAATACCAGGCGGCCGCTCAGTTCCGCTAAGACACCGGACTGGGACAGAGCCATCGCCGCACCGTAAAGCATGGCGATCTGGCAGTGGTGGCCGCAGGCGTGAGCCGCATTGGTCTCAGGGTCCGCGTGAGGGTGCTCGCTGACGATTAGCGAGTCCAGCTCCCCTAGGATGGCCAGCGTGGGTCCGGCGGTTCCGCCAGTGATTTCCCCCCGTACCCCGGTCATCGCCATACCCGCTTTGAAGGGTATGCCCAACTCAGCGAACTTGTTGGCGACAAGTTTGGAGGTTTTGGTTTCCCGAAAACCCGGTTCCGGATTTTTCAGGATGGTCTGCGCTAATCCGACAATCTCATCGGCACGATCGTCGATCGCCTGAAAAGCTTGCCGCTTCAAATCTTCTTTCGATGGCATCAGGACTCCTTACCCAAATCCTCTCAGGATTTTAGCAGAGGGCGTTCAGAATGGGTATACCTGTATAATGAGCCCGCTATGACCCTGAAGATAGTGATTGCGCCACAGAGTTTCAAGGGAAATATCTCCGCATTAGAAGCAGCCCGTGCCATTGAGCGGGGTGTGCTATCCGCGGAGCCCAGTGCGGTAACCGTGCTTGCGCCCGTGGCCGACGGCGGCGACGGCACCCTGGACGCACTGGTGGAAGGGACCGGCGGCCAGTTCATCCGCAGTACCGTAACCGGGCCATTGGGCCAGTCTGTAGAGGCTACATGGGGGGTGATGGGAGACGGACGGACCGCCGTTATCGAGATGGCGCGGGCGTCTGGTTTGGCAATGGTGCCGCCCCGCCGCCGCAATCCGCGCCTCACCACCACCAGAGGCACCGGGGAGATTATCAAAGAGGCCTTGGACAAGGGTTTTGGCCACATCATCGTTGGACTAGGCGGGAGTGCCACCAATGATGGAGGCGCTGGCGCGGCGGCGGCCCTAGGCGCACGTTTTCTGGACGCCAAGGGCAGGCCGCTCCCCGACGGCGGGGCCGCCCTTATCCGTTTGGACCGCATCGATATATCTAAGTTGGACCCCAGACTAGCCGCCACGACGTTCGTTGCCGCCACCGATGTCACCAATCCTCTATGCGGTCCAACAGGAGCTTCGGCCATCTACGGTCCGCAAAAGGGGGCATCCGCCGAAGTGGTGGAAGAACTGGATGCTGCATTGTTGAATCTAGGGAATCTGATTCTTCGGGACGTCGGCAAGGAAGTCATCGACCTTCCCGGAGCTGGGGCAGCGGGAGGATTGGGGGCCGGATTGATGGCGTTCGCGGGATCGGAAGTGCGGTCGGGGATCGACATGGTATGCGATGTACTGGACTTCGATTCTCACTTGGAAGGCGCCAGTCTGGTGATAACCGGTGAGGGTGGAGCCGACCGGTCCACCATTTTCGACAAAGCTCCGGTGGGTGTGGCCCGGAGAGCCTTGGCCAAGGGCGTCCCCACAATATTGCTGGCTGGGACCCTAGGGCAAGGTCATGAAGAACTTTATGACCACGGAATCGCCGGCATACTCAGCATCGCCGACCGGCCGATGAGCTTCGACCAGAGCTTGCGCCGCACAGGGGAGCTATTGGAAGCGGCCGCCCACCGGGCGATGCGACTGATCGGGGTTGGTAGGGGGATGGTGGGCTGAGGCATCTGCCGTCAGTCTCGGGGTTGGTATCTGACGCCGAAATACCCACTACCCCAAACGCTCACCAACAAAGTCAACAACAGCCTGAGCTAACTCGATCGACCGGTCTGCGTCTATCTTGTCGAAGGCTTCTGATGGGATGCCGCTGGGGAGGTAGCTGGGGTAACGGGTGATTTCGAAGTATTTGTCCAGTTGCCTCGCTTCGCCTTTTATGGTGTCGAAGAACATCTCGAAGAGCTTGGCGTCCTCACATAGGTCGATCAGCGAGTGGCCCCAAACGTCTTCAACGCCCCGATGATAAAGGTATGCTTTAACTGCCTTCTCCGCCGCCTGTTGGCCCATGAAGCAGGCCATGTTGAACCGGCTCCCTTCACTAAGATAGTTAGCATCGTCCATGTCCTGCCTTGCTTGGCGCAGCCAGCGAGCGCCTTCAGCTAAGTTATTAGGCATTGAATATAACCCTCCCAGTTTCGCACGCCATTTTCAATGCCGGCAGCGACTCCCGGCAGGTCTCGAACTCTTCGGGAGTATAGACCTGGGTGTCGACGGCGACGATGCTGTCGAGATGCCATGAGAAAAAGTCGGCCCGACGACCGAAGCATAGGTCCGTTTTATGGACGACGATCAGGTCGATGCGGCTATCGGGGGAATAGTCCCCGGAAACCATATCGCCCGTTAAGATGACCTGCTCAACACCCAGATTCGGAAGCATATCTTCGATACCCTTGAGTTCTTGTTCCAGCATCTGCTGTCTGAATTTGGTGAACCCCACCCGAACCGACATTCTTCCTTCCTTTAACTCAATAAAACTAGATGGACTTCTTTTGGGCCGTGGACGCCTACAACCAGAGTCTGCTCGATGTCGGCGGTACGGCTGGGGCCGGTTATGAAGTTCAAGTAACTGCCCATGTCGCCGCCTTTCTCCTGGTACTCCAACCGCCGTAGTACGAAAAGGTCGTCCAAGCTTTCAATCAAGTCTTCGGGCCGTACCAGCGCTAAGTGAACCGGCGGCACCACGGAAACCAAACGGCTCAGCCCTTTGCGAGGCAACACAATTACCGAGCCGGTTTCGGCCACGGCGTAGTCCGCTCCGGTGAGGCCGATGTCGGCGGCGATGATTGAGGAACGCAGGGACTCTCTGGAGCTATCCGGGCCGTGGGAGATTGTTGTCACGTTAATTCCGGTGGCTTCCAAAGGAGAGTCCACCATGATCTGGCCGAACACTTCCTGCTCAGACCGGACTACGTTCTTTACACCCAGAGAATCGGCCAAGGACTGGATGTGGGCCATGGCGTTTTCCGGGTCGGCTGTGCGGTGCATTTTCCAGCCTCTAGCCTCGGCTACCTCGGCGAACTTGTCCAAAAGAGCCGGCCGGGTTTCGGAGATGCGGGCCTGTATACGCTGTGCTTCTTCTCGCAGAGATGGAAGGTCATCCAGCAGGCGCGGATAGGCCGGATCGGGGGCAACGGGTCTCCTATCCAGCGACCGGCGCACCGAATCCAGAAACTCGGCCTTTGGTATTCCCAGCGTACCGTCCACGCTATCTGCCATCCTTGTCTTTAGACAGTTCTTTCTTCCAGATGTCCCGGAAGGCGTTCTTCGGGAGTTCGGGTAAGTCCCGGGACCGGGTCCAACGAGACAGCAGGGGCAGAGACGCCTTACGAATCATTCCGTTCCTCTTTGTTAAGGGGAATAAGGGCATGGCGGCCCAGACATTTTGTTTCCACCGTGCCCATCCGTGAGACAACTTTAATAGGCCGGGGCTCCGCATCAACCGGGTGTAGCCTGCGGCCACTAGGTTGGGAACCAGACCCGCCGATCTTTCGCTGGAGTCCGGGCTTTCGGCGCTCTTCTGCCGCAGGTGCAACAACATGCGGGGAAGGTTGATTTTCACCGGGCAGACTTCTCTGCAAGCTCCGCAAAGACTTGACGCTTGAGGCAGGTCTCGCGCTTCTTTTAGCCCGATCAGAGATGGCGTGACAATCGCCCCTATCGGCCCCGGATAGACCCAGCCGTAGGCATGGCCGCCTACCTTCTGGTACACGGGGCAGATGTTCAGGCAGGCGGCACAGCGGATGCAGTAGAGGGCTTCCCTTAAGTCCGGGTCTGCCAGCATCTTGGACCGGCCGTTGTCCACGATTATTAGGTGGAACTCCTCCGGACCGTCTTCGTCGTCGGAGCGCCGGGGGCCGGTGACCATGCTCACGTAGCTGGTGATTCCCTGACCGGTGGCCGACCGGGGCAGCAACCGGAGGAAGACGGCCAGGTCCTGCATGGAGGGAATCACTTTTTCCATGCCGGTGATGCCGACATGGATGCGAGGGGCCGAGGTGGACAACCGGCCGTTGCCTTCGTTGGTGATGATGACCAAAGTGCCGGTTTCGGCGACCAGGAAATTGGCTCCGCTTATGCCCAGATCGGCCTCAAGAAACTTCTCTCGCAGAGCTATTCTTGCCGCCGCTGCCAGCCCGTTGATGTCTTCGGTGTAGGGGATGCCCAGTTTGTCGGTAAAGAGTTGGGCGACCTGCTCCTTGGTCTTGTGCAACGCCGGAGCAACCAGGTGGAATGGGGTTTCTTCGGCTAGCTGGATGATGTATTCGCCCAGGTCGGTCTCGTAGACATCGACTCCCTGAGCTTCCAATGCAGGATTGAGGCTCAACTCTTCGGACACCATGGACTTGCTCTTGGTGGCTACCTTGATGTTTCGGGTGCGCACCAGTTCGCCCATGATTTCGTTGGCTTGAGCGGCGTCCTTGGCGAAGTGGACGTGGCCGCCGGCTTTGGCTACGTTCTGCTCCAGCAGGTCCAGGTAGTAGTCCAGGTGGTCCAGGGCATGAATCTTGATCTGGCGGGCTTCTTCCCGCCATTCGTCCCATAGCTCCGGCGAGACTTCGTCGATGGCCGCCCGGCGCGCGGCGTCAAAACCGGTCCCAACCTGCGCCAACGCCTTGCGGAGTTGGGGGTCGAGGATGGACACTGCGGAAGCAGCGGAGAAGTCTCTGGTTTTGATGTCGGCCACTGGTTAATTCCTCTTTGGCGCGGGGGTTAGCTGCTGGAAGGTGGGTCTTGGTCAAGTACTTGGGCTAGATGCCGGACCTTGACGTCCGAGCCCTGCCGGCTCAGACCGCCACCGATCTGCATCAGACAACCCATGTCGCAGGACACCAGGGTATCGGCCCCGGAGGCGACCACATTGTCGACTTTGTCGGCCAGCATCCCCTCGGATATGTGGGGGAATTTTATCGAGAACGCGCCTCCAAATCCGCAGCAGGTTTCCGCGCCGGGTAAGTCCTTCATTTCGAGACCGGGCACCGAGTTGAGCAGCGATTTAGGCTCGTCTCGCACCTCCATCTCTCGAAGCAGGTGGCAGCTGGGATGGTAGGTCGCGGTGCCTGTATAAGTGGAGCCGGTGTCCTCAACGCCCAGCACGTTTGTCAGAAATTGGGAGAATTCGTAGACCTTTGAGGAGAACAACTCGGCCTTCTTGAGCATCTCCGGATCGTCGCGGAACAGATCCAGGTAAAAGACCTTCATCATCGCGGAACAGGAACCGGAAGGCACGACGACATATTGACTGTCGCTAAAGGTATCTAGCACCCTGCGGGCCAATGACCGAGCCTTCTTGGTGTATCCGGAGTTGTACAGGGGCTGGCCGCAGCAAGTCTGGTCTTCCGGGAAATCTAGGTCGACGCCCAATCGCCTCAATACCTTGACTACACTGACCCCAACTTGAGGGTAGAGTTGGTCGATGATGCAAGTGACGAACAGGTCTGCTTTTGGAGGTTGGTTGGACGACAATCGCTCACCCGTCTGCGCTGGATCGGCACGAGTAAGGTTAGCAGAGAGCCAGGATGGGAGCAACCGGGAATATAAGGCGCGGCCTGGGTTGTTTTGGGTGTCGCCACCGGGGATAATACTTGGGAATATGAACCGGCGCGGATAATAGCTTGCGCCCTAGACCGGCAAATCACGTCAGGAAACTTTTTGTGAGGTAAGGATATGGATTGGGGAATGGCGAACCGAATGTCCCAACTGATTCAACCCGACGGCCATTGTGTGTTTATGCCCATCGATCACGGGTATTTCCTTGGGCCCACCAGTAAATTGGAACAACCGGGCAAGACGGTTGAGCCGCTTCTGCCTTACGCCGACGCTTTGTTTG
>CEVM01019905.1_pt1 | contig 13946 bp, 14 predicted proteins | sample 531481 | NCBI WGS metagenome assembly CEVM01 (sample SAMEA2623649, study PRJEB7988) | marine metagenome | biome: marine biome (ENVO:00000447); feature: mesopelagic zone (ENVO:00000213) & marine oxygen minimum zone (ENVO:01000065); material: "saline water (ENVO:00002010), including plankton...
CGGGAATATTTCTTGACATGGTGTCCCTCGGTTAGTAACATAAAGGGCGTTAACAAACGAGTATCTAACTGGAACCCTTTATCCAGAACGGCAGAGGGCACGGCCCGATGAAGCCTAGCAACCGGTCCTAGCAATCAAGGGAAGCGGGATACGGTGCTAATTCCGGCGTCCGTAGCGGTCGATTCCGCCAACGACGAAAGATGAGGGGCTTGGTGTTTGATTAAACTTCTCTAGAAATGCGAGAAGTTAGTTCTGCGATTGAGCTTCTCTGATATAGAGAAGTTTTTTTTTTGACCGATGCCGAACCCAACGGCAGCCCGTTACGGGAGTGAAACTTAGGTGAACGAGATTCGTCCGATACAGTGGTCCGATGGCAAGCTTTGGCTGCTTGACCAGACTCGTCTTCCTCTGGAGGAAGTCACTCTGGAGTTGGACAAGTGCCAGCAGGCGATAGACGCTATCCACGACATGCAGGTCCGTGGCGCGCCGGCCATCGGCGTGACTGCGGCTTATGCCATGGCGATGGCCGCCAGAGAAATCAGTGCCACTTCGCCGGACGAATACATGACCCAACTGGAAGACGCCGCTTCCCGCGTCGCCGCCGCCCGCCCCACTGCGGTCAACCTTTTCTGGGCGGTGGAGCGGATGGTGCGCCTGGCCAAGAGCGATCCGGACCCGCAAAGCATGCCGGAACGTCTGCTGGCCGAAGCTCAACGCATGTACCAGGAAGACGAGGAAATCAATCGCAAGATGGGCAGTATGGGAATAGAGTTGATGCCTGACGGAGGCGCGGTGCTGACCCACTGCAATACTGGCGCATTGGCTACCACCGGCTTCGGCACGGCCCTGGGTGTCATCCGGGCGGGATGGGAAGCTGGCAAACGCTTCCAGGTCTATAACACGGAAACCCGGCCTTGGTTGCAAGGCGCCCGTCTGACCTCTTGGGAATTCCAGCAGTTGGGCATTCCTGCCACTTTGCTGGTGGATTCGGCGGCCGGGATGATGATGCGCGGCGGAAAGATTAGCTGCGTTATAACCGGCGCGGACCGCATCGCCGCCAATGGGGACACGGCCAACAAGGTGGGGACATATATGCTGGCTGTTCTGGCCAAAGAGAACGGCATCCCTTTCTACATCGCGGCGCCTACCAGCACCATAGACTTGGACCTGGCCACCGGTGACGACATCAACATCGAAGAAAGGCCCTCCGACGAAGTTACCCACTTCCGGGGAGCGCCCACTGCGCCGGAGGGCGTTCCTGCGGTCAACCCGGCGTTCGACGTAACACCTCACCAGTACATCACTGGGATCGTTTCGGAGGGCGGCGTTTCCAGATCGCCCTACTTGGAAAGTTTGAAACTGGCGGTTCAGTCCGTTAGTCTGGGCAACTGAATCATGGTTATACAGACAAACCCGGCCACCATAGCAATCATCGGCGGAAGCGGTCTCTACGAGATGGAAGGGCTTACCGACGTGGAGTCTGTCGACATCGACACTCCCTTCGGACGGCCGAGTGACGCCATCACCCTGGGAACGCTGGAAGGGGCGCGGGTGGCATTCCTGCCCCGCCATGGCCAGGGCCACCGCTTCAATCCATCCCACATTCCGGTCCAGGCCAACATCTACGCTCTGAAAACTCTGGGAGTCGAGAGGATTATCTCGGTCAGCGCCGTGGGAAGCTTGAAAGAGGAGTTTGAGCCGCAGCATCTAGTGGTGCCCAATCAACTCATCGATCGTACCCGTAATCGCTCAAACACCTTTTTCGAGAATGACATGGTGGTCCACATTGCCTTCGCCGACCCTTTCTGCGCCCACACCAGCCACATGGTGGTCCATGCCGCCCAGGATCTGGGGGTGAATGTTCACCCCGGCGGCACGATGGTGGTTATGGAGGGCCCCGCCTTCTCGACCAGAGCTGAGTCGTTCATGTATCGCTCATGGGGAGCCGACCTGATCGGAATGACCGCTCTGCCCGAGGCCAAGCTGGCTCGAGAGGCGGAGATATGCTATGCGACCATGGCTTGGGTAACCGACTACGACTGTTGGCGGCAGGGCGGTGAGACTGTAACCGTTGAGATGATAATCGGAAATCTACTGAAGAATGTGGCTGCGTCCAAAGACCTGCTGCGAAATTTGATACCCAGATTGAACGGGCCCCGGGAGTGTCCTTGCGCCACGGCGCTGAAAGACGCGATAATCACTCCCCAGGACCGTGTTCCCGCGGAGCTTAAGCGAAAACTTGCGCCCATCACGGGCCGGTATCTGACCTAAAGATTCCACAAGTAAGGCTCAAGGAGGCTCGACTATGCCCAGGCAAGACCCTGGTGAACCATATTACCGGGTAGATTCTCCCGAGGCCGCTGGCATGCTGGCGGCGGACTCTGCAGGGGAGATTGTTGTGATAGATGTGCGGCGTGATGATGAGTGGGTGACCGGCCATGTCGCCGGTGCGGTCCACATTAACATCGACGACCTTCCGGGGAACATGGACCGGGTACCCCAAGACAAGAAGCTGCTGTTCATCTGCGCTGCGGGAGTGCGGAGCGGATTGGCTTGCGAGATCGCAGCGTCCATGGGATATGACTCGGAGAATCTCTACAACATAGAAGACGGTACCCCGGCATGGATCGAAGGAAGCTTTCCGACTAACTATGGGGACGCCCCGTAGCGGAGCGGACAAGGCCTTTCAGCCATCGTGAGAGTAGTGCAACCCCCCGTTCGCCCTGAGCTTGTCGAAGGGCCTCGACGCGGAAGGGTGGTTCGACAGGCTCACCACGAACGGGTGATGAAGCACTGATTTGTTGCAGGGATCACCAACGGTTAAACAAGATTCTATAACGAAGGCGGCCGGCGGATGATCGGCCAGGTCTTCCCAAGGAGTGACCATTGACTTCACCACATGCGAACGGAGACGTTCGGGACCTATCACTATCTAAGACTGGAGTAGATCGCATCGAGTGGGCCGGCCGCGAGATGCCGGTGCTCAACATCATCAGGGAGCGCTTCCTTCGGGAGAAGCCTCTTGCAGGCATCCGCATGGCAGCTTGTCTGCACGTGACCACCGAAACGGCCAACCTGGCTCTGACGCTCAGGGACGGTGGCGCGGAATTGGTGATGTGCGCCAGCAACCCCTTGAGCACCCAGGACGAGACTGCCGCCGCATTGGTGCGGGAGTACGGGATTCCCACCTTCGCCATTAAAGGCGAAGACGAAGAGACTTATAATCGGCACCTTTCCGCAGTGTTAGACTTCAAACCCCAAATCACCATGGATGACGGCGCCGACCTGGTTGCGTTGCTGCACCGGGGACGTTCAGATTTGTTGCCGGAGGTGATAGGCGGAACCGAAGAGACCACCACCGGAGTAATCAGGCTTACTGCCATGGCCAAAGAAGGGCGGCTAGCCTATCCAATCATTGCGGTCAATGACGCGGAAACAAAGCACTTCTTCGACAACCGCTACGGCACCGGCCAGAGCACCTTGGACGGAATCACCAGGGCCACCAACATCCTGTGGGCCGGACGCCGGGTAGTGGTTTCCGGTTACGGTTGGTGTGGCCGGGGTATCGCTTCGCGGGCCAAGGGCATGGGCTCCCATGTCATCGTCACCGAAGTTAACCCCATCCGCGCCCTAGAAGCTGTGATGGACGGCTTCCAGGTCATGGATAAGCTGGAAGCAGCCAAGGTCGGCGAGGTATTTATCACGGCTACCGGCGGCATGCATGCCATCGGCCGGGAGCAGATAGAACTCATGCCTTCCGGGGCGATTCTGAGCAACAGCGGCCACTTCAACGTGGAGATCGACATAGCATCATTGGACGAGTTGTCCACCAGCAACCGGGAAGTTCGTCCGTTCGTACAAGAATGGACCATGCGGGATGGACGTCTTATCTACCTACTGGCTGAAGGACGGCTGGTTAACCTCGCGGCCGCCGAAGGGCATCCCTCAGCGGTGATGGACATGAGTTTCGCCAACCAGGCTCTGAGCGCCGAGCATATGGTCAAGAACCATGAGACGATGGAACCGGGCGTTTACGTGGTCCCCCTTGAGCTGGACGCAGAGGTGGGACGGTTGAAGCTTCAAGCGTTGGGAGTCAACATCGACACTCTCACTCCCGAACAGCAGAAGTATCTCGAAAGCTGGGAAGGTTAAGCTTAATCACCCTGGCCGATTGAAATCGATTATTTAGGAGCATATAGAATGCCTTTACTGTTTCATGAATCCCCTAAATATCTACTGACTTCCGAGTCAGTGACCGAAGGTCACCCCGACAAGCTGTGCGACCAGATCTCCGACGCAGTGTTGGACGCAGTGCTCAAGGATGACCCCATGGGCCGAGTGGCCTGCGAGACCGCTACCACCAATGGTTTGGTGGTAGTTATGGGCGAGATAACCACCACGGCTTACGTAGACGTTCCCGGCATCGTCCGGGAAACCCTGCGGAACGCCGGTTACACCAACGCCGAATATGGCATAGATGCCAAGAGCTGTGGCGTTAGCGTTTCCATCCAGGAGCAATCTCCGGACATCAGCGCTGGTGTCAGCACGGCATTGGAGACCCGGGGTGGCCAGGGCGGACTCAGTGATGAAGAGTTGGACAAGATTGGCGCTGGCGACCAAGGAATGATGGTTGGGTTCGCCTGCGACGAAACCCCGGAGTTGATGCCCCTGACGGTGAGCCTGTCCCAACAGTTGGTTCGCCAACTGGCCTTGGTACGCAAAGAGGGCGCCTTGCCCTACCTGCGCCCCGACGGAAAGTCCCAAGTGACTGTAGAGTATCGCTACGGTAAGCCCCATCGGGTCGATACCGTAGTCATCAGCGCCCAGCATAGCCCGGATGTCTCCAACGACCAGATAACGAAAGACATCACCGAGCAGGTGATTAAGAAAATCGTGCCGGCTAACCTGATGGACGAAAACACCAATATCTACGTCAACCCCAGCGGCCGGTTCGTCACTGGCGGCCCCGCTGGAGACTCTGGCTTGACCGGCCGGAAGATTCTAGTGGATACCTACGGTGGGATCGCTCGTCACGGTGGTGGAGCTTTCTCAGGGAAGGATCCGACGAAGGTTGACCGGTCCGCAGCCTATGCAGCCCGTTACGTTGCCAAGAACCTGGTAGCTTCCGGGATTGCCGATAGGGCAGAGGTCTTGGTGTCCTACGCCATCGGGATGTCCACCCCAATCTCGGTCGCGGTGGAGACTTTCGACACCAACCGGATAGACAGCGACAAGATTGACGAGCTGGTAGCCAAGCACTTCGATCTGCGCCCGGCGGCAATCATCCAGAACTTGGACCTGCGCCGCCCCATCTACAAGCCGGTGGCCGCCTACGGTCACTTCGGCCGCGACGACTTGGACCTGACCTGGGAGCGCACCGACAAGGCCGACGCTCTCCGTGCCGACGCGGGCCTGTAACAACCACTAGCCGGGCAGCCCCCTGGTCACAGATTGTGAATCGGCTCAAAGCGGCATAAAATATTCTCGAACAAGCAAGCAGGCCGGGACAATCAGTCCCGGCCTGTACTGCAAGTAAGGGGAAGGCAGATGCAAAAGCAGCAGAGGGACGAAGTATTCAGCAGTATCTCCGCAGAAGAAACTACGATCTACCGCGATCTGATCCGGGAGGTACGGGCCCAGCGTAAAGCATCCTCCACCGGCCAGTTCACCGCCAGAGAGGTGTTGGGGCCGCGCATGGACGGTCTCCCGTCCGGGGTGCAAGACGCTTTGAACGCTGTTATCGCCCGGGACGAGATGGGGCCGATGCCCGGAGAACAGCCTCCTGACTTTGAACTCAAGCTTATGGGTTCCGAAGAGCGGGTTCGGCTATCCAGCTTCAAGGGAAGCCGTCCCGTGGGTCTGATTTTCGGCAGCTATACTTGACCCCCCTTCCGCGCTCAGGTTGGGCGTATCGAGCAGATCCGCAGCCGGTTTGACGACCAAGTTGAGTTCTTCGTGGTGTACGTACAAGAAGCCCATCCCACTGATGGCCGCCAGTCCGATAGCAACGTCACGGAAGGCGTCCTATTCCGGCAGCACCAGAGCTTTGATGAGCGTGAGGAAGTGGCTCAGACCTGTAGTCTGGACCTGCACATCACTTTGCCCGTCCTCGTCGAAGAGATGGATAACGTGATAGACGAAGCTTACGGTGCCGCTCCGGAGCGCCTCTACCTGATCGACGCCGATGGCCGGGTTGCCTACCACGGTGGCGCGGGACCTCACTTCTTCGATCTTGATGAGTGGGAGCAGGCTCTAGAGGTCTGTGTCGCCAAGGCAGAGGTCGCTGGCTGATCTGACTCGCATCCTAAGGTGTGTTTACACGGCAACGCCGCTCCCATCTAACTTTCCCTAGCGAGAACGGTAAGGGTTAGAATGGGGGCGGTTATTTATTTTGCATGTAGTGTCATTCCGAACCTTCGGCGGAATGAGAGGAATCTGGGTATTGGTGCGGCCGACGACCATCAGATTCCGCGACGCTTCAGCCCTAGGAACGACATGGCAATGCAACCCGGCAGCCGCCGCAATCAACCGGCGGTGATATGAAATATATCTGTTCGGCACTGGAGGTCTAATGGCTACTGAGATTCGATTTGGCACCGACGGCTGGCGTGCCCTGATTGCCGAAGATTTTACATTCGAAAATGTAGCGAGATGCTCCCAAGGGTTGGCTGACTACCTGAAAACCCAGGGAATCGCCGGTAAGGGCCTCGTCGTCGGATATGACACCAGGTTCCTCTCCAGGGAGTTTGCTGAGACTGTGGCCACGGTGATGGCGGGGAACGGTATCAAGGCATACCTATCCCAGAAAGCAGCCCCAACGCCGGTGGTCAGCTTCAATGTTCTGCATCATCAGGCCGCCGGGGCTGCCATCATCACCGCCTCACACAATCCCGCCAACTGGAACGGCTTCAAGTTCAAGCCCGAGTATGCTGGGAGCGCCACTCAGGAAATCACTGACCAACTTGAGTCGGCAATAGATGAGGCAGGCCCGGTTCAGCAGATCTCCTTAACCAGTGCGCGGGACGAAGGTCTCATCGTCGAGTTCGATCCGGACCCGCCCTACATAGAACGGATAAATGAACTGATAGACCTGCCTGCCATCCGCAACGCCGGTCTCCGGGTATCGGTTGATGCCATGTTCGGCGCCGGGGCCGGTTATCTCCCCAGGCTAATCTCCGGCGGAAGCACAACGGTTGATGAGATTAACGGTTACCGGAACCCTGCGTTCCCCGGCATGGAGCAGCCTGAGCCTATCGCGCATAACCTGACCACGTTGATCGAAAACATCAAAGCCGGAGGCCCGTCCGTGGGTCTTGCCATGGACGGTGACGCCGACCGGGTGGGTGTGGTCGACGAGAACGGCCGGTTCATCACGACCCTTGAGGTCTTCTCCCTGTTGGCCCTCTACCTGCTGGAGAACAAGGGCGAGAAAGGCGCACTGGTTAAGGGCGTCACGTCGTCGATGATGCTCAACAGGTTGGGTGAGCGGTACGGCGTGGACGTTCATGAGATGAAGGTGGGCTTCAAGTACATAGGACCTCGGATGTCAGAAGTAGACGCTCTGATGGGTGGTGAGGAGAGCGGTGGGTTCGCTTTCCGAGGGCACATCCCGGAGCGGGACGGGGTGCTCAGCGCGCTGTATATCCTGGAGTACATGGCCAAGACCCGCCTGGCTCCATCCCAGTTAGTGCAGCGCCTGTTTGACTTGACGGGCTCCCACTACTATAACCGCCGGGACGTGTCTTTCGACCCTCAGGACAGGGCCAGGATCGAGGAGAGGCAGCGTAGCGGCGGGTTGACCGAGGTTGCTGGGATGACGGTCCGGAGTACTGATGATATAGATGGGCGCAGGTTGGTGTTCGACGACGCTTGGCTAATCATCCGCTTCTCCGGAACCGAGCCTCTTTTGCGTTTGTACGCGGAAGCCGGGCAGCCGGAGTTGGTGGAGGCACTGATCGACGGAGCGGCGGAATACTTGGGGGTCTAGTTAGGCATAAACAAAGGCTGTATGGCACCCTGACGGCGACATACAGCCTTTCTCGGTTCGATAGGGTATGAGAAGACCCGGTAAACTTATCGCTTGGTGTACTGAGGCGCTCGGCGGGCCCGCTTCAGACCGTACTTCTTGCTTTCCTTGATGCGGGCGTCTCTGGTGATGAACCCGGCATGGCGAAGCGCTGGCTTGAGTTCTTCATTGTAGACCACAAGGGCTCTGGCGATGCCGTGGCGGATGGCTTCAGCCTGGGAGTGCACTCCGCCGCCTAATACTTTGACCACTACCCGGAACCGGTTGACGGTGTCGCTGGTCCGGAAAGGCTCGACGATGATGTCGCGCCAGGGTTTGTAGTCGAAATATTCTTCGATGGTCTTGCCGTTGACGATGAAAGGCCCGTTGTTATCGTCCAGGTATATCCGGACCTTGGCGATAGAGGTCTTTCGTTTCCCGGTACCGTAGAAATATTCTTGATCGGTTGCTGCTTGAACCAAAACTCGACTTACTCCTCTGCCTCAGTGGCGTGGCCCGCAACCTGAGCCTCGTGGGGGTGGGTAGCGCCTGCGTAGACTTTCAAACGGCGCAACATCTGGCGGCCGTTATGGTTTCTGGGCAGCATGCCTTTGACGGCAAGCTCAATCACTCTATCCGGATGGTTTTTCATCATATCTGCAAGCTTGAATGTTTTCAAGTTGCCGACGTAGCCGCTGTGCCGGTAGTACATCTTCTGGTCCATCTTACGGCCCGTCACCCTGATGTCGGCGGCATTGAGGACTATGACGAAGTCCCCTGTGATGACGTGAGGCGTATAGGCGGTCTTGTCTTTGCCTTGCAGGGCCACGGAGATATCCCGGGCTATCCGTCCCAGAGTTTGGCCCTGAGCGTCAATCACCCGCCAGTTACTTGTAACTTCCCCTGGCTTGGGGAAATATGTGCTAGTCCGTTTCATCTTCTGTATAAACCTGCGACCAAAAATTCGGGTACGAGACTTTCATCAAGCACAGGCCACATGCCGGCGCTGAGGTCCATTCTATTTTCTCGCTACCTCGGTCATCTAGAACTTGGTTGACCAGATCCCCTGGCCATCTTCCTTTACCAATCTCTATCAAGAGAGCGTTGGTCCGCCTGATTTGGTGTCTCAGGAAGCCATTGGCTTCGCACTCAATCACTACTGTATCGTCTTCTCGACGGACTTCCCATCTGTACACGGTTCTAATCGCGCTACGGTCGGCCTCGAATCCCGGCGCTAGGGCCCGGAAATCGTGGCTGCCCACCAGGTGTTTCGCGGCCGCTGCCATTCTGTCCACATCAAGAGGGGCACGGACCCAATAGCTGGAGTGCCGCCCCAAGGGCGAAGGCCATTGTCTGTTAAAGATTCTGTACTGGTAGATCCTACTATGGGCGCTCTTTCGGGAGTGAAACTCGGGAATCATCCGGTAGGCGGCTTGGACTCGAATGTCCTGCTGCAGGTAGAAATTCATCCCTGGTGGGTATTGTTCCACCTTATTGGCGCTTTGAGTCAAAAAATCGACCACTTGGCCCTTGGCGTGAGCCCCGGAGTCGGTCCGGCTGGCGCCCCGGATCCGGATTTTCTCTCCTGTGAACTTGGTTAAGCTTTTCTCTATCTCCCCCTGAACCGTAGGTTGATCTCTCTGGAGTTGGAAGCCCATATACCTGCTTCCGTCATACTCCACGATCAGCGCTATTCTTTTTGATGGCTGATCTAGGTTTTCCTTAGTCTCATCCGTTGGCAGAACAGATTCCTCTGTCCGAACTTATTCGTTCCCGACCAGTTCGATTATGGCCATGGATGCACCGTCACCTTGACGGCGGCCTAGTCTGATGATGCGGGTATAGCCACCAGGCCTTTCGGCAAATCTGGGGGCCACGTCATCAAAGACCTTTTTTACAATCTTTGTATCGGGGATCTGGGCCAAGGCCAAACGGCGGTGGTGCAGCGTGCCCTTCTTGCCGTGGGTAATCAATTTCTCCGTAACTATCCTGGTTTCTTTGGCTTTGGCTAAAGTCGTAGTGATGCGTTCGTGTTTAATCAACTCCGACGCCAGGCCTCTTAGCAGGGCTTTGCGTTGGTCTTTGTACCGGCTGAGTCTTCTACCGGAAACATGGTGGGACGCCATAGTCTCTAGTTGTCCTCCTCGTCGTCTCCGAAGTCGTCGCCGTCGTCATCTTCGGCATCGTCTTCGGCTTGGTCATCGTCGCCGTCGTCATCCGTGGCGTCTGCCATGGGACTCTGTCCACCGGTGGATCCGATGAGTTCGCCCAAGTCTTCCACGCTCAAAGAGGAAACCTCTTCGGCTACAGCGACTCCGCCTTCAGCTTCATCCTCACCCTCGCCGAGGGCCGCTATCGGTGAGTCGCTTTGAGGCGCTGTGATGCCACGCTCGGCAAGCTTTTCTCGGAGTTCAGTTAGGGACTTCTCTCCGAAGTTTCTAATCTTCAGCAGCTCGTCATCCGGCATTTCCAGAACTTCGCCTACCTTGGTGATATGAGCCCGTTTCAGGCAGTTAAGAGTTCTGGGCGACAAGTCTAGCCGTTCGATGGGAGTCTGGTATATCTCCGGCGATACTATCAGCGGAGAGTGGTCCACGCCAGCGCTTGAAGTCTTGTCCAGGTTGCTGAACAAGAAGAAGTGGTTGACCAGCGTCTCAGCCGCACGGCGTACCGCTTCCACTGGCTTGATGGTGCCGTCGGTCCAAACTTCTAGAACCAAACGCTCGTAGTCAGTAACCTGACCGACACGAGTGCGCTCCACGTTATAGTTTACTTTTCGTACTGGGCTGAATATGGCGTCGAGAGGCAGGACACCCACGGGCAGGCCTTCGGCTCCGTCACCCTGGACCGCTTGGACGTATCCCACGCCCTGCTCCACGTTGAACTCTATGGAGAGGCGAGCATCATCCGAATCCAGAGTCGCTAGATGCAATTCCGGGTTTACAATCTCGAAGTCGCTGGACGTAGCGATGTCGCCAGCGCAGACTCGGCCACCACCGGACACATCCAGACGCATCTTTCCCGAGCGATCCGACTGGGCCCGGATGCGGATGCGCTTGATGTTGAGCAGCAGCTCCATGACTTCTTCTTTCACCCCGGGAATCGCCGTGTACTCGTGTACGACGTCGTCAATCTTCACCCAGGTAATTGCGCTGCCGGTGGTGGAACTAAGCAGAATCCGCCGCATCGGATTGCCAAGGGTAAGACCAAAACCCCGTTCCAGGGGCTCAACGGCTACCTTGCCGTACGTATCCTCGGATTCGAGCACGTGGACATCGGGTTTTATGGGTTCCGGTGCGCTCTCGGCGGGTACGGGAGCGAGGACAAAAGTGTCTAACATCGAACTTTCTACCTCGAGTAAAACTCTACTATCAGGCGGGAATTTATCGATTGCTGCAGGTCTTCATCGGCCGGCAGGTTAAGAATCTGGCCGGTCATGTCCGACTGGTCCAGAACCAGCCATGGAGGAACTACCCGCTTGGGTATGCCGTCGGTACGTTCCTTGAAATAATCGGTAGCTTTGTCGGTTTCTTTCCAAGAAATCGAATGGCCCACCCCAACTTGGAAGGAAGGGATGTCCGTTCGGCGGCCGTCTACCCGGAAGTGGCCGTGCATAACCATCTGGCGGGCCTGCTTCCGGGAATCAGCGAACCCCAGCAAGAAGATTACGTTGTCCAGCCGCCTCTCCAGTGAGCGGAGAAGGTTGATGCCGGTAACGCCAGGCTGTTCAAAGGCATCCGCCATGTACTTACGGAACTGGCTTTCCATAACACCGTAGATATATTTGGCTTTCTGCTTTTCTAGCAAGTGGACGCCGTAGTCCGTTGGTCTTCGCCGACGGCGTGACGGGTCGCCCGGAGTACTTCGCCGTTTCTCAACTGCGCAACGGGGTGTATAGCACCGCTCTCCTTTCAGGAAGAGCTTTTCCCCGGCTCGCCGGCATAACCGGCAGTTTGGTCCTGTGTACCTACCCATATATCGTTATCTACACCCTTCTTCTTTTAGGAGGCCGGCACCCGTTGTGTGGGATCGGCGTTACGTCTCTGATACTTGTGACAACCAAGCCTGCGCCTTGCAGCGACCGTATAGCAGCCTCACGGCCCGCTCCCGGTCCCCGGATCAACACGTCTACTTGTCTCAATCCCTGGTCCATCCCTCTGCGAGCGGCTTGCTCCGCAGCGCGCTGAGCGGCAAAGGCTGTTCCCTTACGGGAGCCTTTGAAACCCACGGTACCGCCGCTGGCAGACGAAATCACGCCGCCCTGCGGGTCGGTGATACTAACCAGTGTGTTGTTGAAGGTCGAATAGATATAGGCCCGGCCCTGTACGACTGTCCGGCGCTCTCGACGCCTTGTTCTTGGTCTAGGCATAAGTTTCCATCACCTACTTCTTACCACCGGTTCGGCGGCCACGGCCAGCGACAGTGCGGCGGGGCCCCTTCCGGGTGCGAGCATTGGTTCGAGTTCGCTGTCCGTGGGCCGGCAGACCGCGCCGGTGCCTAAGACCACGGTAGGAGCCGATCTCTATCAATCGGCGGATATTCTGGTTCACTTCCCGCCGAAGGTCACCCTCTGACAGATAGTCATTCAGAATCTCTCGAATCCGGTCCACTTGAGCTTCGGACAATTCGTTCATCCGAGGCGGGGAATCGGTATCGATGTCTGCTTTGACAAGAATCTCCGAAGCAATCATCGGACCGACACCGTATATGCTACGTAAAGCTACGTGAGCTTTTTTTCGGTCAGGTACGTCAACACCGGCGATACGAACCACTTTGGTCCTCCTTCAGGCGGCCAGCCTATCCTTGGCGTTGGGAGTGCCGGGGATTGGTGCAGATAATCCGAACCACACCCTTGCGCTTAATCACGCGGCACCGGTCACATCTTTTTTTTACCGAAGCGGATACTTTCAACGTGTTCCCTCAGACTAATACCGGCCGCATTGTGAAACTCGGCCGATAGTTGGAATCGGATCTACTTGAACCGGTAGGTGATTCGGCCACGGGTGAGATCGTATGGTGAAAGCTCCACCAACACCCGGTCTCCGGGCAACACCCGGATGAAGTGCATCCGAATCTTTCCCGATACGTGGGCCAATACCTGGTGCTCATTGGGCAAAGTTACGCGGAACATGCCGTTAGGCAAAGCTTCGGTTACATTCGCCTCAACTTCAATCGCCTGCTTTTTCGCCATACTTTCTCCATGGAAGATTTCTAAACCCTAAGACCGGAATCAGTGTCGTTCCGGTCAGCGTGGTACTGTCATTATCTCTGGGCCGTCATCCGTGATGGCGATGGTATGTTCAAAGTGGGACGAAATCTTGCCATCTGCCGTCACCACGGTCCATTGGTCGTCCAGGATGCGTGTATGCCAGTCGCCCAGGTTAAGCATCGGCTCAATGGCTATGCACATCCCCGTGCGCAGTAATGGACCAAGTCCGGGCCGTCCGTAGTTGGGCACTTGCGGGTCTTCGTGAAGGAATCTCCCCACTCCGTGCCCGACAAATTCCCGGACCACTCCGTAGCCCTTGGACTCGCCATACTTTTGAACTGCGGCGCCGATATCTCCTATGCGGTTTCCCGGTATCGCAGCCTTGATGCCCTCTTCCAAGCTAAGCCTGGTGGCATCCATGAGCTCGATGGCTTCGATTGCGACTTCACCGACCGCTACCGATATCGCGGCGTCGCCGATGAACCCGTCTATGGTTGCGCCTACGTCCATCTTGATGATATCGCCTTCTTTCAAAACCCTCTTTCCGGGTATCCCGTGGACAATCTCTTCATTTACCGATGCGCAGATACTCGCAGGAAAACCTCGATAACCCTTGAACGTAGGTTTACCGCCGTGCCGGACAATCTCTTTGTAAGCGATGTTGTCCAGGTCTTTAGTTGTAAGACCCGGCTCCACCGACGCACGTAAGAGAGCCAGCGTGGCGCCGACGAT
>CEVM01049425.1_pt1 | contig 13865 bp, 11 predicted proteins | sample 531481 | NCBI WGS metagenome assembly CEVM01 (sample SAMEA2623649, study PRJEB7988) | marine metagenome | biome: marine biome (ENVO:00000447); feature: mesopelagic zone (ENVO:00000213) & marine oxygen minimum zone (ENVO:01000065); material: "saline water (ENVO:00002010), including plankton...
AACCCGATGCTCCGGATCCTGTGCTGGATAAAGCGACGGTGCTTAGCCTCGCGCGGCGGCATGTCCCTCGCTGCTCAGCCGTTACCGGGGTAGATGAGTCCGGTGGCGAGGCCCGCGTCTATATGATTGGCGATAACCTCATTTTCAAAGTCCAGAGGCCACGCCAACTGCGAGCCAGGACCAGTTTCGAGAAAGAGGCGTTCTTCTTGGGCCAGCTAGCTGAATACCCAGACATCGTGGTACCAGAGGTCCTTGGCTACGACAAGGATGGAAGCATTGAATACACGTTGATGACGCGGATGCCCGGTGTCCCGGCGCTAAGCGTGGAGATTGAGGGAGCAGATCGGACGAACCTGCTACATCAGCTAGGTAGGACGATGCGGCGCATCCACTCGATCCCTCAGGACCCCTTCTTCAGCAGCTCCCTGTTCTGGGACACCGGACCCGGCTGGAGTTTCATCAGGCAGTTCGCGATGGTCTAGCGCAAGCTGTCCAAATCATTGATGACAATCCAGATCTCTGGCCAGCAAGCATCCCACCGGCTGACGTCGCGCTGAAGGTTGTTGTTTCCATCACCGAATCAGTTGACCTAGTCGCCTTACATTCGAATCCTGGTCCGATACATACGTTTGTCGATCCCGATACGTTTGAGTTCGCGGGAATCATCGACTTCGGAGACGCCTTTATCAGTCATCCGGCATTCGATTGGCGTTGGCCAACCCACGAAGATCGATTGGCTGTTCTTCAAGGATATTGCGACGAAAAGCCCGTGACAGATGACTTCATGATGGTCTGGGGCGCCACCCTCGTTCTGAGTGATATGTTAGCGCTAGCTACAAGACCGGACCGCAGGTCTCAGGCGCAGGTTGGTTTGCGCAGCCTGCTCGCAACCTTCGAATAACGTCTTGCTTGGCGAACATCCTAGGGTGACTCACGTCAGACCGGAAATTCGTGCGCGTGCTAGGACGAGCCGGTCACCTGACGAAACGCGTGGTCGAGGATGTCGGCCGCCAAATCCATCTGCTCTTCGGTGGTGGTGAATGGGGGCACGAAACGGAACACCGAACCCCGCCGCCGCACGCTCAGGATAAGTCCATTCTCCAGACAGATGCGGCCGATCGCCTGTCCAGCCGTGTAGGCTGGTTCTTTAGTTACCCGGTCCTCCACCAACTCGATACCCTGTAGCAAACCTTTGCCCCGGATGTCGCCGATGATACTGTGACGCCGGGCCAACTCTTCCAAGTGGGCCCTCCAATAAGCGCCGATCTTCTTAGCCACGTCCACCAACACTTCTTCCAAAATTATGTCTATGCTGGCTATGGCGGCATTACTAGGTAAGGGATCATTGGAGTGGGAATGACCCACAACCAAGCCGGTCTCCGACACCTTCTCTTCAATCTCGTCGGTGGTCACGGCAGCGCTGATGGCTATGCCGCCGCCAAAGTGCTTGGAGACCGTGAAGATGTCGGGTACCACTCCCTCCTGTTCGAAAGCCCACATCGTGCCCAGTTTAGCCAGTCCGGTTTGGGCCTCGTCCACGATCAAAAGGGCACCCCGATGCTCGCATTTTTTCTTTAATTCTTGGAGCCAACCCTCGGGCAGATCGATAACTCCACCGGCGCTGAATAAAGGCTCCGTAATCACCGCAGCTAACTGACCCGCCGCTTGAGCGTCAAGCAGCTCGAAACTGGAGTTCAAGCAGCTAAAATCGCAGGCTGATCGCTCCCGGCAGAAGGTGCAGCGGTACTTGTAGGGAGCGAAGATGGGGTAGTTTCCCGGTGCGTAGGGGCCGTACCCCTCGTGCCAACCGGAGAAAGTGACGGCACGAGTGGAGTCGTTCATCCCATGGAAGCTGACTGCGGGGCTGGCCACCTCGTAGCCTCCGGTGTAGCGTCTGGCGATGGCCATGGCGGCTTCGTTGGAGTCGCTTCCTGAAGTTAAGAACATGCTGCGGTTCATTCCCGGCGGCGATATCTCGGCCATGCGGCTGGCCAAGATAATCTCCCGGTCGTTGAACATGCTCATGTGACTGTGGATCAGGGTCTCCGCGCTTTCCTGCAGGGCTTGGACGATGCCTGGGTGGTTGTGCCCCAGTGCTGCGCACATCTGGCCCGAGTTAAAATCCAGGTACTCCTTACCGTTAACGTCCCGGACGACGGAGCCCCGCCCCCAGACCATGACCGGACCGGAGACCGCGTTTCGGTCCATACGGCTGCGGAAGCTGAACTTCCGGGCCATGTCCAGAAGCTCTTCCTCAGTGTACTGACTCATCACAAGGATACCTCCCCTTATATCCTGGACGAGGCATTAACCTCGTCCTGCGGGTTTGTATTCTAAACCGGGTCAATCACCCGCCGGTACACAGTCACCCTAAAGCGTCCTATACTATGGCATAGTCTGGGGAATACCGGCTGAATCTTCAGCAGAAGAAGGTTCCCCGCAAGCCTGAATCGTTCTTCCCACTTAGCTAATAGTTTTTCGTTCGAAAGAAAGCTGGCTTAAACCGGCAGAAGAGAGATACGGATGAACCGAAACCAGTCTCTGCGGCTTCTCATTTATGTACGGCACCATTGGCATCTTCTGCCCTTCGTCATGGTGAGCATGATTGCCGCTACACTGCTGGATCTGGCGGCGCCCTGGATCACTGGCGTCGTCCTCATCGATAGAGTGATTATAGCTCGTGACGCTTCTTTGTTGCCTTGGGTTGCGTTTGGACTTCTCGGTGCGGTGATCCTCCGGCAGGTCTTTGAATTTGCCCACCGGTATTTCCTGGCATTATTGACCCAGCGGACCATTCATCACCTTAGATGCGACCTTTACCAACATATCGAAGGCCTGCCCGTAAGTTTTTTCGCCGGGACTCCCGTCGGTGACATGGTATCTCGCCAGGTGAGCGACGCCGATGCGATCGAGGAAGGTTTGAAGGCATTCGTCACCGAGGCCGGCGTCCATCTGGTTATGGTGTTTGGAGTGCTAGGGCTGCTGTTCGCCTTGAACGTCCAGTTGACGCTGGTCATCTTACCTTTCCTGCTGATTCTCGCGGTGGTGATGCATATCTTCCGAAGGGTGGTTAAAGGTTTTTCCCGCCAGGTGAGAGACAGCATGGGCCGCCTGGCCACTCTGGCCACGGAAACTCTGTCCGGCATCACGATCGTCAAAGCGTTCGCCATGGAGCGGGCCGAGCTGCGCCGGTTCAGTGGGACATCCCAGGAGATTTTAACCTCCAGCGTGCGGCTGGCCCGCCTTGAAGGCTACTATCATGTTTCCGTGGAGATGATTCTGATCGGCAGCGTTGTATTGGTGATTTGGATGGCTGCCCCTCGGGTTCTTGCCGAGCAAATGACAGTGGGCGCGCTGGTCGCTTATCTGGGGTACCTAGCCCGGGTCCAAGAACCCCTTAAAGGCCTCAGCAAGGCTAACTTCAGGATCCAGAAGGCCATGGGCGCGGCTCAACGTATCTTTGCAGTGCTAGATGTCGCTACCGAAGATTCTAAGTTTACTGGGACCGTTGTTCTGCAGAAATCCCGAGGCCACCTTCAGTTTGAGGCGGTTTCTTTTGGGTATCGCGACGACGAACCAGTGCTAAGCGATTTTTCCTTAGAGATTCATCCGGGCGAGGCGGTGGCTCTGATGGGACCGAGTGGGGCCGGTAAGTCCACTATAGTGAACTTATTACTCCGATTCTACGCTCCCACCATGGGGAGAATCCTACTGGATGGTCTCCCGTTGAACGGTTTAGACGGTCGTTCCCTTCGCCAGCAGATCGCAGTGGTTAATCAAGACACATTCCTCTTCTCAACCACGGTTGGTGAAAATATCCTTTACGGCAAGCCGGCCGCCAGGCAGGAAGAGGTTGAACAAGCCGCCCGCGCCGCCAACATCCACGACTTCATCGCTACCTTGCCCCAGGGATATGACACTACCGTGGGCCAGCGAGGTGTGGCTCTATCCGGTGGCCAGCGCCAGCGCATCGCTTTGGCTCGAGCGTTCTTGAAGGATGCACCCATTCTGATTTTGGACGAGGCGACCGCCAGCGTGGACTCGGAGGCTGAAGCGCTGATTCAGGACGCGCTGGCCAACCTGATGGGAGGCCGCACCACTCTCATAATCGCCCACCGCCTGTCGACGATCCACCACGCCGGCCGGATCATAATCTTGGAGGATGGGCGGATAGCGGAAGAAGGATCACATCAAGAGTTATTGGATGGACGGGGCCTTTATAAGCGGCTATACGATCTCCAAGCCCTTGCTTAGCCGCTTCCGGGGCACTGGATGTTGTCACTTTGGTGGCGGGACTCTGCCTAGTCCTAGGAACTGGTTATGGTATCCCCTTCTTTGATTACCCCATCACTCAATATCTCGCAGCTTATGCCGCCGTTGTCCCAAAGCTCCTTGTATAAACCCGGTTGCTCCAGAAGGTTCTCCAGATAGAGGCAAGGCTGGGTGATTCGGTGGGCACGCAGACGCACTGGCCCCACGCAGAATTCGGTCCCAATGAGATCGTTAATCTCAATGTCCTGAGTCAGGATATTCCGGCGGGACTCTTCCGGCTTCACGGTTATATCGAACTCGTCCTTAAGCGACTTCAAAGTTTCACTTTTGATTAGGGTGACCTGTCGGCCTGGTTCAGGTTTTTTCGAGTAGGTCCCCGTTCCCAGGAGATACCGGTCGCCTTCTAATCCCTGTCCGGCAATGGCATTCAGTTGCTCTACCTTCTTCATCGGAGCCTCCCTACGGTCAACGATGAAAAGCGCAACCACACTGCCGGTTCCAAGCTCTGAATCAGCCATGAAAGCACCTCCAAGATTGCTGACTAAGGTCCGCTGAAGGTTTGGCCGGCACCACCGTGGGGAATATTACGTGGGGGTAGGCGGCTTGTCCACCCGTATAAGCCCAGTTCCAGTTCGGGGGTTATCTGGCGTCGCTCAGTGTGAAGAGGCCGATGTTACAATCCAAGCAGCCGTGCGAAGAAGTAGTAAAGATTTCATACCTCAGGGGTGGAGTCCATTCCGGTGGGCTGGGCGGCATGAAGTTTATTTTTCGCCCTTCGGAATAGCCTCGCTGATAGGCGACTGCCATGCCGGAACCGGATAGAATACAGCCCAAAAGGCTTGGCGATTACCTGGAAATCATGACTAAGGCAGTCTTCCAGAGCGGCATATCCTGGAAGGTCGTCGAGTCCAAGTGGCCCGGCATCAAGGAAGCCTTCAGGGATTTCGACGCTGAGGCTGTCTCCGAGACCTCCGAACAGGCGCTGGACGACTTATGCCAAGACACTCGGGTGATTCGAAATCGCCGCAAATTGTCAGCGATCGTGTCCAACGCCTAACGCATAGTCGGGCTTGACGAGGAGCACGGAGGTTTTCAAAAATACCTTCGGTCCCACGACGATTTCACAGCCACCGTCCCGGACATACGAAAGCAGTTCAAGTTCATGGGAGACACCGGCATCTACTTCTTCCTATACGTCGTGGGCGAAGATGTTCCTCCCCACGACGAATGGTTCGCGTCGCGAAAAAGCAAGTAGCGGTAAGCCTCATTCAGTCGTAGCGGATCAACGAAAGCTCTCAAACAACATAAACCCAATGTTTAATGCCTGCACAACCACTCATATCTTCTGCCGTCCCAACTGTCCCCCAGGCAGTCGGACCAAGCTGGAGAACCGGGTGGTCTTTCCCAGTTCCAGTGCGGCCATCGACATGGGATATAGGCCATGCCTGGTGTGCGTGCCGACGGAAGGACAACCCGGACCATGGAAGCCCAAAAATCAGCGATAGAAGGAGCAAGGCCCAATGACCAGCAGCTGCCCTAGAACCTCCGGCCGGAACGATGCCATAGACGCACTGGTACGGAACGTCGTTAACACCCGGTACGAAGACTTATCCCAAGGGGCGGTGGACGCCACCAAGACGTTTATCCTCGATGCGTTCGGCGTCGCCATAGCCGGCACCTTGGCTCCAGGCGTTCTCGAGACCTTGGGCCTTCTCAGTGACTGGGGAGGCAAAGCGGAGTCGACGGTGCTGGTTTCAGGAGAAAGGTTACCGGCGCCTTCGTCCGCAATGATGAACAGTTTCCTGATGCACAATCAGGAATTCGATCCGGTACACGACTTGGCGGTGGTTCATGCCTTCACGACAGTCCTCCCAGTGGCGTTGGCCGTAGCCGAGGCCCAAGGTGGAGTGACCGGCCGAGATCTGCTGACGGCGGTTGCGCTGGGCGTAGACGTAGCCTGTTGGATCGGAATATCGTCGAGGTCGCCCATCGCCCACTTTCGGCCAGGCACCTTGGGAGCATTCGGAGCCGTGGCTGCGGCTGGGAAAATCTCCGGGATGGATCATGCAACCCTAACCCACGCCATGGGTATCGTATATAGCCAGATCAGCGGGACCCTCCAGCCCCATACCGAGGGAGTTCAGGTTAACTCCATGCAAACCGGGTTCAATGCAAGAGGGGCCGTCACCGCAATCTCGCTGGCAGACCGGGGGGTCCAAGGCCCCGCTGAAGTTCTGGAAGGCCGATATGGATACTTCCCCCTATTTGAAGGGGAGTACGACGTTGTAGATGTCCTAGCCAATGTGGGGCGCGTCTGGCAGGTGGAGCAAATAGGCCACAAGCCATTTCCCTGCGGCCGGCTAACCCACGGTGCGGCCGAGGCCGCTCTGATACTGAAAGAACGTCACGGATTCAAGGCTGAAGACATTGACGAGATCGAAGTCTTGGTCCCGCCGTTGCCCTACCGCCTGGTCGGGCGCCCATTGGAGGAAGGCATTCCCTCACCCCAGTACGCCAAGCTCTGCATTCCATACGTCGCGGCCGTTGCGTTGCTCCAGGGAACGGTTTTCATCACCGATTTCTGGGAAGAGCGTCTCAAAGACCCGGCAGTTCGTGAATTGGCAGGCCGAATCACCGCAATGGAAGACCTAACAATCACGGACCAAAACGTCATGGTGCCGCAAACGATGCGTATCCGCCTAAAAGACGGCGCGGAGCACGAGTTAACATTGGACCAAATATTGGGCCACCCGGACAAACCGCTGATCAGAGATCAACACCTGGCGAAGTTTCACGCCTGTTGGGCGGCAGGGGCCAGCCACCTACCGGAAAGCAACCGGGACCGGCTGGCTGATTTAGTCGATGAGCTTGAAAACGCGCCTTCGGTCGAAGAAATCATACGATTGCTCGTACCCTAAGTCACAGCCTGGGCGGTGACCTACCGTGCATCCAGGGATGACAGAGAACCAAGAGCGGAAGAGGTTTAACAGGAATGCCGTATCTACAGCTGAACGAAACCCGGTTCCACTACCATTGGGACGACTATACCGAGCCATGGAAGTCTAAAAGCGTTGTGTTGCTGCATCACTCGGCGGCGGGGAACCTGCACCGCTGGCGGTCCTGGGTACCGACGCTGGCTCGCCACCACCGGGTACTCCGCTTTGACATGCGGGGTCATTCCAGTAGCCAACCCCCTCCCGAAGGAGCCTACTCTCTACCTGGATTGGCTGCCGACATCGCTGCGGTTATGGACGGCCTGGAGATTGAGAAGGTGCATCTGGTGGGCGCCTCAGCAGGTGGAATCGTCAGCCTACGCTTCGCCCACGATTTCCCGCAGCGGATACATAGTCTCAGCCTGGTGGCCTCCACTCCCAAATTGGCCCAGATGGGACCCGGCATCGAAGCCGGAGTGTGGAAGCGGACGCTGGAGGAACAGGGAACCAAGACGTGGCTGCTATCGGACTCCCAGAAAAGGTTCGGTCCTCGGTCGGAACCTGGCTTGATAGAGTGGTACGCCGCCGAAGGCGGAAAAACCCAGGCTGATGTAGTCTTAGCCCTCCAAGGCTGCCTCTTGCAAGAGGACCTAACCCCGTTGCTGCCCCAGATCGCGACGCCAACCCTAATCTTAGGGTCTGCCCAGGACGAGATTACGCCTCCAGAAGTCCAGCACCTGATGGCCGAGCAGATGCCGAAGGTTAGGTTGCAGATGTTCGAAGACGTGGGCCACAACATGAAGGTGGAGATTCCTGACCTGCTGGCCCGCACTGTGCGGGACTTCATCGGAGAGATCGAATCCGCTTAACCTGACGTGGCCCGACAGTGCGGGCAAAGGCACAAACCTCGATTCCGGAGAATCAAAGCGCGGCTAAGAGGAGATTACGGATGAGCGAGACGCCTCTACACTTCAAGACAATCACCGAGTTGGCAGACCTTATTAAGTCAAAGGCGTTATCGCCCGTGGAAGTCACGGAAGCAATGCTCAACCGCATCCGTGAACAAGACCCCGTATACAAGAGCTACGCTACGGTCATGGCCGAACAGGCTATGGTATCAGCCCAAACCGCAGAGCGCGCCATTTCCGCCGGAAACTACCTCGGCCCCCTCCATGGAGTGCCCATCGCAGTCAAGGACCTGTGCTACACAAAGGGCGTAGCGACCATGGGCGCCACCAAGGCTTTGGTCAACAATGTCCCGGATTTCGACTGCACCGTGGTGGAGAGGCTGAACGCCGCCGGCGCTGTAATATTGGGCAAACTTAACCTCACCGAAGGCGCGATGGCCGGTTACAATCCCGAGTTCCAGGTGCCCGTAAATCCCTGGGGAGCCAATCTCTGGAGCGGCGCATCTTCCAGCGGCTCCGGCGTGGCCACGTCAGCTGGGCTGTGTTACGGCTCTTTGGGCAGCGATACCGGAGGGTCCATCAGGTTCCCCTCTGCTGCCTGTGGCATCGTCGGAATCAAGCCCACTTGGGGGAGAGTCAGCCGTTACGGTGTGCTTGCTTTGGCCGAATCTTTGGACCATATCGGACCCATGACTCGCAGCGCCGCCGACGCCGGGATAATACTTCAGGCCATGGCCGGCCTGGACCCCAACGACCCCACGACCTTGCCCGCCCCAGTGCCCGACATGTTGGGGGAGATAGGTCAGGGTGTGCGGGGTATCCGTATCGGCTTGGACGAGGAATACATCTCTGGAAACACCGACCCGGAATTGGTGGAAAGTGTGCTGGCGGGTATCCGAGTTATGGAAGGGCTGGGCGCCGTGATTGTCCCGATAAAGATTCCCGACCTCAGTGGCTACATGGACGCATGGGGAGTCCTCTGCACCTCGGAGGCGTTGGCTGCCCACGAAGCAACGTATCCTTCCCGCCGCGACGACTACGGCCCGTGGTTCCAATGCTGGTTAGACAAGGGAGCTGCGGTTACCGGCGCTGAGTATGCCAAGGCTAATAACGTGCGGGCAACGTGCCGCGGTCTCTTGGCCAACGTCTTCGAGAACATTGACGTCATCGGCTGTCCCACAATGACCACTCCTCCCTTCCCCATCACCCTGGACGAGATGTACGGGTCCACTTTCTTACTGGACGACCCCGATTGGGGCCGGTTCACGGTGCCCTACGACTTCAGCGGCGCTCCCACCATCTGCTTGCCTAGTGGGCAGAACAGTGAGGGACTGCCCCTCAGCATCCAATTCGTCGGGAAGCACCTTTCCGAGCCGTTGTTGTGCAGAATAGGGCATACATTTGAGCAGAACACGGAGTGGCACAACCTAAGGCCGAATATCGACTGAGATACGGACGGGGCGTCTTCACCCAGGAGCCACCGGAACGATCGAACGAACAAGAGCAAGGGTACAGTGAGGGAGCTTTAACTGTGGGGTGATAATCCGGGACAGTTTGCGGCTACGGACTTAGACCGAGTTTACTTGATAGGTTGGATAGCATGTCGTCGACCATTGCCTCCATGCCGAATTCCGGTTGCCAACCCCATTCCGCTCTTGCTGCGGAATCGTCCAGGGAGTTGGGCCAAGAGTCGGCGATCGATTGGCGCATCGGGTCTATGTCGTAATCCATGGTGAAACCATGGACTCGCTTCCTGATTTCCTCCGCCAACTCTTCTGGAGCAAAGCTCATGGAATTGACGTTGAAATCAGCGTGATGCTTCAGTTCCGCGATATCCGCTTCGGCCACTTTTATCAATGCGAGAATGGCATCTGGCATGTACATCATCGGCAGATAAGTGCCTGGTCTCAGATAACTTGTGTAGCTTCCGGTGCGAACAGCCCCGTAGAAGGCAGCAACGGCGTAATCGGTGGTCCCGGCGGTCGGTTCCACCTTCCAACTGATGATGCCAGGCAACCGCACTCCCCGAACATCCAAACCCAGCTTCTCGTAGAAGTAATTCCCGGCCAGTTCCCCGAAAACTTTGGAGATGCCGTAGAGGGTGTTTGGCCGTTGGATGACGTCGTTGGGCGTGTTATCCCTTGGAGTGTCCAGTCCGAAAGCTCCGATGGAGCTTGGGACGATAACCCGCTCCAAGCCCATCTGACAGGCCACCTCCAGGACGTTCCACAATCCGGTGACGTTCACATCAAAGGCAAGACGCCTCTGCTGCTCCGCCGACACCGAAAGTATCGAACCCAAGTGGTAGACCGAGTCGATGTTAAAGCGCAAGATTGCTTGTTTCAAACCCTCGGTGTCGGTAACGTCCAGCCGGGTACACGGCCCAGACTCGATGATTTCCCGAGTGAGGGGCCTCGAGCGGACGGCCGCGACAACGTTGTCATCGCCGTACCTCTCCCGCAAGGTCGGCACCAATTCCGAACCGATCTGGCCGGATGCGCCAGTGACCAGGATGCGCCGCATGCTATATCACTCCCAAAATCGTCCAAACAGAATCAAATTGTCACAACGCCCAATCCAGGTACTCTCCGGAGTGAGCAGCCACCATACGAGTCTTTTAGTTAGTCAACGGTCCCTGGTTGCCCGGTCTCCTACCGCACCAGAGCCTCTGCCATCCGCTCCAGTTGCTCACCCATCGCTTCTTCGGTATCGCAATGAGCAGGCCACGCTGAAACCCGTATCGCTCCGGCGTTCAAGAAGTCATCGACCTTCTGCCTGGTGATGTCGGTGGGTTGCCCGAACACGGAGATGGATAGCGACGCCGGGTCGCGGCCCCGTTCGACGGCCAAAGTGTCGAGAATCTTACGGCCTTCTTCAACCTGGCCTGGCGTTACACGATTAGGGAGCCACCCATCGCCCCACCTGGCGACCCGTTGCAGCACATTGGGAGCGTTCCCGCCCAGCAGGACCGGCGGGTGGGGTTTCTGCAGCGGTTTGGGATAACAATAGACCGGTGGGAAATCATAGTAGCGGCCATGGAACTCTGCTTCATCCTTGGTCCACAATTCTTTCAGTACCGCCACGGCCTCCCTGGCCTGAGTCCACCGGTGGTCGAAGTCGCCGCCCATCATGGTGGTCTCCTCCCGGTTCCAGCCGGTCCCGATGCCGAAGATAAACCTGCCACCACTGTGCTGGTCGAGAACCGATATCTGTTTGGCCAGAATCAAAGGATTGCGCTCAGTGATTAGAGTGATTCCCGTGGCGAGCTTTATCTTCGTGGTGACGGCGCTGGCCATGGCCAGGGACATATATGGATCTGAGAAGTGGCGGTACGTCCACGGAATCTCGCCGCCGGTAGCTGGAAATGGAGTGGAGCTATTCACCGGCAGAACCGGGTGCTCGTGATAAAAGATGGACTCAAACCCAAACTCTTCGGCTTTCTTAGCGATGAACGCCGGGTCGAGGGTGTAAGCAGGCAAGGGCACTACAATTCCTACGGACATTTTTATGCTCCTATTTCAAGATGTGGCCACGGGCCTAACGATGTATCAGTGGCTGTGCTGCGCCAACTCTATCAATACTCCTTGTGCTGACGAGGGGTCCATGAACCCGATATCTCCGCCCATGAGCCCCTTCCTCGGAACCTTGTCCAAGAGATCGATACCCAACTCTTGCAGGGTCTTCAACTTGTCGGCGATACCATCCACCTCAAAGCAAACGTGGTGCAACCCTGCGCCGTGCTCCCTGATGTGAACCGAGATTCCACTGTTGGGATCGGTTCCCTCCAGGAGTTCCAGGTTGGTGTCCCCCACGGGCACAAAACAGCCACGGACGCCGATATCTTCGCGGACGATGATGGGGCCGGGCTTAAGGCCAAACAGCCCGCTATAGAATTTAATGCTGGAGTCCAAGTCCTCCACCGCTATCCCTATGTGGTGCACCGAGTCTGTAGGAGCCGGTGGCTTTCCGGGAATCGTCATGACAATACCTCCCAGGTCTTGAGTGGCGACATCTTAGCATAGCCGGCTACCGGACAAGTTAGTGCCTTGCAGGTAATCGGGAATTTCAAGATGACATCTGCTATCATCTGTCCCAAGCGTAAACAGACACGAGATAAGGAGTGTGCCGGCATGGGAAGATTGGACGGGAAAGTAGCCCTCGTCACAGCCGCCGGACGTGGTCACGGTGAAGCCGTCGCAAGAAGATTCGCCAAAGAGGGCGCCTCCGTTGCCGTTTGCGACCTGATACCTGTCCAGGTGTTGGAAGAGACCGTTGGAAGACAAATTCGGGCCGACGGGGGACAGGTGCTGTGCTTTCAGACCAACGTCGCTCAGGAAGATCCGGTCAAGCAGATGGTGCAGCAAACGCTAGACCGGTTCGGGACCATCGACATACTGGCCAATGTCGTCGGAATCGCTGGCCCGACCAAAGATGTATGGGACATGAGTCTGGCCGAGTGGCAGGAAACCTTGGCCGTCAATCTCGATTCGGTCTTTTTGGGTTGCAAATACGTGTTGCCTGAAATGATTCGCAAGCAGTATGGACGAGTCATCAACTTTAGCTCGGGAACGGGGAAACAACCCCTTTCCCACCGTACACCCTATGCTGCGTCAAAGATGGCCGTCATCGGTTTTACCCGCACTCTAGCCGCCGATGTGGGCCGGTACAACATCACGGCCAACGCCATCTGCCCCGGCGGGCATGAAGAACGAAGTCTCGAATTGGCTAGAGGCCGTGCTGAATATACGGGTGAAGCGTTGGACGAGGAAGCCTTCCGCCTCGGTTTTAGAGCGACGCAAGATAATTCTGTCATCGCCGGCCGTTGGTGTGCCGACGAAGGCTTTACCAACAAAGCCGGTGGGCCGGAGGATGCTGCGTCGATCGCCCTTTTCTTGGCCTCAGAAGAGGCCGGAAATTTTACGGGACAGGATATCAACTCCGGCGGCGGGGTTATGTGGTGACCGGTTGGAACGTGGAGGGAGGAAATCACACCTGCCAGAAACAAAGACGATGATTGACAGGATTCCAGGAGCGGCGGTACTCTCCTCTCATTCCATCGGATCAGACCGGAACCGGTGGAAATGAGGTATTTCGGTTCAGGTCCGGCCAATCCTACCGATCCGTAGATAGAAGGGAGGAGCCTTATGTACGCAGTACCGGACGTAGATGAAGTAGTGGCCGTGGCCAAGGAACTGGGGATCCACCTGGGCCCCGATGAAGCCGTCAAGTACCGGAAGTACCTCATTGAACAGATGGAGGAACTGGACACCTTCGTACAAGCCAGGATAGACGAACCCAAGCCGCCGATGCTGTCGTCGACGCGGGGTCCCGGATACCGGCCGAGCGCGGAAGAAGACCCGCTCAATGCCTGGGTGTGGAAGTGTCAGATCGAAGGGGAAGACGGTGGTCTCCTAGCCGGCAAAACCGCCAGTTACAAGGACCACATCGCTGTTGCGAGTATCCCAATGAGCTTCGGTTCCTTCGCCCTGGAAGGATTCATCCCCGACTTCGACGCCACGGTGGTTACTCGCGTGCTGAAGGAGGGGGGCACCATTATTGGCAAGAACGTCATGAACGGACTAAGTGGCGGATTCGGTACCGGCGGTGGCATCGGCGACTACGGCCGGCCCCTCAATCCCCACAACCACGATCACGTGACGGGCGGGTCGTCCTCCGGCTCCGCAGCTGCCGTGTCCGCAGGCGAGGTGGACATCTCTTTCGGCGGTGATCAGGGCGGCTCGATCCGTATTCC
>CEVM01122964.1_pt1 | contig 13839 bp, 14 predicted proteins | sample 531481 | NCBI WGS metagenome assembly CEVM01 (sample SAMEA2623649, study PRJEB7988) | marine metagenome | biome: marine biome (ENVO:00000447); feature: mesopelagic zone (ENVO:00000213) & marine oxygen minimum zone (ENVO:01000065); material: "saline water (ENVO:00002010), including plankton...
GAAAAAACTAATTTTTCGGTTGCTGAATTTAAAAGGAAAAAACTATCTTTGCACCGTTAAAAACAGGGGTGTATAACAAGCCCTTAGACTACTATAAATTAAATAGGTAAGAATGTCACAAGTTACAGGAAAAGTTGCCCAGATCATTGGACCGGTAGTAGACATAACGTTTGCTAACGATGTTGAACTTCCCAAGATTTACGATTCACTAGAAGTTGATAACAACGGGACTGCCTTGATTCTCGAGGTTCAGTCACACATCGGTGAAAACACCGTGCGAACGATCTCAATGGACTCTACAGACGGTTTAAGCCGAGGAGTGGATGCTATTGCCACCGGAGCGCCTATTCAGATGCCTGTTGGAGAAAATGTATACGGGCGGCTGTTTAACGTAATTGGAGATGCGATTGATGGGATCGGAAATCTTCCGAAGAAGGGAGAAGACGGACTTCCAATTCACCGTGAGGCACCTAAATTTGAGGACCTTTCTACATCTACCGAAGTACTCTTCACCGGTATTAAAGTAATCGACCTTATTGAGCCATATGCAAAAGGAGGTAAGATTGGTCTCTTTGGAGGTGCTGGGGTAGGAAAAACCGTTTTGATCCAGGAATTGATTAACAACATCGCAAAAGGGCACGGTGGACTTTCTGTATTTGCAGGAGTTGGAGAACGTACCCGTGAAGGAAACGACTTGCTTCGTGAAATGTTAGAATCTGGAATTATCAAGTATGGTGACGACTTCTTACACTCTATGGAAGAAGGCGGTTGGGACCTTACGAAAGTGGACAAAGCAGCCATGAAAGAAAGTAAGGCAACCTTCGTGTTTGGTCAGATGAACGAACCTCCAGGAGCCCGTGCTCGTGTGGCGCTTTCAGGTCTTACGATTGCAGAATATTTCCGTGATGGAGCGGGTGACGGACAAGGAAAAGACGTTCTTTTCTTCGTAGATAATATCTTCCGATTTACACAAGCAGGTTCAGAGGTGTCTGCACTGCTAGGACGTATGCCTTCTGCGGTAGGATACCAGCCTACGTTGGCTACCGAGATGGGAGCTATGCAGGAGCGTATTACATCTACCAAAAAAGGTTCGATTACATCGGTTCAGGCGGTTTACGTACCTGCGGATGACCTTACCGACCCGGCACCGGCGACAACGTTTGCCCACTTGGATGCAACCACAGTATTGTCTCGTAAGATTGCCGAGCTAGGTATTTATCCTGCGGTAGATCCATTGGATTCTACGTCTCGAATTTTGACCAAAGAGATTTTAGGAGCTGAGCACTACGACTGTGCACAGCGCGTAAAAGAGCTATTACAGCGTTATAAAGAATTACAAGACATTATCGCCATCTTAGGGATGGAAGAGTTGTCTGAAGAAGATAAATTGGCCGTAAGCCGTGCGCGTCGCGTACAACGTTTCCTTTCACAACCGTTCCACGTAGCAGAGCAGTTTACAGGAATTCCGGGAGTGTTGGTAGATATCAAAGAAACCATCAAAGGATTTAATATGATCATGGATGGTGAATTGGATCACCTACCGGAAGCAGCTTTCAACTTGAAAGGAACGATCGAAGAAGCGATTGAGGCCGGTGAGAAAATGTTAGCGGAAGCGTAACTTAGTACTGAGATTTGAGATGTTAGTGCGAAGAGAAATGACTAACTTCTCGATACTCATTACTCAATACTAAATTATATGTACTTAGAAATTGTATCTCCGGAAGCTTCCTTAGTAAGCGGTGAAGTAAATTCCGTCACGGTTCCGGGTGTTGAAGGAGAATTTCAGATGTTGAACAATCACGCACCTATCGTTTCTATTTTGGAGGCGGGCAAAGTGAAGTTTGACGGAAATCCTACCATTGCCGAAGGTTTCGAGAATAAATTTACCAAAGATGATCAAGGTAAATGGGTACTTGAAATTACAAGCGGTACGGTAGAATGCAATAATAATAAAGTGATTGTTCTCGCAGATTAAAGAACAATTCATTACCGAAATAGAATCCCGAGTCTCTATAGAGACTCGGGATTTTTTATTTCTGAAAAGGACAAACAGATAACTCAGATCCCTGTTGTATTTTTGAAATATGAAGGAACTGCCACAAAAACTTCAGCAGAAATTAGAAAAGCGAATTGCGCAAGATAACTTTCGACAGTTATCAGTAGCTGAAGAACGAATAGACTTTTCCTCTAACGATTACCTAGGCTGGGCCGACAATCAAGCTATAAAGAAAAAAGCCGAAGGTATTTTAAAGAAAACCTCCATCAATCGTTCTGGCGCAACTGGATCTCGTTTGTTAACAGGAAATCACGTTTTATACGAATGGGCTGAAAGAAAAATTGCCAAGATACATCATACTCCGGAAGCTCTGATCTTTAACAGTGGATATGTTGCCAACCTAGGACTGCTTGCTACCGTGCCACAAAGAGGTGACATTATATTTTATGATGCGCTGTGTCATGCCTCTATCCGTGAAGGAATCGCTTTAAGCGCCGCCAAAAGTTATAAGTTTCAGCATAATAACCTCGAGGATCTTGAGATATTGGTTTCGCGACATTCGCCTAACGATGGAATATGCTATCTCGTTACTGAATCTGTTTTTTCGATGGACGGTGATGCTCCCGATCTACCTCGACTGGTTGCATTTTGTGATGCGCACAGTATTCGCTTGATCATAGATGAGGCACATGCTCTTGGTGTTGTTGGAAGTGGAAAAGGATGGATCTTTGAACATACCCTAACAGACACTATTTTTGCTACCGTAATTACCTTCGGAAAGGCGCTTGGGCAACACGGGGCAGCCATCCTATGTGGGAACGATCTAAAAGATTATCTGGTAAATTTCGCCCGAAGCTTTATTTATACCACGGGTTTACCGCCGCATACCGTAGCGGGAATTATTGCCGCATACCAACAATTACAAACAGTCCCTTCCGAAATTCAACAACTACAACAACGCATCGGTTTTTTTAAAGACGAAATTAACCGCCTTCGGTTAGATGCGTATTTTCAATGGAATCCTTCCGCGATACAAATCTGCCAACTCTCAGGAAGTCGGCATACAAAATCCATTGCCTTGAAACTCCAGAACCAAGGTTATGACGTTCGCCCCATCCTGGCACCCACAGTTCCTGAAGGAAAAGAACGTTTGCGTTTTTGCATTCATGCGTTCAATACGGAAGAAGAAATCACTGACGTTCTTACAGCTTTGGCTACTTTTGTAGGATGAAAGAAACGTATTTCATTACGGGAATTTCTACGGAAGTAGGAAAAACTATTTCGGCGGCCATTGTCACGGAAGCGCTGGAAGCCGACTATTGGAAACCGGTTCAGGCAGGCGATTTAGATCATTCTGATACGCACAAAGTGAAAGATTGGGTCAAAAATCCATACACGGTATTTCATACTTCCGCCATTGCCTTACAAACGCCTATGAGTCCGCATGCAGCAGCCGAACGAGAAGATCGTCAACTCACAGCGTCGCAGTGCATTCGTCCAAAAACTGAAAATACACTTGTCATTGAAGGCGCAGGGGGAGTATTGGTTCCTTTGAATGCTACGGAAACGATTGTAGATCTCATTCAGCCTTCTGACAAAGTGATCTTGGTGTCACGCCATTATTTGGGAAGCATCAATCATACCTTGCTAAGCGTAGAAGCCTTGCAGGCAAGAGGCTTGAATGTTTTCGGAATTATTTTTAGTGGTGATGAACATCCCAGTACAGAAACGATCATCTTGGAGAAAACAAGGGTACCAATGATTGGTCGTATTCGTGAAGAAAAACATTTTGACCGTTCCCTAATTTCTCAATACGCAAAACAATTTCGAGATGTCCTTAGCACAACGTGATCGAGATCATATCTGGCACCCGCTTACGCAACACCAAACGGCAGCATCTCCTTTAGGCATCGTCAAGGCGAAAGGAGTTTGGCTTTATGATGAACAAGGGAGCAAATACATCGATGCAATTTCTTCCTGGTATACGGCGGTCTATGGGCACTGTCACCCAACGCTGATTCAAGCGGCGCAAAACCAAGCTGCTCAGCTTGATCAAGTAGTCTTCACCGGATTTACACACGAACCCGCCGTACAGCTGGCTGAAAAGTTGATAGGGATCCTTCCATCAAATCAATCGAAGGTCTTTTTCAATGATAACGGCTCGACAGCTGTGGAAGCAGCCATTAAAATGGCGCTTCAGTATCATGATAATAAAGGACAAAAGCGAAAGAAACTACTCGCCTTTTCAAACGGATTTCATGGCGATACCTTGGCTGCGATGAGCGCCTCCAATCTTTCGGTGTATAACGGGCCATTTGAAGAGCATTTTATTGAAGTGATCCGTATCGCACCTCCACAGAAGGAGGATGCTTCTGATTATTTCGAACAGGCTTCGGAGATCGTTGCAAGTGGCGATATCGCGGCCTTCGTCTTTGAGCCTGTAGTGCAAGGGGCCGCCGGCATGAAGTTTCATGATGCGGAGGGCTTGAGTGAATTACTTCGAATATGCCAAAAGCACGATGTGCTTTGCATCGCCGATGAGGTAATGACCGGTTTCGGAAAGACCGGAAGGCATTTTGCTTCAGAATATCTCTCAGAATCACCTGACATCATCTGTTTGAGCAAGGCTTTGACAGCAGGAATGCTACCCATGGGCATTACAAGCTGTACACAGCAGGTTTTCGACGCTTTTCTCGATAACAATGTCGCCAAAGGATTTTTTCATGCCCATACCTATAGCGCCAATCCCTTAGCATGTGCCGTGGCTTCAAAGGCCATCGATTTGTTGCAAACTGATGAAATTCAGGAAGGTATAAAGAGAGTCCGCCAAAGTCATGAAGCGTTTTTGAAAGAATTAGAATCGCATTCATTGGTTTCCAACCCTAGAACGTTAGGCGTCATCTTAGCCTTTGAAGTGAATATTGCTATGGAACGCTACGGAAATTTGAGACAGCATATGTACGATTTCTTAATGGAGCGCGGTTGCTATCTTCGTCCGTTGGGAAATACCTTGTATTTGGTACCGCCGTATGTGATCTCTTCGGAAGAACTGGAACAATTGTACGATGGGTTGCGGGCGGTAATTGATTTTCTAGCAACGTCCAAAATTTCTTAGCACCTTTCCGAAGGAAGTACAGAATAGACTGTACTTTTGCAGCACATGAACGTAACGAGTCCATCTGTCATTTCCATTTCAGGAATCACCAGTCTTTCTGCCCTGGGAAGTCGGTCGCACGCTATTTGGGAGGCCTATCAAAAAGCGAGTCCGTGTTTTTCCGAATGGAAGCACGAAGCGGGATGCGATTGGGTCTCGAAACTCTCCTCAGAAACTACCGCTGCGCTCGATCAGCTTCGGCTCGAACGTCACGGCTATGAAACCCTCGATAATAGTGTATTGATGGCCATACAAGCGGCCCGACAACTACCAATTTCTGGAATAGCGAATAGCCAGATAGGAATTAACATTGGTTCTTCTCGTGGCGCCACCGGATTATGGGAACAGTATTTCAAAGCCTTTCAAGAAGAAGGGAAGGTATCTCCCTTTACGTCGCCTACCACAACCTTGGGCAATATTTCTTCGTGGGTAGCACAAGATTTAGGAGCACGGGGTATCACAATAGAGCATTCAGTAACGTGTTCTACGGCCTTGCACGCGGTATTAAATGGTATCGCTTGGTTATGCTCGGGCATGGCCGATGGATTTATTGCAGGCGGTTCTGAAGCCGCTCTAACGCCCTTTACTTTGGCACAGATGAAGGCGTTGCGGTTGTACTCCAAAGAAACACATGAGCGTCCTTGCGAGTCGATGCGATTTCAGAAGAAACGCAATACGATGGTGTTGGGAGAAGCGGCCGCCGTGGCATTCTTAGAAGCAAAAGTTTCTGAACGAACCCAAGCTGTGATCAGCGGTTGGGGTTTTGCTACGGAAAACATCTCCCACGGAAGTGCTATTAGCGAAGACGCGCAATGTTTTCAGAAAAGTATGAAAGCGGCTTTACAGCAAGCGCAGCTCGACACGGTTGATGTCATCGTAATGCATGCGCCGGGTACGGTAAAGGGCGATCTAGCCGAAAAGTCGGCTATTGATACCGTGTTTGGAAGACAACTTCCTTTACTTACGTCTAACAAATGGTTGGTAGGCCATACGTTTGCAGCATCGGGAATGCTGAGTTTGGAGCTCGCCGTGATGATGCTACAACACAATCAATTTATTGAAAATCCATTTTATTCGAACAGGCGTCATTTACCCAACGAGCTACAAATAGTGATGGTCAATGCAGTAGGCTTTGGCGGGAATGCAGTAAGCTTGATCGTTTCCAAATAGTAACAGTAGTTTGGTGCCGAGGGATATAAAAACGTCCTGGCATTTTGCCTCAAAATTCTTGACCCTAATACATTTTTGGCTATTTTTGATTCGGCTTAGGGAGGGAAGCGACATCCTTTTTGCTTAACAAAAAGATACAGCGTACCGCCCGACCCCAACTTTTGTTGGGGAAAGCCCCTAAAACTGCTACATGACCGAACCAAAACATAACTGGACCAAAGACGAGATTTTAGCCATTTACAACCTGCCTATGATGGAATTGCTGTATCGAGCAGCCACCGTCCATCGGGAACATCACGACCCAAATCAGGTACAGGTTTCTACCTTACTTTCTATTAAAACCGGAGGCTGTCCTGAAGATTGTGGCTATTGTCCGCAAGCGGCCCGCTACCACACCGATATTGAAGGAAACGACCTGATGACGGTATCGCATGTAAAAGCACAGGCCTTGCGTGCCAAGGCTTCGGGAAGTTCTCGGGTGTGTATGGGAGCGGCTTGGAGAAATGTAAAAGATGGGGAAGAGTTTGATCAAGTCTTAGAGATGGTACGCACTATCAACAAACTGGACATGGAAGTGTGTTGCACATTGGGAATGATCACAGAAACGCAAGCGCAACGCTTGGCAGAAGCCGGACTTTATGCCTATAACCATAATTTAGATACTTCAGAAGATTATTATAAAGATGTGATCTCTACCCGCGCCTATAAAGACCGTTTGGATACCATCTCGAATGTACGTAAGACCAATGTAACCGTGTGTAGCGGCGGTATTATTGGGATGGGTGAAAATTTGGAAGATCGCGCCGGGATGTTAGTAGCTTTAGCAACCTTGAATCCGCAGCCCGAATCGGTGCCTATCAACGCCTTAGTGGCGGTGGAAGGTACCCCGATGGAAGAAATGGAGCCTGTAAGTATTTGGGATATGGTGCGTATGGTAGCGACCACGCGTATTGTAATGCCAAAAACCCAAGTACGACTTTCTGCAGGGCGAACTGAAATGAGCAGAGAAGGACAAGCCATGTGTTTCTTTGCAGGGGCGAATTCAATCTTTGCTGGAGACAAGTTGTTAACTACGCCAAACCCAGATGTGAACGAAGACATGGAAATGTTCAAGCTGCTTGGTTTACAACCGCAAGCTCCCTTTGTTAAAAAAGCTCAGCCGGAAACGGTTGAAGCCGAAGCATCTCAATTTGCACCCCTGGGAGAAAAACCAAAATGGACGCGTCCGGGGCATAAAATTGTACGGAACGAAACGGCGAAAGCCAATGCCAAAGAGCGTTTATAGTCTCTCTTCAGGCGAAAATTTCAAAAAACAAATCAAACAAAAAACAGTTTGTGCCAAATAATCGGCACTCTCTTTGCGTTATCAGTACCGAAAACAATCTTATATGAAAAAATCAATTGCTTTTTTATTCCTCGTGGGAATAACGTTTATTTCCTGTAATAAAGACGACGATACTACGAACAATTGCACCATGCCGGCCGATTTGGTCATTGACCAATTGAACAGCAGAAATGTGCTGCTTAGTTGGGATGGGCGTGGTGAAACCGCTTTTGAATTGGAGTACGGTCCAACCGGTTTCGCGGTAGGAAATGGAACGGTAGAACGTACGTCTCGCATTCCGTACACCGTGGATGGGTTAGAACCTGAAACCAGTTACGAACTGTATTTGCGTGCAAACTGCGGAAGCGACGGTTTTAGTAGCGATCTACGCATTCAGTTTGAAACCCCTTTCGATCCAGACGCTTGTAATGTACCACTAGAACTTACGCTCGTTTCGGTAGGCGATACTACCATACGTGTGAATTGGTTGGAAAACACCGAGACCGCATGGCAGGTAGAATACGGCCCCGTAGGGTTCCCGTTGGGAACAGGAGAGACCATAGGAACTTCAGAGAGTACAGCCTTGCTGGAAGGCTTGGTTCCGGGCACTACTTATGAAATCTATGTGCGCGCCAATTGTGGCAGCGATGGCTTTAGCGATTATACAGATGCTTTGGTGGTGACTACAGATTCTTAATCACCGATAAACGATATTAATGGAAAGTCCGCTTCGGCGGACTTTTTTATGTTCAAACCCAATGTTTCCATAAAGACAAGCAATGATTCCTAGGTTACGGAATGGTTAAGTTTTGTACTTTTACGCTCAATAGCAATTTATGACCTTACATCCTATAGACCGACATGAATCGTTGACGAAAACCGAGTTTTTGGAGCACTACTTCAAACCTCAAAAACCGGTGATCTTGGAACGTGCTATTGAAGACTGGCCTGCTTTTGATAAGTGGAACTTAGAATATATGAAAGTCAAGGCAGGGGAGAAAGAAGTGCCTCTGTACGATGATCGCCCGGTATCGCATGAAGACGGTTTTAATGAGCCGCATGCGAAAATGAAGATGTCAGAATACATTGAATTGCTTCAGAAGGAACCTACCAAGTATCGTATTTTTCTATGGAACGTCTTAAAAGAAGTCCCTGAATTGCAAAAAGATTATGATTGGCCTGACTTTGGACTCCGCCTAATGAAAAAACTACCCATGTTGTTCTTCGGGGGAGAAGACAGCCATACCTTTATGCATTACGATATCGATCTGGCGAACATTTTTCATTTTCACTTTCATGGGGAAAAAGAGGTGATCTTGTTCGATCAAGATCAGAATGACTACCTTTATAAAATACCGCATTCGTTGATCGTTCGGGAGGATATCGATTTTAAGAATCCCGATTATGATAAATGGCCGGCATTGCAACAAGCAGAAGGCTTCACCGGGAAATTATCGCACGGCCATGTGCTTTATATGCCCGAAGGATATTGGCATTATATGCGTTATATCACCCCCGGATTTTCGATGAGTTTACGGGCTATTGCCAGAAACCCGAAGAATTTAGGGAAGGCCTTATACAATGTGTTGATCATGCGGCATTATGATAATTTGATGCGGCGTTGGAAAGGTCAACAATGGATCGATACAAAGAACCAGAAGGCTATTGACAGAACGCATGCGAAATTAGGTCTTAGCTCGTAAGGTCGTTATATTTCTCCCAGATCCATGACAATTCCCAACCACGGTATTGCAAGTAGGTCACAAATTTTCGTTTTTTGTGCTGTGCGTTTTTTTCAGAAGCGAGTTGTTTCCAGCGTTTTTCGGCCAGCGTGTGGAAGGTCGTGTTATAATCGGTTGCCGAAATTTCTTCTAGCGCTTTTTTGATGTTGTAGGCCGAAATATCGCGTCGTTTCAATTCGAGGACGATGCGTTGTTTCCCCCATTTTTTCTGGCGAAACTTTCCACGCGCAAAGGCTGTGGCGAAACGAGTTTCATTGAGGTAATTGTGTTGAAGGAGGTGTAAAATGATATGATCGACAGCTTCCGGGATCATCTTAAGTTCCTTCAGTTTTTGCCGAACTTCTTTATGTGAACGTTCTTGGTAGGCGCAGTAGCGCTCCAGCCGAAGGGTGGCTTCATCTACGGTATACGATTTTTTTTGTTCCGAAGAGAACTTCTTTTTCATCTCAAAAAAGTACATAAAAAAACCCTTTCGCAACAGGGTTGGAAAGGGTTTCTCATTATTTGATAATATTACCATCCTTATCTAAGAAATGGTATTCTAAATACGTGTAAGCATCGCGGGGTTGAATATTCACCCACTTTTTGTGCTTCATGAACCATTTGGTTCGCACCGATGGAAAGCCTTTGGTTAAAAAGGCTGCTATAAACGGATGCGTATGTAAGGTCATCTTCTTATAGTCTTTTTTGAACAAGCGTTTCAGGTCTTCGGTCATTTTCTGAACCAATACGATGGGCGCTTCAATTTCGCCTTCCCCTTGATTAGGGTCTTCTTCGCGTGTCTTGATGTTCATTTCTGGTCGCACGCGTTGGCGTGTGATTTGAATGAGTCCGAATTTACTCGGTGGAAGGATCTTGTGTTTGGCTCTATCATCCTTCATTTCATCACGAAGGTGGTTGAAGAGCTTTTTGCGGTTGCCAGCAACTCCCATATCGATGAAGTCGATGACAATAATTCCTCCCATATCTCGTAAACGCAATTGCCGGGCTACCTCGGTAGCGGCGATCATGTTTACTTCAAGTGCGGTCTCTTCTTGGCTTTTCGATTTGTTACTTCGGTTGCCACTGTTCACGTCGATAACGTGCATGGCTTCGGTATGTTCGACTACCAAGTAAGTACCTTTGCTTCCTGATACGGTTTTGCCAAATGAAGTTTTGATTTGCCGTTCGATCCCGAATTTTTCGAAGATCGGAACTTTGCTATCGTATAACTTCACAATATTCTCTTTCTTAGGTGCAATTAGCTGCACATAATCTTTTATTTGCAAGTAGAGTGTTTCGTCATCAATATGGATTGCCGAAAAGGAATCGTTAAATAAATCTCTGATGATCGAAGCGCCTCTGTTTAACTCGCCAAGCACCTTGCTGGGATGGTGCGCTCCCCGTAGCTTCTTACACATCGCTGTCCAGCGATCCATAAGATTTTGTAAATCTTGATCCAGTTCTGCTACTTTTTTGCCCTCTGCTACGGTTCGTATAATAACGCCAAATCCTTTTGGCCGAATGCTTTGAATCAAGCGTTTGAGTCGCTCTTTTTCTTCGCGGCTCTCTATTTTTTGTGAAATAGAAACTCGGTTTGAAAAGGGAACCAAGACGATATAGCGTCCGGCTATGGAAAGCTCAGAGCTAATACGTGGTCCTTTTGTGGAAATGGGTTCTTTTACGATCTGTACCAGTACCGATTGATTGTTCTTTACAGCGTTATTAATAGCGCCGTTCTTATCAATCTCTTTGTCGAATGGGAAATTCTTTAAAGAATAGTCTTTAAGTTTACCTGTGCTTACACGTTTTACGAATTTCAGCAAAGAAGGAATGTTCGGTCCTAAGTCGTGATAATGCAAAAACGCATCTTTTTCGTAACCTACATTGACGAAGGCTGCGTTAAGGCCGGGAACGGTTTTTCTAATTTTCGCAAGAAAAATATCTCCTACAGTAAATTTATTGCCGTCTTCCTCTTTGTGTAATTCAACTAGTTTTCCATCTTTTAACAGGGCAAAATCAACTTCTTGTGAACCGGATCTAATAAATAATTCGTAGTTCACGTTCATTAATTTTTATCCCGACCCCTTGGGGAGCGGAATGGATTAAACAATATTTTATATCACAGGTTTTTGATTACCTGTTGGCGGCAGGTAGTTAAAACCCGAGGAAATTATACCATGGTATAATTTCGTTGTCAAAGAACAGTACTTCTGAAACGTTCAGAAAGTGAATTCATTGGTCTGTAAACAAAAAAAGTAGTTTGAAAACTACTTTTTCTTTTTGTGACGATTCGCACGTCTGCGCTTTTTACGCTTGTGCGTCGCTACCTTATGTCTTTTTCTTTTTTTACCACTTGGCATAAACTAATTGTTTTTTGAAGTCCCCGTCCGTAGGACGGGGATTGTGATTAATTTTTTACTTCAACATTCGCCTTTACACCTTCTACAAAAACTTTTGCCGGCTTAAAGGCAGGGATGTTGTGTGCGGGGATTTTAATAGTTGTATTCTTTGAAATGTTTCTCCCGGTCTTTTCTGCTCTCTTCTTGATAATAAAACTTCCGAAACCTCTAAGGTATACGTTGTCACCACTCTCTAACGAGTCTTTTACTTCGGTCATGAAGGTTTCAATAGTGGCTTGTACATCACCCTTTTCCATTCCCAATTTCTCAGAGATTTTCGCTACAAGATCTGCTTTAGTCATTTAACGGTTTTTTAAAAATTAATTAATAAGTAATTTAAATTCAGGGTTAGTTAATTTTCAGGTGGGCAAATATACTAATTTTAAATTCAAATAATCAAATCGTAATTCATTAAAAAATAATGAGATATGACGTACCTTCGCCCTGTGCAAGAAGATACAACTTTTTTCTATAAAAAGCTGATTACGTGGTATTTAAATAATTTTCGGAAATTACCTTGGCGGAATACCACCGACCCCTACCGCATCTGGCTTTCAGAAATCATCTTACAACAAACCCGAGTCGCACAGGGCCTCCCTTACTACGAAAAATTTGTAGCTACCTATCCTACCGTTCATGATTTAGCAGGCGCTTCCGAAGAAGCCGTGCTGAAGCTTTGGCAGGGCCTAGGCTATTATTCAAGAGCACGTAACCTACACACAACCGCACGCTATGTTTCGAAAGAACTAGGGGGCGTTTTTCCGGATAATTATAAGGGGTTGCTACAACTTAAAGGAGTGGGCGATTACACCGCCAGTGCGATCGCTTCCATTTGTTATAATGAGCCTACTGCCGTAGTAGATGGCAATGTCTATCGTGTGTTATCACGTGTCTTCGGAATCACAACACCCATCAATAGTACGGAAGGGATAAAGACCTTTAAAGCATTGGCGCAAACCTTGATCGACACCCAGCAGCCCGGCACCTACAATCAAGCGATCATGGAGTTTGGAGCCCGGTATTGTGTACCACAACAACCCGACTGTGTGACGTGTATTTTTTCAGATCGCTGTGAAGCTTTTAGAACCCGTCGTGTTTCAGAATTACCGGTGAAGCTTAAAAAGAATCGTGTTAAGAAGATTTACTTAGACTATTTCGTAGTGCTTTCCGAAGACAACATGACCTTACTGAAACAACGAACCAAAAAAGGAATCTGGCAGCAGCTCTACGAGTTTCCTTCGGTAAGAAATTCGAAAAAACAATCGTTAGCGTCGCTGAAAAATTCAGAAGTATTTCAAGAATTAGATGAGAATTTTAAGGTTAAAGGAGTGACTTGCTATAATGAAACTCCCGTTATTCATAAATTATCACACCAACATCTGTATACTCGATTTTGGAGCGTAGCAGTAGCTTCTCTAGGCGAAAAGGGAATAGCCCTGAGCGATCTAGAACCCTATCCCGTCCCGGTGTTGGTCGCGCGGTTTATTTCTGAACACAAGGCTTTTCAACCTTAATTTTTATGTATATTTAAACGACAAAAAGTACCTTTGTATCAAATTTAGAATCTATGAGTGGAACATTGAATAAAGTAATGCTAATCGGGCATACGGGAGATGAAGTGAAAATGCATTATTTTGATGGAGGAGGTTGTATCGGGCGGTTTCCATTGGCTACGAACGAAACCTATACCAATAGAACCACCGGGGAACGGGTTTCTAATACCGAATGGCACAATATTGTTGTTCGCAACAAGGGTGCAGAGATCTGTGAGAAATATCTAAAAAAGGGAGATAAGGTATATATTGAAGGACGTATTAAAACCCGAAATTGGCAGGACGATCAAGGGAACGATCGCTACAGCACAGAAATTCAGTGTACCGACTTTACCTTCTTAACGCCAAAGCAGGAAAGTGGTAGCAATGCGCCTTCCTCAGGAGATATGAAAGCACAACCTGCGACGCCTGTGGCCAAACCGGCACAAGAATCGCACGTACAGGAACCCATGGAAGATGACGATCTGCCCTTTTAAGTTTAATTAAACCACACGCCTTGGATCCGGAGCCTCCGAGTTT
>CEVM01052291.1_pt1 | contig 13642 bp, 9 predicted proteins | sample 531481 | NCBI WGS metagenome assembly CEVM01 (sample SAMEA2623649, study PRJEB7988) | marine metagenome | biome: marine biome (ENVO:00000447); feature: mesopelagic zone (ENVO:00000213) & marine oxygen minimum zone (ENVO:01000065); material: "saline water (ENVO:00002010), including plankton...
CTATAATCAAGCTATTGACAAAGGAGCAAATTTAGTGATTTTCCCCGAAATGGTTGTTACGGGATATCCGCCGCAAGATTTACTTTTTTCAAAATCTTTTATTAAGAAAAACTTAGAAGTATTACATAATTTTTCTAAAAAAGTCTCTTTCCCATGTATTGTAGGATTTATTGATGAAAAGGATGGAAAATTATTTAATTCAGCTGCAATCTGCGAAAAAGGGAAGGTAGTCAAAGTTTATAATAAAATTCTTCTTCCTAATTATGACGTTTTTGATGAAAATCGCTACTTTGAAAATGGCTCTGAAATTGGTGACTTTAAAATCGATATTGATGGAATTGATTTTAATTGTGTTGTACAGATATGCGAAGATTTATGGGAAGATAATTATAGTAGAAAGCTTTCTGAAGAAATTGTTACAATGAGTCCAGATCTTATTGTGAATATCTCGGCTTCTCCATATCATAAGAATCGTAAAAATATTCGAAAAGATTTAATCATGAAAAAATTTGGTGATGCTAATTGTCCTTTTGTGTATTGTAATCTTATTGGCGGACAAGATGAGCTTATATTTGATGGAAATTCTATGGTATTTAACTCAGATATGAATTTAATAGCTGAGGGAAAGAATTTTGAAGAAGATTTAATTATTGTTGATACAGATTCTAGCTTAATAGATGAGAGCGAAGTAGAGATTAATAATGAAATTTATAGTGCATTAACACTTGGAATTAGAGATTATTTTTCTAAAACTGGTCATCAAAAAGCAGTAATAGGTTTGAGCGGTGGAATAGATTCTGCGCTGGTAGCATGTCTTGCTGTTGATGCGCTTGGATCAGATAATGTTTATTTAGTTTCTATGCCTTCAAGATTTTCTAGTGAGCACAGTAAAACTGATGCAAAACAATTAGCACAGAATTTAAATGCACATTTTGATACAGTTGATATCGATAGTTTATTTGAGAAATATTTAGATGTACTTAATCCAAAATTTAAAGGATTAGAGAGTAATGTTACTGAGGAGAATATTCAATCAAGAATTAGAGGAAACATATTAATGGCATTTTCCAATAAGTTTAGTTGTTTAGTATTATCTACAGGAAATAAAACAGAGCTTGCCCTAGGATATTGTACTCTTTATGGAGATATGAGTGGTGGATTGTCAGCTATTGGAGATTTATCAAAAACAGAAGTTTATAATCTTGCAAAATGGAAAAATAAAGTAAGTAATAATATTATTCCTGATAGTTCTATTACAAAACCACCATCTGCAGAATTGGCTCCAAATCAAATAGACCCATTTGATTATGATTTAATTAGCCCTATTGTTGATAAGATAGTATTGGGAGAAGATATATCAAAAGATGTAGCTGATACTGATTTAGGCGATATAGCTATGAGAATCAATCATAACGAACACAAAAGAAGACAAGCTGCACCTGTATTGCGTATAAGTAAAAAAGCTTTTGGAATGGGTAGAAGAATGCCGATAGTGAATCATTTTGATGAGTAATATTAGTTTAATCCGTAACTTTTGTATTATTGCCCATATCGATCACGGGAAATCAACCTTAGCAGATAGATTGCTCGAACATACTGGTACAATTTCTAAGAAGAATATGCAAGATCAGGTTTTGGACAATATGGAGTTAGAACGCGAAAGAGGCATCACTATTAAAAGTCATTCAATTCGCATTAATTATAAAGATTATATACTCAATCTTATTGATACCCCAGGACATATTGATTTTACTTATGAAGTTTCTAGAACATTATCTGCTAGTGAAGGAGCATTATTGATTGTAGATGCCGCACAAGGCATAGAAGCTCAAACTGTAACCAACTATTTGCTAGCTTTAGATAATGATTTAACAATTATTCCAATAATCAATAAAGTAGATTTGCCTAATGCAGATATTGAGAATGTCACGAACCAGATTGTTGAACTTACTGGTTGCAAAGAAGAAGAAATATTGCTTGCTAGCGCTAAAAACGGAGAAGGTATTCAAGGCATAATTGATATAATTATTGATAAAATTCCTCCACCAGAACCTCCCAAAAATGATGCTTTTAAAGCATTAATTTTTGACTCAATTTATGATAGATATAGAGGTGTTGTAGCTTATATTCGTGTTTATGAAGGATCTGTTAGTCGAGGTAGTAAAATTAAATTTTTTTCTCATAATACTTATTATGATGTCGATGAAGTAGGTCATTTTGTAATTGATAGAAAAAAATCTGATTCTTTGAAAGCTGGAGAAGTGGGATATATTATTGCAAATGTTAGAGATATAGAACATGTGTTACCTGGCGATACAGTAACGAATGTAAAGAAGCCATGCAAAGAGGCTCTTCCTGGATTTCAGAAAATTAAACCAATGGTATTTTCTGGACTATTTCCAGCCGATGCGGCAGAATATGATGATTTACGCACTGCGCTTGAAAAATTAAAATTAAATGACGCTTCCTTGTCATTTGAGCCGGAAGTGAGTGATGCATTAGGATTTGGATATCGATGTGGTTTTCTAGGCCTATTACATATGGAAATAATACAAGAAAGACTAGAAAGAGAATTCAATCTTTCAATTGTTACTACTAGTCCAAATGTTAAATATTTGGCAAATCTTAAAGATGGTAGCCAAATTGAGGTACAACGACCTGCTTTATTGCCAGAACCAAAGATTTTAGACAGTATAATGGAGCCAATTGTTACTGCAGAAATTTTAACTCCGGTAGACTATATTGGTAATGTCATGAAAATTTGTCAAGAGAAAAGAGGTAAGTATAAATCAACTTCTTATCTTTCCAGCTCTAAAGTTCAATTAATTTATGAGTTACCTCTAGGTGAAATATTATTTGATTTTTATGACAGTATTAAGTCTGGATCAAAGGGATATGCATCATTTGATTATACTTTTAAGGAATATAAAGAGAGCAAGCTAGATAGATTGGATATTCTTATTAATAAAGAGCCGGTAGATGCCCTATCAATGATTTGCTCAAAAAAAGATTCTTATCACAGAGGATTAGCTCTTTGTCAAAAACTTAAAGAGTTAATTCCTAGACATCAAATTCAAATCCCAATTCAAGCATCTGTTGGTACTAGAGTAATTGCACGTACTAATATTGCTCCATTTAGAAAGAATGTAACTGAAAAACTATATGGAGGAGATATTACTCGAAAAAACAAGCTATTACAGAAGCAGAAAAAAGGAAAAAAGAGAATGAAAATGATTGGAAGAGTTGAAGTTCCACAAGAAGCATTATTAGCTGTTTTAAAGATTTGATATGATCCAAGATTATTTTCAAAAATCTAAATCTCCTTTCTATGGTTTTGTTATTACCTTGCCTATTTTTTTAATATATGAACTAGGTCTTTTTTTAATGAGAGGTACTGAATTCAATTATATTAAAAATGGAGCTGATGTTTTAATAGAAAATGCTATTTCAACGCTAGGATTTGATATTTTTTATATATCATCCAGCTTATTTTTAATGGCATTTTTTATTATAGCCTATTACCAGAAAAAAAATTATGATTCTTTCAAGATATACAAATCATACCTCTCTCTAATGTTATTTGAATCGTTGATTTATGCTTCTTTATTGCTTTTTTTGCTTGGAAACATGGGTCTTTACTTAATGGATGTTTCTGTTGAAAATATACAATTCAATCTAATCTTATCATTAGGAGCTGGAATTTATGAAGAGTTAATATTTAGGGTATTTTTGCTTTTTATTCTTTATCGACTAGTTAAGTTCATTTTTAAGTCCATGGGTCATTTTTCCACACAATTTTTTGCTTTATTTTTATCTTCTATTTTATTTTCCTCATTTCATTTCATGGGCGCAGAATCATTTACTCAAGATGCATTTACAATTCGATTTATTGCTGGAATATTATTAGGATTTTTATATATCAATAGAGGTTTTGGTATTACAGCTATCACTCATTCATTTTATGATATATTTGTTATTTTTCAGTTAACTTAGCATATGAGAAAAATAATGTTTTTTATCCTGTTTTCAGGGTCAATTTTTGGGCAATCTGTAATTGATACATTGTCTATAACTGTATATCCAGAGTTTTCATATCCTGGAGTAGCAATAGAATACAAGTTTGATACAGATTCGATGTCACAATACGATTTTCACATACCTAGTGAAATCGATTCAGTCTTATATACAATATCAAATAATGAATCTGAATTTGAAAAAATTGTAGAGATAAACGATAATATTTTGACTACAATCAAGCAAGCTGGCAATCATACTATTTATTTATTTTTAGACAAATTTATTAACGATCCAGGTCCTAGAGATTTTTTATACTTATTTGAATCTGCTACAAGCGTAGATGCATTAATACTAAGTTTTCAAGTACCATTTGCTGCAAAAGACTTTATTGCTGATGCAGGAAATGTCAAATTAGAAAAAATCCGCGATCAGAATGGATTGACATTTATGCAAGGTATAGATAGCAATTATTCAAAATTTGATAAGAAAGAACTGTTTTTTAGTTATTATAACCCACATGGATTTACATCCATTCAGTATGCTGCCAATATAAGCACTGAAAATACATCTCTAGAACCACCAATCACTGCAAGCGAAAGATTTGTTAGGTATCCCTTTTTAACATGGGAACCAATGGTTATTTTCCTATTATTAACTTTAGTAATGGTATTTTTATATGAATTATCCAATAGAAAAGAAAAAAATGATTAAATATTTATCACTTTTTATTTTTTGCATAGCAATCTTTAGTTGCGATATAAAAAAGGATGCAATAGGCGCAAACGATGACCTCATTGTTCTTGCTGCTAAAGAAGATAGGGATGATATACGAAGTTTGTTATCTATCGTATTTAATGACACTCTTTTAACGCCCGCACCAGAACCTTTTTACAATGTAAAATTTGCAGATCCTAATAGCTATGATGCACTGAAGACTCAGACCAACTTGATTATTGCTTCTATTGGAGACTATGAACTAAATCCTGCCACTAGGCTCGTTAGAGATTTATTAGGAAAAAAGGCGTTTGATAATACATTAGAAAATAATCCAGTTGTTTTATCTAGAGATCAATTTGCTAAGAATCAATTATTTATGATATTGAGCGGTGCTAAAGCAAGTGACATCAGAGAATACTTATTAAAGAATGGAAGTTCAATTAAAGATAAATTTGATAAAAATTTTGATAAAAAGCAGTCTCAGTATTTCTTAACATCTAAACGACAGGAGGAGCTAGAATCTGAATTGTTATCAGATTACGGATGGAGTATTAATTTGCCATGGGGTTGGGAGATGATAAGAAATAATCCAGACTCAAATTTTGTATGGATTGGTCAAGAAATGCCATTTAGATGGATCGCTGTACAATGGAGAGATGGAAATCATTTCTCGCAAGAAAATGCAATTGATTTTGGAAATAATTTTCCTCAAACATATTTTAAATCACAACAATATAATAAAGAATTCTTGTCAATTGATTGGGTAGATTATCGAGATGATGCAGCCTATAGATTGTCTGGATTATGGGAATCTATCGATGAGGCAAAAGGAGGTCCATTTGTAGGATATTTATTTTATGACTATGCGTCTGATAAAACATTTTATGTAACATATATGGTTTTCAATCCAGGCGGGAAAAAAGCATTTTATATGAAGCAAATGGAATTATTTTCTAAAACACTTAAGACAAATTAATGAAAAAATTAGTTATACTTCCTACCTATAATGAATCAAAGAATATCAGTAATATTATTGATATGCTTTTAAACCTAGGCATAGATATAGATATTTTGATTGTAGATGATAATTCTCCAGATAATACAGCTCAAATTGTTAAGCAATATAATAGCAGTAATGTTTTTATAGAAGAAAGAGCAGAAAAAAATGGCCTAGGTTCTGCATATATACATGGCTTTAACTGGGCCTTAGAAAATAGGTATGATAAGATTATTCAAATGGATGCTGACTTATCTCATGATCCAAGTGAAGTTCCCGCCATGTTTGATTTATTAGATAGTTATGATTTAGTCATAGGAAGTAGATATGATGGTGGATTACGAGTTATAAATTGGCCAATCAGTAGGCTTTATATCAGTTATTTTGCTAATCTTTATGCGAGATTGATTACAGGAGTACCTATTAAAGATTTAACTGCTGGTTTCAAAGGGTGGAAATCGGAAACCTTACACTTAATTAATTTTAATGAAAGTTCATCGCAGGGTTATTGTTTTCAGATCGAGACATCATTTCGAGCTTATCAAAAAGCTTGTAAGTTAGTTGAACATCCAATAGTATTTACAGATCGTACTGTTGGCGAATCTAAAATGAGTAAAAACGTAATGATTGAAGCCATTTTTAAGGTCTGGTTATTTGGATTTTGGAGATTATTTAAACTAAAAAAATAGATGAAAAAACATTATTTAACTTTCGAAAAATCTTTAAAAGATTTAGATCATGATATTGATAATTTAATTTCTATCGATTCCGAATCTGATAAATTAAATCAATTAAAGGCAGAGAGGAATGAGAAAGAAAAAGAAATTTTTTCAGATTTGAGTGCATGGGAGACAGTGCAGATCGCTAGACATCCTAATAGACCTTATACATTAGACTATATTGATGCGTGGTGTGATGATTTTATTGAATTGCATGGCGATAAAGCATTCGCTGATGATCACGCTGTAATAGCAGGTATTGGTACGATTGGTACACATCGAGTAGCTATTATAGGACAACAAAAAGGTAGAAATACAAAAGAAAATCTACATAGAAATTTTGGGATGATGAAGCCTGAAGGCTATCGTAAAGCATTACGTGTTATGAAGATGGCAGAAAAATTTAATTTACCTATTGTGACTTTAATCGATACTCCAGGAGCTGATCCAGGTATTGCAGCAGAAGAGAGAGGTCAAGGATACGCTATTGCAAATAATTTAATAGAAATGGCTTCCATAGATACACAAATTTTATCCATAGTTATTGGAGAGGGTGCCAGCGGTGGCGCTTTAGGAATTGGTTTATGTGATAAAATGTTAATGTTAGAAAATACTTGGTTTTCAGTGATTACCCCAGAAGGCTGTGCCTCAATTTTATGGAAAGATTCTTCGAAAGCTCCAGAAGCAGCTGAGGCATTGAAGCTTAGGCCTAAGGATCTGATGGAATATGATATTTGTAATATGATTATCCATGAGCCAATAGGTGGCGCACATCGTCATTTTGATGAAACCATTTTGATTGTAAAAAATGCTGTTATTAATGAAATTGATTCTTTTGAGAAAGATGCTAATACCACTTATTTAGATTCTAGAGTAGCTAGATATGATAAGTTGGGTGTTTTTAGAGAATTTTAATAGAAGTCAAAACGATAATCTTCAATCTCAGATTCGTCGCGAAGTGCTTGCAACCAATGACCCCAAATTAAATTTTGTCTTTGAATAATTAAACTGAACTTTAATGATTCTTTCTTTTCTTCAAAGTCTGATTCATTTACTTCATCAACTTCTAATACTTTAATAAATACTTGTCCTCTTATTGTTGGAAGTGGGCCAAATACATCACTTGTATTAGCATTAAGCAATGCTCCGGCTACATAGTTACTTTTTCCAATTGATTCAAAACTTCCTACTAAATTTCCACTATCTTCTGCGATGTATTCAAAGTCAGGATGATTTTTAGATATATCAGCAAGCGTTATTGTTTCGCTATCAAGTTCTTTTAAAATATCTTGCGCAATATTTTTAATATTTCTTTCTTTAGTTTTTGCTAAATATTCTGCCTTCAATTCTTCTTTAACTTCTTCAAAATCCACTGTTTCTTCTTTTGATATAGAGTCTAAATAGAAGATAAGAAAATAATTATCGTTGCTTACTACGTCAGAGATATCACCAGGATTACTATTAAAAGCAAACCTTACAGCATTTCTTGCAACTCCAATATCTTGAATAAAGATTGACTCTTTTTGCACTCCGCTCGCATCACCAATAGTCATTCCTAGAGAATCTGCTAATTCAATAAATCCATTTTCTTTAGCGTCTAAAGAAAAAATGCTAGCCGTATCACTTAAATTGCTTTCAGTGTCTTTGCCGGGAGATACAGTTAAAAGAATATGAGAAGCATCGACTTGTTCTGTTCCATCTTCTAATGTTTTTTTATCATTTACTTTAATGACATGATAACCAAAATTTGTTAATACAGGACCAACCAAGTCACCTGATTTAGCTTCAAAAGATGCTTTGTCAAATTCTGATACCATTTGACCTTTATTAAACCATCCAAGTTTTCCACCTTTTAGCGAATCAGCGTTCATGCTATTGCTAGGGTCTTCAGTATACATATTTGCTATATTAGCAAAACTTTCACCTTGATTAATACGGTACATTAAATTTTCAGCTTCAAGCTTTGTACGTAGTGAATCATTAGAGCTAGAAACTATAGGCCACTTAACATATTTCATATAACGCATTTCTGACTGTTTATAATCTTCAATGTTTTCATCATATAATTCAGTTAATTCTTGATTAGTAGGTCGACCTGACATCATACTATCAAAGAAATCATTGCCATCTAGAGCTTTATCTGTGATATGTAGTATTTCAATTTTATAGTTTATAAATCGAGATCTGTAACTATCTATAATATCTTGTTCTGAACTAGAGGCGCTATTAATAACTAATTGTTGAAGCTTATAATTTGGAAGATAGACATCTCGCATAAATTCTTCAATTGGACGCCAATCTAATTCTCCTGGATTGAGAATTGCATCCATATATTTTTCTAAATCAAATCGTCCGGCAGTCTGAAAAGCGGTACTTCCTCGCAAGAATGCAGGGGGATTATTCTGAAGCTGATACAGAACTTCTTCGTCGCTTACAACAATATTATTTTTTTCAATTTGATCTTGAATTAGTAAGTCTTGTATAATTCTTTCCCAAACTACTGCACGAATATATTCTCTATCTTCATCAGATATATCTTGTCCAGATTGGGACTGTAACCTGATAATTTCGTCACTGACCAAACGGTTAAAATTTTCATATAAAATTGGTTTACCATTTAATGATCCAACATGACTTCCATTTTGTTGACCGAAGATATCGCCAATGCTAGCTCCGCCTACAAGGCCACCAATAGCCATACTTGTAACAAAGAGAACTAAAATAGTCCACATCACTACTTGCATTCGATTACGCATGTTTGTAATAATACCCATAAGCATGGAATTTATATAAGCATAGATGGGAAAGCAAAACTATTTACATAAACTATTTACGTGATTTTGTTTGAAAAACTCGGTATTATTGTTCCATGCGTTTTTTATTACTCATATTGTTGTTGACACCAGGAATTTCTCAAAATAAGACAATTGAATTAAATAATATTCTCGATGGCACATTTCGTACATCTGGAATAGGAAGTTATAATTGGGTTAATGGAGAAGATGCTTACTATTTCTCAAAAAAAGATTCGTCTGCAATGAATTTCTTTAAATACAATATAGCTTCTGATGATACCACTCAAACTTTCTCAATTGAGGCTGAGAAAATTAATCAATTCAGCTATACTTTTAGCCCAGATCAAACAAAGTTATTATTAAAAACAAATACTATCAGATTGTGGAGGCATTCATCATACGGAACTTATTATGTGTATGATATTCAAAGTAAAAGTCTTAAACCTGTATCTAACAATTCAGATAGGCTTAGAAATGTTAAATTTTCGCCTGATAGCAAACATGTTGCTTATGTGCGTGAAGACAATAATTTGTATCTTTACACTTTAGAGGCTAGCCAAGAATCACAATTAACCTTTGATGGTAGTGACACTATATTGAACGGTCATTTTGGTTGGGTTTATGAAGAAGAGTTTGGAAATTATGATGCTTATAGATGGAGTCCTAATAGTCAATATATTTCATTTTTTCGAGAAGATCAGTCTATGGTAAGAAAATATCCATTAATTGATTATGAGACTAAATACCCAACAATAAAATATATTTATTATCCTAAGGCGGGAGAAGATAATCCTGAAATTTCAATTGGATTAATCGATATAGTCAATCAAACTTCTTCTATTCAGGATTTACCTCAAGATACTTACTACGTCCCAGATATGGTTTGGCAGCAAGGTACAAGTAATCTTTTTATTGGAACTCTCAATCGCAAGCAAAATGATTGGAAGCTCTATAGGCATGATTTAGAGTTAAATCAAAACAATTTGATATTGAATGATACTAGTGATACGTGGATTGATAATGATGCATTTCTTATTCCTGAAAATTTAGGTAGTTGGTCTTCTAGGGGAGGTTTTAGTTTTGCAATTATGCAGGATGGTACAATAGTATGGACATCTGAAAGAGATGGATTTAACCATATATATCGCAGTCAATCAGATGGTCGATTTATTAATCAGGTGACCAGGGGTAATTGGGAGGTTAATGGAATTAGTGCTATTGATGATAAAAATGAAATCATTTATTTTTCAGCAAAGAAAGAATCTGAATTAGAAAATCATATATATTCTGTAAGATTTAATGGTTCAAAATTAAGAAGAATAACTACAGAAGAAGGTACTCATTCAGGTAATTTTTCTCCAACTACAAACTATTTTATTGACTCATTTTCTAATCTAACTACTCCACCAAAAGTAGCTGTAAGAAGTAGTTCGGGAGATATCAAAAAAGTTTTAGCGGAAACTAATAGAAAGAAGTTTGATGATTTTGGATTTACGTATTCAAAGCTTATGAATATATTTTCTGATGATGGAACCAGGTTGAATGCTATGATTACATTGCCACACGATTTCAATCCAATGGAACAATACCCTGTTATTCTATATAACTATGGAGGCCCTGGATCTCAAATGGTAATTAATAGATGGGGAGCAGGAAACCATACTCTTCATCAATATTTTGCACAGAGAGGATTTATTATTTTCTCATTTGATAATAGAGGGACTGGTGGTAGAGGAAAAGCATTTAAAGATTTTGCTTACGGAGATTACGGTAAATATCTTGTTATTGATCATATTGCAGCAGCTGAACATTTAAAAACTTTGACTTATGTAGATGAAGATAATATTGGAGTATGGGGTTGGAGTGGAGGCGGTTATCTAACAAATATGTGTATGACCTTAGCTAGTGATTATTTTAAGGCAGGTATCTCTATTGCGCCAAATGTCGATCCATTGTTGTATGATACTATATGGACAGAAAGGTATATGGGTTTAGTAGAGGAGAATCCTGAGGGCTATAAGAATGCATCAGTGTTAACACATGTTGATAAAGCCAAGGGATATTTGCTGCAAATTCATGGTAGTGCAGATGATAATGTGCATCATCAGCATAGTTTAAGATTAGCTAAAGCATATGCAGAAAAGGGTAAACATATGGAAATGTTTCTGTACCCAAATGGGAATCATGGTATGTCAAATAACAATTTTCTTTCTTTAGATAATCAAGCAAATGGATGGATGAATAGAGTACATCTATACAATAAGATGGCTAGCTTTTTTATAGAACATCTATCTAATTCAGAAGATTAAGACAAAGATCGATTTTTTTGAGAATCTTCTTTTTCGGCTTGTAGTGCAATCTTTTTAAACTGTTCCATAGAATCTTTATGTCCATTGGTAATAGCAATTAATTCATTTGCCCAAGCTATATCAGTATTTCCTACCAGCTCATCTAATCTATCGATAGTATTAGTAAACATTTTTGGAAGAAATGACGGCGTAGGAGATCCACCAGTACCTTTAGCTTTTGTTTGATGTCTGTATGGATCCGGTGCTTTTAAAATATAGCCTACAACCATCTTGTAATGATCTATCCGATGTTGAATAATCCATCTAACAGAGCTAGCAAGGCTTTTTCTTAGATTTTGGTCTGACTCAATGGTATCAAAATAAGAAGAGTTTTGTAATTTTTCGCGAGTCTTTACAATCATTGCATGATGGGCGGGAGGTCTGTATCCTACTCTGAATGATTTAAGAAGTTTTGTAAGAGAATCAATTTCACAATCACACGGCAAGTCTTCATCTGCTATAAATCCTTTGCTTAAGATATTTTCAATAATACAAGTATCTACTTCATTGTCACATACATATGCATGAGTATGCTTACCTATTCCTGTTATTTCATCTGCAATAGGGTGATAAGAGCTATTAGCGCCTGTTTGTCCATGAAGGTGTTCAATATAACAGCCTTTCATGTTATGTATTTCACTATAAGTTTCTCCGCACCCTTCAAAAAATAATCCCCTATCATCATAAATACTTCCTTGATTACCGTAGAGGCCTTGAATAAAGATGCGTACTTCTTTATTATAAAGAAGGGGTTCACTTACTTTCCACATACAATTAAAAAGCTGATTTGACTGTTTTAGAGCTAGCTCTATTTGTTCAAGGTTTTGAGCTATATTATTGCCATCAATAGCATCTAATGAATTTTGAATCATCATTTTTGATGTACGCTCCATTGCAAGGTGTGTCATTCTAAAGCCTTGCTCATTTCCATCAAAATCATGGAAGGAGACTACTGGTTTAATTGATCTAATATAATCAATGTTGTCTTTCATATTGTCAAAACTATCTAAAGTGTGCTCTGGTAATATTCCTGATCGTAATACGTAATCTGCAGCATATTCAAATTCAGCTTGTTGTCCTGTGATTTTTGATGATAACAATAATAATCCAGATAGTGGCCAAGGGATAAAAGAGCAGGCCTTTTTTTCTCCATTAAAAATTGGTTCAATTTTAATACCATTTGCCAGCCAAGAAGTCCAACATCTTATATCTGCAATAAGCTGCGCAGATTTTCTAGTAGGTTTTTCAATGTGTTTTTTGACATGTAGTATGAAATGATTCATTAAGCCATCATCTAATAGTAAAACTTCATCTAATAATTCTTTTTTTCCAATAAGACCGGTCTTTCCGTGATTGTTTACAGCCATTTCGCTCGCAAGATCGCTAATACTAGAAAAAGGATGTGGTAGCGGTTGTAGCGTACTATAAGGTAGTGTCGAATTAGGTTGCCAGATTAATTCAGAGGTTTTTTGTATAATAGATGCATCAAATTTTAGATTGAAACACGTTTCATTAAAGTTGATTCCTTGGCCTAAGTAAGGGAAATTTTTATCTGTTTTAATGGTAATATTTTGCTTCATATTATTTATAATATATTATTAAGATAATCTATTACAGACTGATCATTCCATGTTGCAGATCCTACATCTTTTACTATGATTTCACCGGAAGTATCTACTATAAATGTAGTTGGAATGCCGCGGGTACTAAATAATTCATCATCAGTAATTATTTTATATAACGGCAATTGTGCCAAAGCTTCATCTTTTGGTATATAGTCGATAATAGTGCTTCTATCTTCTTTAGACAGATATAAGAAAACAATATTTTTATCATCTTTATATTGGTTATATAGCTCAACCATTGATGGCATTTCTGCTAAGCAAGGATTACACCAAGTTGCCCAATAATTAATAAATAATGTTTTGCCTCTAAAATCACGCAAGGAGAATTGTGATCCTTCTAAATCTTCGAATTGCAGTAAGTTGGCATCAAAATCAACTAGAGTCGTACTCATTTCTTCTGCGATTGGTGCTTTTAGCTCTGGTG
>CEVM01121730.1_pt1 | contig 13611 bp, 14 predicted proteins | sample 531481 | NCBI WGS metagenome assembly CEVM01 (sample SAMEA2623649, study PRJEB7988) | marine metagenome | biome: marine biome (ENVO:00000447); feature: mesopelagic zone (ENVO:00000213) & marine oxygen minimum zone (ENVO:01000065); material: "saline water (ENVO:00002010), including plankton...
TGGCGGCGCTGACGGGGTGCGGCGCGAAGACCGAGGCGCGTCCGCCCGCCAAGCCCGCATCGCTGAGCGCAACGATCGCGGCGCCCGGCGCGGCGGGCGACAGGGCCGCGCTGACGACGGCCCGGATCTCGACCAAATCGGGGCAGATCCTGATCCTCGAACCCGATGGCAGCGTCACCAGCATGGATCTGGATTCGGCGGCGGGGCGCAGCGCCTTTGCCGTCAGCGATGCCGATCTGGCGGCGCTGGACGACAAGCCGCGGCCGGATCCGGCCGGCGCAGGCGCGACAAGGCCGAAAGGCCCGACCGCGCAGCAAAGGGCCATCGCCGCCTTTGCCCGGCGGACCCGACCCGCGCTTCCGGACCGCAAGGAAGGCAGCGAAATTTCGGACAAGGATTTTCTGGGCGCGCGGGTGAAGCCTCTGGGTGACGGCAAACGGTCCGATCTGGTCGAAGTGACGGCGAATCTGCGCCAGGGGGTGGACGCCGATATCGCCTTTTCGTATGCCACCTGCGCGCTGGCAGGCTGGGCAAAGGCGAATGGCGCCCGTTATGGCCGTCACATCCGCACGCTGCAGGACACGCGCGATGGCAAGTTGCTGATCGGGGCCGCCTTCACGATCTCGGACAGCAAGCCGCTGGGCCTGCGGGTGATGGAAACGAATGAGACCTTGCGCGAATGCAAGGCACGCGGCATTCCCGCGGCGTAAGCAGAAGGACGGGCGTCATGGACGGATTTTGGTCTTCATCGCTGGGCATCGCCATCATCCTGCTGGCGCAGGGTCTGGCGCTGATCGTCTTCGTGATGCTGTCGCTGGTCTACATGGTCTATGGCGACCGCAAGATCTGGGCAGCGGTGCAGATGCGGCGCGGCCCGAACGTGGTCGGACCCTGGGGCCTTCTGCAAACCTTCGCCGACGCCTTGAAATATGTCGTCAAGGAAGTGGTGATACCGGCCGGCGCCGACAAGTTCGTCTTCTTCCTGGCGCCGTTCCTGTCGATGATGCTGGCGCTGACCGCCTTCGTGGCGATTCCCTTCGCGCCCGGCTGGGTGATGGCCGACATCAATGTGGGCATCCTGTTCATCCTGGCCATCTCCTCGCTCGAGGTTTACGGCGTCATCATGGGCGGCTGGGCCTCGAACTCGAAATATCCGTTCCTGGGTTCGCTGCGCTCGGCCGCGCAGATGATTTCCTACGAGGTCAGCCTTGGCCTGATCATCATCGGCGTCATCATCTCGACCGGTTCGATGAACCTGACCGATATCGTCGAGGCGCAGCGCGGGATGGGGCTTCTGTCCTGGTACTGGCTGCCGCATCTGCCGATGCTGGTCCTGTTCTTCGTCAGTTGCCTGGCGGAAACCAACCGCCCGCCCTTCGATCTGCCCGAGGCCGAATCCGAATTGGTGGCGGGCTTCATGGTCGAATATTCCTCGACCCCCTATCTGCTGTTCATGGCCGGCGAATACATCGCGATGTGGCTGATGTGCGCGCTGATTGCGCTGCTGTTCTTCGGCGGCTGGCTGTCGCCCATTCCCGGCATCCCCGACGGGGCGCTGTGGATGTTCCTGAAGATGGTCTTCTGGTTCTTCATGTTTGCCATGGTGAAGGCGATCGTGCCGCGCTATCGCTATGACCAGTTGATGCGCATCGGCTGGAAGGTGTTCCTTCCGATGTCGCTGGGCTGGGTCGTGATCGTCGCCTTCCTGGCGAAATTCCAGGTCTTCGGATCGTTCTGGGCCCGCTGGGCGGGGATGTGATCGACATGGCCTATTCGAACAGGATCGCGGAATCGCTGGCCAGCGCCTCGGAGCAGGACAAGATCGAATTCGCGCATTTTCTGGCCAATAATCTGGACAGCGCCGAAAACGCCCGTGACGGCGCGCGTATCCGCGACTATGTGGCGGCCTTCGACCGCTTTTCCGCGCCCAAGCAAGGGGAGCATTTCTGATGGCTTTCGATATCGCCCGCGCCACCAAGTATTTCCTGATGATGGATTTCATCAAGGGGTTCGGCCTCGGCCTGAAATACTTCTTCGCCCCCAAGGCGACGCTGAACTATCCGCACGAAAAGGGGCCGCTGAGCCCGCGTTTTCGCGGGGAACACGTGCTGCGCCGCTATCCCAACGGCGAAGAACGCTGCATCGCCTGCAAGCTGTGCGAGGCGATCTGCCCGGCCCAGGCGATCACCATCGACGCGGAACCGCGCGCCGACGGATCGCGCCGGACCACGCGCTATGACATCGACATGACCAAGTGCATCTATTGCGGGTTCTGCCAGGAGGCCTGTCCGGTCGATGCCATCGTCGAGGGACCGAATTTCGAATTCGCCACCGAATCCCGCGAGGAACTGTTCTATGACAAGCAGAAACTGCTTGCCAACGGCGACCGCTGGGAAGCCGAGATCGCCCGCAACCTCGCCATCGACGCGCCCTACAGATGACCGACGCTTTCCAGAAGATGTTCCAGCAGATGATCCAGTCCGGTCATGAAATGGCGCGGGTCTTCAATCCGGCGCTGGAACATGTCGATACCAAGGCATTCGAGAAGCTGATCCCGACCATGCCGTCGGACATGCTGGAAATGTGGTTCGGCAAGACCTTCAACCGCGACGGGCTGGATGCCAGAACCCGTCTGCTGGTCACCATCGCCGCGCTGACCGTGCAGGGCGCCCAGGCCGAGCCGCAATTGCGCCTGACCATCCGCCATGCCGTCGAGGCGGGCGCCACCCCGCGCGAGATCGCCGAGGTGATCTATCAGATGGGCATGTTCGCGGGCATCCCGGCAATGCAGAAGGCGCTTGAGATCGCCCAGGGCGTGTTTACCAAACCCGAGGAGCGCGAATCCGAATGATGATCTTTTCCTTCTATCTCTTCGCCATCAGCGTCTGCGTCTCGGGATTCATGGTCGTGCTGGCGCGCAACCCGGTCCATTCGGTTCTGTGGCTGATCCTGGCCTTTCTCTCTGCGGCCGGGCTGTTCGTCCTGCAAGGCGCCGAATTCGTCGCCATGCTGCTGGTCATCGTCTATGTCGGCGCGGTTGCGGTGCTGTTCTTGTTCGTGGTGATGATGCTGGACGTCGATTTCGCCGAGCTGAAGGGCGAATTCGCACGCTATCTGCCGCTGGCCGGGCTGATCGCGGTCGTGCTGCTGGCGCAGCTGGGAATCGCTTTCGGGGCCTGGCAATCCTCGGACCAGGCCGAGGCGATGCGGGTCGTGCCGATCGACGCCGGGGCGCAGAACACGAACCTGATCGGGATCGTCCTCTATGACCGCTACATGCTGCCGTTCCAGCTTGCGGGGCTGATCCTGCTGGTGGCGATGATCGGGGCGATCACCCTGACCATGCGGCATCGCCGGGACATCAAGCGTCAGGATGTCCTGACGCAGATGTATCGCGATCCCGCCAAGGCGATGGAATTGCGGGACGTGAAGCCGGGACAGGGGCTGTAGCCGACCGGAACGGCCGCCCGGATCGCGGCAAGGGAATATTTTCAACGGGTGAGCGACCCGGAGGGACGGAAAAGATGATCGGTTTGACACATTACCTTGTCGTAGGGGCGATTCTGTTCGTCGCCGGGGTGTTCGGCATCTTCGTGAACCGGAAGAACGTCATCGTCATCCTGATGTCGATCGAGCTGATGCTGCTGGCGGTCAACATCAACTTCGTCGCCTTCTCGGCCCATCTGGGCGATCTGGTCGGGCAGGTCTTTACCCTGTTCATCCTGACCGTCGCCGCCGCCGAGGCCGCGATCGGGCTGGCGATCCTGGTGGTGTTCTTCCGCAACCGCGGCACCATCGCGGTCGAAGACGTCAACGTGATGAAGGGGTAAGGGACCATGACGCAATTCATTCTCTTTGCCCCGCTGCTGGCCGCGATCGTCGCAGGTTTCGGCTGGCGCGTGATCGGGGAACAGGCCGCCCAATACGTGACCACGGGGATCCTGTTTCTGGCCTGCTTCCTGGCCTGGATCATCTTCCTGACCTTCGGCGGCGAGACGCAGCTCGTGCCGGTGCTGGACTGGATCGTCTCGGGCGATTTCGTCAGCGAATGGGCGATCCGGCTGGACCGGCTGACCGCGATCATGCTGATCGTGGTGACGACCGTCTCGGCGCTGGTCCACCTGTATTCGATGGGCTACATGGCCCATGACGACAACTTCGCCCATGACGAACATTACAAGGCGCGCTTCTTCGCCTATCTGAGCTTTTTCACCTTCGCCATGCTGATGCTGGTGACGGCCGACAACCTGCTTCAGATGTTCTTCGGATGGGAGGGCGTGGGCGTCGCCTCGTATCTGCTGATCGGTTTCTACTACAAGAAGCAATCCGCGGGCGCAGCCGCCATGAAGGCGTTCATCGTGAACCGGGTCGGGGATTTCGGCTTTCTGCTGGGCATCTTCGGGCTGTTCTGGATGACCGGCTCGGTCCAGTTCGACGCCATCTTCGGGCAGGTTCCCGAACTGGCGCAGACGCAGATGCAATTTCTCTGGGGCGACTGGAATTCGGCCGAGGTTCTGGCGGTGCTGCTGTTCATCGGTGCGATGGGCAAGTCGGCGCAGCTTTTCCTGCATACCTGGCTGCCCGACGCGATGGAGGGCCCGACCCCGGTTTCGGCGCTGATCCATGCCGCGACCATGGTCACCGCGGGTGTCTTTCTTGTTGCCCGGATGTCGCCGCTTTACGAATTCGCGCCCGACGCCAAGCTGTTCATCACCGTGATCGGCGCGACGACGGCCTTCTTCGCGGCGACCGTGGGTCTGGTGCAGAACGACATCAAGCGCGTGATCGCCTATTCGACCTGTTCGCAGCTGGGCTACATGTTCGTGGCCGCCGGCGTCGGCGTCTATTCGGTCGCGATGTTCCACCTTCTGACCCACGCCTTCTTCAAGGCGCTGCTGTTTCTGGGCGCGGGTTCGGTCATCCACGCGATGCATCACGAACAGGACATGCGGAACTATGGCGGCCTGCGACAGAAAATCCCGCTGACCTTCTGGACCATGCTGATCGGCACCCTGGCGATCACCGGCGTCGGGATACCGCTGACCGATATCGGATTCGCGGGCTTCCTGTCGAAGGACGCGGTGATCGAAAGCGCCTGGGCGGGCAACACCTATGCCTTCTGGCTGCTGGTCATCGCCGCCGCCTTCACCAGCTTCTATTCCTGGCGGCTGATGTTCATGACCTTCTGGGGCACGCCGCGCGGAGACCGGCACACGCATGAACACGCCCATGAAAGTCCGCGCGTCATGACCGTGCCTCTGGTCGCCTTGTCCGTGGGCGCGATCTTTGCCGGCATGGTCTTCTACGAGCCCTTCTTCGGCCCCCGCGAAGAAGTCTCGCGCTATTTCAACATCGCCGGCAGCGAGGCTTCGGCCAGCGCCGAGGGCGAAGCCGGCGCCGAGGCTCCGGCCGGGGAGAATTCTGCCCAGGCCACGACCGAAGGCGCGGCAACCGGGGCCGCGGCCCCGGCCCAGCCGGCGCAGGCCGCGCCCGAGGGTGAACAGGCGGCACCCGGCGCCGCCGAGGGCGGCGACCAGGCGGCAGCGACCGATTTCCCGCCCCCCGTCGGCGGCGCGATCTACATGCGGCCCGACAACGAGGTTCTGGACGAGGCGCATCACGTCCCGGCCTGGGTCAAGCTGTCGCCCTTCATCGCCATGTTGGGCGGGCTGCTGGTCGCTTGGCTGTTCTATATCCGCTATCCCGAGGCGCCCGCCCGGCTGGCCGCACAACAGCCCGCGCTGTATCGTTTCCTGCTCAACAAGTGGTATTTCGACGAGATCTACGACTTCGTCTTCGTGCGTCCGGCCAGATGGCTGGGGCGTGCCCTGTGGACGGGCGGGGACGGAGCCGTTATCGACGGCGCCATCAACGGGGTGGCCATGGGAATCATTCCCCGGCTGACCCGTTTCGCGGGCCGGGTTCAGTCCGGCTATCTGTTCCATTACGCCTTCGCGATGGTTCTGGGCATCGTGGGCTTGCTGATCTGGGTGATGATGCGGGGCGCATACTGACATGACGAACCTTCTTTCGATCATCACCTTCCTGCCCATCGTCGCGGCAGCGATCCTGGCCCTGTTCCTGCGCGGCGACGACCCCGCCTCGCGGAAGAACGCGAAATGGCTGGCGCTGATCGCCACCTCTGCGACCTTCCTGATCTCGCTGTTCCTGCTGGCGGGATTCGATTCCGGCGATACCGGCTTCCAGTTCGTCGAGGATCACGCCTGGATCATGGGCCTGCGCTACAAGATGGGTGTCGACGGCATCTCGATCCTGTTCGTGCTGCTGACCACCTTCCTGATGCCGCTGACGATCCTGTCCACCTGGGAGGTCGAGACCCGCGTCAAGGAATACATGATCGCCTTCCTGGTGCTGGAGGGATTGATGATCGGCGTCTTCACGGCGCTGGATCTGATCCTGTTCTACCTGTTCTTCGAGGCCGGGCTGATCCCGATGTTCCTGATCATCGGCATCTGGGGCGGCGCGAACCGCATCTATGCGGCCTTCAAGTTCTTTCTCTATACCTTCCTGGGCTCGGTGCTGATGCTGGTCGCGATGATCGCGATGATCCGCACCGCCGGCACCACCGACATCGCGCAACTGCTGCAATTCGACTTTCCCTCGCAGACCACGCGCGTGCTGGGCTTTACCGTGGTCGGCGGGATGCAGACGCTGCTGTTTCTGGCCTTCTTCGCCAGTTTCGCGGTCAAGCTGCCGATGTGGCCGGTCCATACCTGGCTGCCCGACGCGCATGTTCAGGCGCCCACCGCCGGTTCCGTGGTTCTGGCCGCCGTGCTGCTGAAGATGGGCGGCTACGGGTTCTTGCGCTTTTCGCTGCCGATGTTTCCGGTGGCGTCGCAGATGCTGCAGCCTCTGGTCTTCTGGCTGTCGGCCATTGCCATCGTCTATACCTCGCTGGTGGCGCTGGCGCAGACCGACATGAAGAAGCTGATCGCCTATTCCTCGGTCGCCCATATGGGCTATGTCACCATCGGCACCTTCGCGGCCAACCAGCAGGGGCTGGATGGCGCGATCTTCCAGATGCTGTCGCACGGCTTCATCTCGGGCGCGCTGTTCCTGTGCGTGGGCGTGATCTACGACCGGATGCACACGCGCGAGATCGACGCCTATGGCGGTCTGGTGAACCGGATGCCGAAATATGCGCTGATCTTCATGTTCTTCACCCTGGCCAATGTCGGCCTGCCGGGCACCTCGGGCTTCGTGGGCGAATTCCTGACCCTGATGGGCGCGTTCAAGGCCAATACCTGGGTCGCCTTCGTGGCCACGACCGGGGTGATCCTGTCGGCGGCCTATGCGTTGTGGCTGTATCGCCGCGTCACGCTGGGCGCGCTGATCAAGGAAAGTCTGAAGACCATCGGCGACATGACCCCGCGCGAGCGCTGGATCTTCGCGCCGCTTGTCGCCATGACACTGCTTCTGGGTGTCTATCCGCGGCTGGTCACGGACATCACCGGCCCCGCCGTCGAGGCGCTGCTGGTCAGCTACAACGATGCCCTGCCGCAAGAGCCGCGCGACGGGCTGGCCGTGACCGCGCAGGCGGAACCGGCCGAAGCCAGCCAGTGAGGGACGCAAGATGACCGCGCTTGATATCTCGACCATCCTGCCCGAGCTTTTGCTGGCGATCTATGCGATGGCCGCGCTGATGGCCGGCGCATGGTTCGGCAAGGACGATCTGGCCAAGGCGATACTCTGGGCCAGTGTCGCGGCCCTGCTGATCGCGGGCTTCTTCATCGGCTTCTCGAACCGGCCGGACGGCACCGCCTTCTTCGGCATGTTCCGCGACGATGCCTTCGCCCGCTTCGCCAAGGTCACATTGCTGGTCTCGGCCGCCGCTGTCCTGGCGATGAGCGTCGATTACATGGGTCGGCACGGGCTGATGCGGTTCGAATACCCGATCCTGATCGTGCTGGCCGCGACGGGCATGATGGTGATGGTCTCGGCCGGGGACCTGCTGTCGCTGTATATGGGGCTGGAGCTGCAATCGCTGTCGCTCTATGTCGTGGCCGCGATGCGCCGCGAAAGCGCCAAGTCCTCGGAGGCGGGGCTGAAATATTTCGTTCTGGGCGCGCTCAGTTCCGGGATGCTGCTCTATGGTGCCTCGCTGGTCTACGGTTTCTCGGGGACCACCAATTTCGACGGCATCTTCGCCACGATCGGCGCGGGCCAGATGTCGCTGGGCCTGCTGTTCGGCCTGGTCTTCCTGCTGGTCGGCCTGGCGTTCAAGGTCTCGGCGGTGCCGTTCCACATGTGGACGCCCGATGTCTACGAGGGCGCGCCGACGCCGGTGACGGCCTTCTTCGCCACCGCGCCCAAGATCGCCGCCATGGCGCTGATCGCCCGGCTGATGTTCGGCGCCTTCGGCAACGTCCCCGGCGATTGGGGCCAGATCATCGCCGCGCTGGCGGTGATGTCGATGTTCCTGGGTTCGATCGCCGGGATCGGACAGCGCAACATCAAGCGGCTGATGGCCTATTCCTCGATCGCGCATATGGGCTTTGCGCTGGTCGGGCTGGCGGCCGGAACCGCCTATGGCGTGCAGGCGATGCTGATCTACATGGCGATCTATGCGGTGATGAACGTGGGCACCTTCGCCTTCATCCTGTCGATGGAGCGCGAGGGCCGTCCGGTCGTGATGCTGGACAGCCTGAACCGTTTCGCCGCGACCGAGCCGCTCAAGGCCTTCGCGGTGCTGTTCCTGATGTTCAGCCTTGCCGGCGTGCCGCCGTTTCTGGGTTTCTTCGCCAAATACGGAGTTCTGTCGGCGGCGGTGCAATCGGGGATGAGTTGGCTGGCCGTCGCGGGCGTCGTCGCCTCGGTGATCGGGGCGTTCTATTACCTGCGCATCGTCTATTACATGTTCTTCGGGGCCGAAAACGAGGGCGTGGAAAGCCGCATGGGGCTGGTGCAGTTCACGGCGCTGGTCGTGCCTGCCGCAATGCTGCTGCTGGGCGCGGTGACGATGCTGGGCGTGGACAATGCTGCCGCCACCGCCGCGCAATCGCTGGTCGGGACCGAGGTGACCGATCCCGGCGTCGGCGAGGGGGGGCCGGTCGTGTCCGGCGAAGGGCCGGCCGATCCGACACCAACCGAGCCTGCGGGTGACTGACGTCATCATTCCCTCCGCATGGCCAAGGGACGTGGCCCGGCATGTTCTGGACCGCGTTGACAGCACCAATGCCGAAGCGATGCGGCTTGCGGACCGGATCGCCGGTCCGGCCTGGATCATGGCGCGTCGGCAAGAGGCCGGGCGCGGCAGGCGGGGCAGGGCCTGGACCGACCCTCCGGGAAATTTCGCGGCAACCCTGCTGATCCGGCCCCAGGGCGGGCCCGCGGACGCCGCGCGACTGTCCTTTGTCGCGGCCCTGGCGGTGCATGATGCGCTGATGACGCTCTGCGGGCCGCAACTGAACCTTGCACTGAAATGGCCCAATGACCTGCTGCTGAACGGCGGCAAATTGTCGGGGATCCTGCTGGAAAGCGCCGGCTCGGGGCGTCAGGTGACCGCGCTGGCCATCGGCATCGGCGTCAATCTGGCCTGCGCCCCCGAGATTGCGGCCGACCAGTCCATCCGGCCCGTCAGCCTGAAGGGCGAGACCGGCCTTGCCGTCACCCCGGACGAACTGCTGGACGCGCTGGCAATCGCCTTCGACCATCGGCAGCGGCAGATGCGCGATCACGGCTTCGGGCCGATCCGCGCCGCCTGGCTGGCCCGCGCCGCGCGGCTGGGCGAGACGATCACCGCCCGCACAGGCGGGACCGAAACGACCGGCGTTTTCGAGGGCATCGACGAGACCGGCGCGCTGATCCTCTCGACGCCGCGTGGACGCAAGGCGATTCCCGCCGCCGACATCTATTTCGGCGGGGCGTAAGCCATGCTTCTGTGCATCGACACCGGCAATACGAACACGGTCTTCTCGATCTGGGATGGCGGCAGGTTTCTGGCACATTGGCGCATCGCGACCGATCACCGGCGCACGGCGGACGAGTATTTCGTCTGGCTGTCCACGCTGATCGAGGTGCAGAAATTCAGGCTGGAAATCGACGCCTGCATCATCAGCGCGACCGCGCCGCGCGTGGTCTTCAATCTGCGCGTCCTGTGCAATCGCTATTTCGATACGAGGCCGCTGGTCGTGGGCAAGCCCGACTGCCTGCTGCCGGTTCAGCCCCGCGTCGATGTCGGCACGACGGTCGGCCCCGACCGCCTGGTCAACACCGTTGCCGGGTTCGACCGCCACGGCCCCGACCTGATCGTGGTCGATTTCGGCACCGCGACGACCTTCGACGTGGTCGATGTGGACGGCGCCTATATCGGCGGTGTCATCGCACCCGGCGTGAACCTGTCGCTGGAGGCTCTGCACATGGCCGCCGCCGCGCTGCCGCATGTCGATGTCACCATGCCGGCGAAGGTGATCGGCACGAATACCGTCGCCTGTATTCAGTCGGGTGTCTTCTGGGGCTATATCGGTCTGGTGCAGGGGATCGTCGGCCAGATACGGGCGGAACGCGACCGTCCGATGAAGGTTATCGCGACGGGGGGGCTTGCGCCGCTGTTCGATCAGGGGTTTGACCTCTTCGACGCGATCGAGGACGATCTGACGATGCACGGTCTGCGTCTCATTCACGATTACAACAAGGAGGCGGGCCATGGCTGAACGTCTGATCTATCTGCCGCTGGGCGGCGCCGGCGAAATCGGCATGAACGCCTATGTCTACGGCTATGGTGCGCCGGGCAAGGAACGGTTGATCCTTGTCGATCTCGGGGTGACCTTCGGCGATATGGACAGCAGTCCCGGCATCGACCTGATCATGCCCGATCTGACCTGGCTCGAACAGAACCGCGACCGGCTGGAGGCGATCTTCGTCACCCACGGCCACGAGGATCACATCGGTGCCCTGGGCCATCTTTGGTCGCGTCTGGACGTGCCGATCTACGCCCGCCAGTTCACCGGCACGCTGTGCCGCCTGAAACTGGAAGAGCAGGGACTGCCGGGCGAGGCCGTGAACATCACCGGCCCCCGTCCCGAAGTCACGCAGGTCGGTCCCTTCACCGTGCAATTCGTGCCGGTCAGCCATTCGATCCCCGAAAGCGCGGCGCTGATTATCGACACGCCGGCGGGACGGATCGTGCATACCGGCGACTTCAAGCTGGACGGCACACCGGTCGTGGGCGATTCCTTCGATCCGATCCTGTGGCATGACGTCGCCAGCGAGGGGCAGGGGATCAAGGTTCTGACCTGCGATTCGACCAATGTCTTCTCGACCCATCCCGGCCGGTCCGAGGCGCTGCTGGCCAACCCGATCCTGGAATGGGTGATGGCGCAGAAGAACATGGTGGTGGCCACGACATTTGCCAGCAACATCGCGCGGCTCAAGACCCTGTCCGAGGCCGCGATCGCGTCGGGGCGAAAGGTCTGCCTGCTGGGTCGGGCGATGCGGCGAATGGTTTCGGTCGGACTGGAAACCGGCGTCCTGACCGATTTTCCCGATACGATCGGCCCCGACGAGGCCGCGAACCTGTCGCGCGACAAGGTGATGCTGATCGTTACCGGTTCACAGGGCGAACGCCGCGCCGCCAGCGCGCAATTGTCGCGCGGCCGCTATCTGGGCCTGTCGCTGAAAGACGGTGACAGCTTCCTGTTCAGTTCAAAGACCATTCCGGGCAATGAACGCGCCGTCGGCCGGATCATGAACGCGCTCAGCGAGTCGGGCGTCAATGTCTATGACGCCGATGACGGGCTGTTCCATGTCTCGGGCCACGCCAACCGCCCCGATATCGAGGCGCTGCACGATCTGCTGAAGCCCGAGATCGTGATTCCGATGCATGGCGAGCATCTGCACCTGCGCGAACACATGCTGCTGGCGCGCGACAAGGGCCTGGGCTCGACGATCGCGGTAAACGGCACGATGCTCGATCTGACGGGCGAGCGGCCGAAAGTGGTCGATCAGGTCGAGACGGGGCGGCTCTATCTTGACGGCACGGTGCTGATCGGGGCGATGGACGGGATCGTGCGCGACCGGATCCGCATGGCGCTGAATGGACATGCCCTGGTCAGCGTCATCGTGGACGAGGATGACAATGCGTTGCCCGATGCCTGGGTCGAACTGATGGGCCTGCCCGGCCGCACCCGCAGCGGCGACGATCTGGCGCGGCATATCGAGGGCGAACTGGCCGATTTCCTGGAAGGCGCCGATGCGCGCGTGGTCCGCGACGATGCCAAGATGGACGAGGCATTGCGCAAGATCACCCGCCAGGTGGCGATGGAAGAGATCGGCAAGAAGCCCGAGGTAACGGTCATCATCAGCCGCCTCATGGCCGACTGAGCCGCGCGGGCCGCTATTGTGTAACTATTAATTCTGGCATGTAACCAATTATTCTAGCGTTTGATGTGCGAAGACCCATGAATTTCTCGCGCTTATCCGATATCGTCAGGGGCCGTCGCAAGATGTGTCAGCGGCGTTTCTGCGCCCAATGGTGGACGGTGGCGTGGCTGATGTGGCGCTCGGGCGGGAAGTGTTCGGCGATGGCGGCGGCGATCTGATGATAGGTCAGCCGGTCGAGGCGGGCGAGGATGAAGGCTTGCAATTCGGGGTCGGTGTCGATGATCGGCGGGCGGCCTGAGCGGTGGGCGCGGCGGCGTTCGGTCGGCGGCACATCGCATGCCGGAAGTTGTGACAGGGAATGTTGCAGGGCCGCGCCGCGCAGCCGTTCAAGAGAGGTTTCAAGCCGGAAGAGCGTGCCGCGCAGGACCGATAATTCGGCAAGGGCGGTGTCGATCCCGGACAGATCGTCGGCCGTCACGCGGCCCTGACCGGGCGATTGAACGGGCGCGCCCGTCACAGAACGTCTTCCATGCCGGCGACCACCAGCCGCTCGATCTCGTCGCGGTTCTCGCCGGAGAAGCCGAGATATGGACGCGCCGGCGTGCCGTCACCGCCGAACTGATGAACCGCGCCATAGACGAGGTTGGTGCCGATGGCCACTTCATCGCCGCGCAGCTGCCAGCCGATACTGTCCCGAAGGTGGCCCTCGTTTTCCAGAAGCGAATGTCCGCCAGAGCGTGACCGCGCATAGTCCAGCGACCAGGGTGCCCAGGACCCACCGTCAGGTGCCCGCTTCTCGCTGTCGATACGGTGAACGGTCTGGCTTTTGATCACTGCGCCGATGGCTGCGAGGATGCCGCGAATCTGGCTGTCGTTCAGCCGCGCCAATGCGGCGCGCGCCTCGCTGGCGTCAATATCGGTCGTGACAGCGGCTCCGCTCATGACTTTCTCCTTTTCAGATCACCGCCCCGCATCGGCCCTCGACCGGGACAGAGAAGCCCGAACCGTTGCGGGGCGGTGGCTGTGCGGCCCGTCATCGCTACCCAACCGGGCCGCACATTCCTATTTCAGATCTGTGGGCGTCAGGCCGAGCTGTTCGCAGATCGCCCGTTCATCGGCGCTGGCCGGTCTACGTCCTTGCGCCTCGTGGCCGACATCGTGCAAGCGGCTCGGGCGATGAAGGTGAGCATAGGCCGGCGTGGAGGTCGCGATGAAACTGTCGAATCTCGCTTCGTCCTGGGTGCAGAGGGCGACGGCCCAATCGCGCAT
>CEVM01127930.1_pt1 | contig 13584 bp, 15 predicted proteins | sample 531481 | NCBI WGS metagenome assembly CEVM01 (sample SAMEA2623649, study PRJEB7988) | marine metagenome | biome: marine biome (ENVO:00000447); feature: mesopelagic zone (ENVO:00000213) & marine oxygen minimum zone (ENVO:01000065); material: "saline water (ENVO:00002010), including plankton...
ATGGTATGAATCAAATATAGCGTTAAAATTTGGAAACAAAATCAGAGTTTTCCTACTTTTAGACGAAAAGACACTTAAATTCGATAAACGGCACATTTGTCTGTGCCATAAGAGTTCCTTGTTGTTAATATGCCCGCTCCGGGTTGCCTTCAAAGAAATGAACATAGGCTCTGTTGACCACTTGTTTTCCTCCTTCTGTGGGGTAATTTCCAGTGAAGTACCAGTCGCCCAAGTTCTTAGGACAGGCAGTATGTAAGTCTTCTACCGTTTGAAAAATTAATTTTACGGGTGTCTTCAAGTTTTCGTCGCTAATAATTTCTGCGATCTTATCTGAAATTTCTTCGTCAGAAAATGGTGCATAAAGCTCTTTTACGTGATTCACAATCTCCCCTTCTGATGTCTCAAGTTGCGACTTGGCTTTGTGGTAAATCTCTTCCACCACCCCGTACGTGCCTCTTTCTTTATGCAAGGCCAAAGCAGCCTGAAATGCCACGAGATCTTCCAATCGCGCCATATCTATTCCATAACAATCTGGATATCGTATTTGCGGAGCCGATGAAACCACCACGATTTGCTTTGGTTGCAAGCGGTCTAGCATTTTGAGTATGCTTTTCTTCAAGGTAGTTCCTCGAACGATACTGTCGTCAATGATCACCAAATTATCACCGCGTCGCACCACACCGTAGGTAACGTCATAAACATGAGCCACCAAATCGTCTCTGCTGCTGTCTTCCGTAATAAATGTCCGCAGCTTTACATCTTTAATGGCAATTTTCTCCGTTCGAATTTTGTGTGCCTGAATTTGTTGAAGACGCTCTGAAGTCATGCTGTCTTTTTCCTTCAGAATGGCTTCATTTTTTTGCTTGTTGAGCTCGTTTTGAGCGGCGTCCAACATTCCGTAGAAGGAGGTTTCTGCCGTATTCGGAATAAAACTGAAAACCGTGTTTTCAGTATCGTAATCAATATTTTCCAGCACTCTGGGCATTACTAATCGACCCAGCTCTTTTCGCTCCTGATAGATTTCCGCATCACTTCCACGTGAAAAATAGATGCGTTCAAACGAACAAGAACGTTGTGGGAGTGGGTGGAGGATCTTTTCTTCGGAAAGGCTTCCGTCCTTGCGTACAATGACCGCATGCCCCGGTGTAATTTCCTGTATATCTTCAAACGCAACGTTGAAAACAGTCTGAATCGCAGGTCGTTCCGAAGCCACCACCACCACCTCTTCATCTTGATAATAATAAGCGGGGCGTATCCCCGCAGGATCTCGTAGCACAAAAGAATCTCCATGCCCTAGCAACCCTGCCATCGCGTAGCCTCCGTCCCAATCCTTTGCAGATTTTCGCAGGATCTTGGCAACGTTTAGGTGTTCCACGATATACGGACTCGCATCACGCTTGTTCAGACCTTTCTTCTTCGCCTTTTTATAAAGTTTTCGTACGGCATCGTCTAAAAAATGCCCAATTTTTTCCATTACCGTAATGGTATCAGCTTTTTCCTTCGGATGCATCCCCAGCTTAATGAGGTTATTGAATAGCTGGTTGGTATTGGTCATGTTGAAGTTTCCGGCAATGATCAAATTTCGGTGCATCCAATTATTTTGCCGAAGAAAAGGATGTACATTCTCAACACTATTGATACCAAACGTTCCGTAGCGAACATGTCCTAAAAACAATTCTCCGATGTATGGAATATTTTTCTTCTGAGCCACTACATTCTCCATCAATTCCGGATGCGCTTTAAATTCAGTATTAATTCGTTCATTGATCTGCGAAAAAATATCTTGAATCGGTTGGGCCGCATTGCTACGAATTCTACTGATATATCGCTCCCCGGGAGAAACATCTAACTTGATGCTGGCAAACCCCGCCCCATCTTGGCCACGGTTGTGCTGCTTCTCCATCATGAGATACATCTTGTTGACCCCATAAAAAGCCGTTCCGTATTTCTCTTTGTAATACGATAGGGGTTTGCGTAGCCGAATCATGGCTATTCCACATTCGTGTTTTAAGGCATCGCTCATGTCTTGAAATATACTAAAAACGCCCCGAAAGTTCAGGGCGCAAGGTTATTCTAGTTCGATATCAAATTGTGTCAGTTGCTGAAATTGCTGCAATCGTTTGTGAACTTCTTTTTTCGAAAGTCCCACCAAACGCTCTGTTCCAAATTTTTCTACACAGAAAGACGCTAAAGCCGATCCGTAGATAATGGCATTCTTCATGTTTTCAAAGCTAAAATCTCCCGATTTAGCCAAATATCCGGCAAACCCACCGGCAAAAGTATCACCCGCGCCTGTTGGATCAAAAACTTCCTCTAACGGAAGTGCCGGCGCAAAAAAGATCTCGTCTTTGTGAAATAACAAGGCTCCGTGCTCTCCTTTTTTGATGACTACATAGGCGGGCCCCATTTCCATAATTTTTTTGGAGGCGGTTACCAGCGAATATTCTCCTGTAAGTTGTCGCGCTTCTTCATCATTGATGGTAATGACATCCACTTTTGAAATAACTTCTTTTAGGAGGTCCAACGTGTGGTCCATCCAGAAATTCATGGTGTCTAACACCACCAACTTTGGGGCTTTCATCTGTTCGATCACACCAAGTTGCACCGCCGGATGTAAATTTCCCAACATGACGACTTCTGCGTCTTGATAATTTTCTGGTACTTTGGGATCAAAGTTCTCCAACACGTTGAGTTCGGTCACTAAGGTGTCCCTTGTGTTCATATCGTTGTGATACTTCCCGCTCCAGAAAAATGTTTTTCCCTCTTTAATAACCTCCAAACCGGAAACATCCAAATCATGGTTTTTTAGCAACGCAATATATTCTTCGGGAAAATCACCTCCAACAACAGAAACAATAGCGCCATCGGCATTGCATTGTGAGGCGGCCAATCCTATAAAGGTGGCAGCACCCCCCAAGATCTTATCGGTCTTTCCAAAGGGAGTTTCAATTGCGTCGAAAGCTACCGTTCCAACAATTACTAGTTTGCTCATGTAAGGGGGTTAAAAGTAAGGGGCAAAGATACGGTTTTTGTAATAAAACAAAAGGTGCTGTTGTAGATCATTTCCTCCCAAAATCTGCCGGAATTTCTCCCCAAGCTTTGGTCTCCCATTTTACGACTATGGTAGAATAGTTGTTTGTTTTCAGCCAATGTTCTGCGCGTGCAATTAATTCAAAAAGCGTTTTGTTCTTGGCAGTGCGTTTCAGTTTAGTGTTACATTTCTTCCGCCTCACCCATCCCATCGCTATTTTGCTATCGGAATATAAGATCCGATCACTCTTATGTTTCTTCAAATACGCTAATCCGTGAACTAAGGCTAAGAATTCTCCTACATTATTGGTGCCCTGTTGAAACGGTCCCTGATGAAAAAGTTGTTGGTAGGTCTGTGTGTCTACACCACGGTATTCCATCTTGCCGGGATTACCGCTGGAAGCCGCATCTACTGCGATGGAATATAGGTTGGGCTCCCCAATGGATTCTAATTGCGCTTTGGTGAGGCTTCTTTTTTTTGACCCGCCTTTACCCCTGTAATCCTTGTACTCTTTGTTGTAAGCAATTTTCGCTTCTTTTAAAGATTCAAAACTTTTGTATTGCGCGCCAGAGACCCCGGCAATTGCTTTTTTACATTGTTCCCAGCTGTCAAAAATCCCGGTAGGATTCCCAAACCAAACGACGTAATATTTTTGCTTTTTCTTACTCATTCAAAGCTTTCAATAGTTGTTCAATAACCTTAGGAAAGTGTTGGTGCTCTAGTTGTTGTACTTTCTTAGCGATGCGCTCTGGGGTTTCTCCTTTGTCCAGAGATACCGAAGCCTGAAAGATAATCGCTCCTTCATCGTACTGTTCGTTTACATAGTGGATTGTGATACCGGTCTCTGTTTCTTCGGAAGCGGCTACAGCTTCATGAACATGCCTGCCATACATTCCCTTTCCTCCAAATTTAGGCAATAGGGCGGGATGAATGTTGATGATTTTATTCGGAAACGCCTGTACCAAATCCTTCGGAATTTTCAGAAGGAATCCTGCCAGAACGATCAAATCCGGTTTCCAACTACGTACTTTCGATACGATCGTTTCAGGGTCTTGAAAGTCTTCTTTTGGAAGGTATTCTGAAGCAATAGCATAGGAATCAGCCACTTCCAAAACTTTGGCATCTTTCTTGTTTGCGATCACCCGAATCACTTCGGCTGTTTCAGAGGATTGAAAGTGCTCGATAATCTTTTTGGCATTCGTGCCATTTCCGGAAGCAAAGATAACGATACGTTTTTTCATTTGGACGGAAGAAGGGTTCACCGAAATAATAATTAAATTCATCACAAAAGTAGGCAATGGCGATTTACTTCGCTTAAAAATTCCTAACTTGGTAATCACATTTTGTAGTCAAAATGGGGTTTTCAATTAAAATATTTTATTTTTGCCACTTAATTAAAATCTAAAATTCAAACATTATGTCAGACATTGCATCAAGAGTAAAAGCAATCATCGTAGACAAATTAGGTGTTGACGAAAACGAAGTAGTTAACGAAGCTAGCTTCACAAACGACTTAGGAGCAGATTCACTTGATACGGTTGAGCTTATCATGGAATTCGAAAAAGAATTCGATATTCAGATTCCAGACGATCAAGCGGAAAATATCGCTACCGTAGGTCAAGCTATTTCTTACATCGAAGACGCGAAATAAGAATACATATTTATGGAACTTAAGCGAGTTGTCGTAACGGGTCTAGGCGCGTTAACTCCTATTGGTAATTCTATCTCAGAATATTGGGACGGACTTAAAAATGGGACGAGTGGTTGTGCGCCTATTACGTATTTTGATACGGAAAAGTTTAAAACGAAATTCGCTTGTGAAATAAAAAATTACGACCCACAAGATCATTTTGATCGTAAAGAGGCAAGAAAGCTAGACCGCTTTGCGCAGTACGCGCTTGTTTCTTCTTCCGAAGCCATTGAAGATGCCCAAATTAACGTAGATGAGATTGATAAATTTCGTGTCGGTGTTATTTGGGGTGCCGGAATTGGTGGTTTGGAAACGTTTCAAAATGAAGTAATCAATTTTGCAGAAGGGGATGGAACACCGCGTTTCAACCCCTTCTTCATTCCAAAAATGATCGCAGATATTGCCCCCGGGAATATTTCGATCAAGCATGGGTTTATGGGTCCCAACTATACCACGGTCTCAGCATGTGCTTCTTCTGCGAATGCTTTAATTGATGCCCTTAATTATATACGCTTAGGGCATTGCGATATCATCGTAACCGGTGGTAGTGAAGCAGCCGTAACACAAGCCGGTATGGGTGGTTTCAATGCCATGCATGCGCTTTCTACTCGAAATGAAAGTCCGGAAACCGCATCGCGACCTTTTGATGCTACTCGCGACGGGTTCGTGCTTGGGGAAGGAGCCGGCGCTTTGATCTTAGAAGAATACGAGCACGCTAAAAAACGCGGAGCAAAGATCTACGCGGAAGTCGTTGGAGGCGGAATGTCAAGTGATGCCTATCACATGACAGCTCCACATCCTGATGGAATTGGGGTAGAACGTGTAATGCTGAACTGCTTGCGCGATGCTGATATGGATCCGAAAGAAGTAGACGCTATTAACACCCACGGAACGTCCACTCCGCTAGGAGACGTGGCAGAATTAAAAGCGATCACCAAAGTATTTGGAGATCATGCTAAAAACATCAATATCAACTCTACCAAGTCGATGACCGGACACTTATTGGGTGCTGCCGGCGCTATTGAAGCGATCGCTTCGATCTTGTCGATGCAACACGGAGTCGTACCTCCAACCATCAATCACACTACGGTAGATGAGAATATCGATCCATCGTTCAACCTTACGCTGAATAAAGCACAAGAACGAGAAATCAATGTGGTTATGAGCAATACCTTTGGGTTTGGCGGGCATAATGCCTGTGTGCTTTTCAAAAAATGGGACGCTTAATGTAAATGGCCACAATTAAAGACATATTCAATCCTCGTGCTGAAAAGGACGGGGATTTTTTTTATACCATCAAAAAAATTCTAGGCTTTAAGCCGAAGGATATTCGCATCTATGTAGAGGCTTTTACCCATCGGTCTATGAACGAAACGAATACCAAAGGAGCAGCCCAAAATTATGAACGCTTAGAGTTTCTTGGTGATGCGATGCTCAGTGCGGTTATTGCTTCTCATTTATTTATGGAAGTGCCTTCCGGAGACGAAGGATACCTTACAAAAATGCGCGCCAAAGTGGTGAGCAGAGAGCACTTGAATGAATTAGGGCGCGATCTAGAATTAATCAAACACTTAAAGACTTCTATTCCTCTTGAACAGTTTGGCGGTAATGTACATGGCAATGTTTTTGAAGCCCTGGTGGGTGCCATCTATCTTGATCGTGGATTCAAATACTGCGAGAAATTTATTTACAAACGTGTGATCGATCCTTATGTGGATATTGAGCGTTTAGAAGGCAAGATTATTAGCTATAAAAGCTTATTCATTGAATGGTGCCAAAAGAAAAAGAAAACCTTTCGCTTTATCGTCTATGAAGACACCGGTGCGGATACACTCAAACACTTTGGGGTAAAACTTCAGTTGGATGGTGAGATCGTGGCAAAAGCGCGTGCTACTTCTAAGAAAAAGGCTGAGGAGCGCGCTGCCAAACGCGCTTATTATAAGCTTCAGGAGGCTATTGACAGAGAAATTCAATAAGAATGGGGTTTCTGTTCATCTAGCGTTGTAATAGCTAGCATCTCTTTTCCATCACAAAAGAAATCAGAAAAACACAAGAGACATCTATTAAAAAAGGACCCTTTCCTGGGATTTTAAGCGTAGATATATTTTCGCAAACGTTTTCGTTGTAAAATGCTGCCATTGCATGGCTTCCATCCGACAAACAATGTGTATTTTTAGATAAATTTGTAGTTGTGGCACATTATAAACTGGTATTGGAAGAGGCTTGCGAAGACGAATATTCTTTAGTAGCCATTCACTGTAGTGAAGCGGCTTACAAGATGGCGTATTTACTCAACCAACATACTCACTTGCGCCTGCACAGACAACGCCGAGATGTAGACTTTTCAAAAGACGGACTTTCCATTACATTTCCTTGGTTCTCTTTTGAAAACAAACAACAATACATTCACTACCATTTAGTAGCCAACAAGTGTAAGTCGGCTGCAGCAAAAACTGTTTCCGGAGGAGGATTGTTTGCGGCTTCAGAAGAAGAGAATACACACCTGCATTATTTGATTCCGGAATATAAGAATGTCGATTACTTTTTAAAAATTCAGTCTGAAAATACATTGCCATCCCTTCGAAAGCTATTACTGGAAATGAATGAAATTCAACCCGTTATTTCGGCGTATTCCTTGGCACCTGAAAACATTAAATCTAAGAACAACTTAATATTCAACTAATGCCCTCACAAAAAAGAACCAAAATCGTAGCCACGCTTGGACCAGCTACTTCCGATAAGAACACCCTAAAAAAAATGATCAAGGCAGGGGTTGATGTATTTCGAATCAACTTTTCTCATGCCAGCTACGACGATGTCAAAGAGCGCATCAAAATGATCCGTTCCCTAAGCGAAGAACTCGAATCTGGTACTGCAATTCTAGCAGACCTACAAGGGCCTAAACTGCGTGTGGGGATCATGAAAGAAGAAGTGATCGTTAAAAAAGGAGACGTCATAAAGTTTTGTACGGGAAAAGAGTTTGAAGGAACACGAGAACGCGTGTATATGAATTACGATAATTTTCCACGTGATGTAAATCCGGGAGAACGTATTTTGCTGGACGATGGAAAATTGATCTTCAAAGTGGTGGAAACCGATAAAAAAGAAGAAGTAGTTGCGAAAGTGTTACAGGGCGGCCCCCTGCGCTCTAAAAAAGGGGTCAATCTTCCTAATACCAATATTTCACTGCCGGCTCTAACCGAAAAAGATAAAAAAGACGCCGTTTTTGCCATTGGTCAGGAAGTAGATTGGATTGCCCTTTCTTTTGTGCGCCATGCGGAAGACCTAAAAGAACTACAAGCGCTCATCGAAGCACATAGTGAATACAAGATCCCCATTATTGCGAAAATAGAAAAACCGGAAGCCGTAGAAAATATTGATAAGATCGTGGCGTATTGCGACGGACTCATGGTAGCGCGTGGTGATTTAGGTGTGGAAGTGCCGGCTGCCGATGTGCCTTTAATTCAAAAGCAATTGGTGTTGAAAGCCAAAAAAGCTCGAATTCCGGTGATCATTGCCACCCAAATGATGGAAACCATGATCTCTAGTTTAACCCCCACCCGAGCTGAGGTGAACGATGTGGCGAATAGTGTTATGGATGGGGCCGATGCCGTCATGCTTTCCGGAGAGACCTCCGTGGGAAAATATCCGGTAGAAGTGATTGAAACCATGGCGAATATTTGTCGCAATGTGGAAGGATCAGATCTTATTCAAGTTCCGCTAGAGCCGCCACATGTTCGTACCAATCGGTATGTAACCAAATCGGTTTGTTATCACGCAGCCCTTATGGCAAATGAAATTGAAGCTAAAGCGATTTGTACCCTGACCAACAGCGGGTACACGGCTTTTCAGATCTCCGCTTGGCGGCCCGACGCCCATATTTTAGTCTTTACTTCAAACAAGAGAATTTTAAGTCGGCTCAATTTACTTTGGGGTGTGACGTCCTTTTACTACGATAAATATGTAAGCACCGATGAAACGGTTGACGATGTGAATCAGATCGCTACGCAACGAAACTTTGTAAAGAAAGGGGATTACTTGATCAATCTGGCAGCCATGCCTATTGTCGATAAGGGAATGGTAAACACCCTCCGCGTTTCACAATCTAAATAAAAAAAGGCCCAGAAGGGCCTTTTCTGTTATTTTATAATTTCCGTTTTGGATAACACCATGGCGTTGCCATCTTTCTTAATTTCAACATTCCAGTTAAAGGTTGCTGAGGTATAGACGTAAGTGATCTTTTGAAGTGTATTATCGGCGCGTGTTACTTGCAACTGACTTGTCCATGTGCCTTCTTTAGGCAACGTATCGTCGATGGTCTCAGTATCTTTTCCCTTCATTCCCGGAAAGGCAAATTCCTCGGGGAAATCATACAATTGTTGTGCTGCAAAAAAAGCTTCATGCCATCGTGCTCCCGGTAGTGTTAGGGTTACGGTGTTACTGGGCTTGCTCACGGAACCACCGGTGCTTTCAACGTAGCCCACTTCTGGGAATAAGGCTTGTAACTCCAGGGCGTACCCTTCGGCAGAGATTCCGGGTTCTGGAGGGAAATAGCGCGACAAATAACCATTAAATGCGAAGCCTTTTTTGTGATTATACGCGATGTGATGCATACCGCCTTTGATGCCTCCCACAGTCATGGTAGGCTGCGTTTCGGCTTCAATTACCTCCACCCGGGTTCCGTAGGGCATTCGTGCGAGACGTTCACTTTGAAGGTTTCCGTATTCCCGAAGACTGAGTCCGCTTGGTGCGGTCACATACAAATAAGAGGAGGTGTTTTCTGCAGCGTCTCCAAGAGCGAGATCTTTATTGTCTTGAAGTTCTGTTTCTGAAGCGGATGCTTCATTTTTTGGGTCATTGTTACAGGAGAGGAGGGAAAGGGCGAGCACTGCTGCAGTGCAAAAGAAAACTACTTTTTTCATCGTGTTTGAGATTTAAGTTACTATTTAGATTCAAAAAGTAGTGGTGTACCATACGGGTAAAACGAAATTATGCGTGATATATTGAAAAGAAGGTCCTTAAAAATCGAGTGTCAACTGAACGTCTACGGCTTGCTCGACAGCAGGCTTCTTCTTTTCTGTGTTTAAATTCGATAATGAAATACCCAACAAACGTACCGAGTTTTCCATTTTAGACTGGAATAACAAATCTTTAACATGCTCCATGATAAGGTCTTTACTTGCTACGTATAGCGGGAGGGTTTTGCTTCGTGTTTGCAGTTTGAAATCACTGTATTTTATTTTTAGGGTGATCGTTTTTCCGGCCACCTTACTTTTTTGGAGTCGGCGTTCCACTTCTTCGGCAATTTCTTCTAGGCGGTCTAGCATGAATACTTCGGAAGAGATATTTTCTCTAAAGGTGCGTTCTGCAGCTAAGGACTTCCGCGTACGAGAAGGGCTTACTTTGCTATGCTGAATCCCACGAACGATCTGGTAATAATAGGCACCACTTTTTCCGAAGTGTTCTTCCAAATATTCCATCGATTTATTCTTCAGATCGAGCCCCGTGTAGATGCCGTGACGGTACATTTTTTCCTTCATTACCTTTCCTACTCCATAGAATTTTTTAATGTCTAAGGTTTCGAGAAAAGAAATAACATTTTCCGGAGGGATGGTTTTTTGCCCGTTGGGTTTGTTGATATCGCTCGCCACTTTTGCGATGAATTTGTTGATTGAGATGCCTGCCGAAGCATTCAGTCCCGTCTTCTCCTTAATCGCTGCTCTAATTTCTGAAGCAATAAGTGTCGCGCTGGGATTTCCTTTTTTGTTTTCAGTGACATCCAAATAGGCCTCATCCAGAGAGAGTGGTTCCACGAGATCGGTATAGTCAAAAAAAATGCTTCGAATTCGCTGGGAGAGTTCGCGGTAGCGATCAAAACGTGTTTTTACAAAGATAAGTTCAGGGCATCGTTTCCGTGCGAGAACTCCGCTCATAGCACTATGAACCCCAAACTTTCGAGCCTCATAACTGGCGGCACTCACCACACCTCGTTTCCCTCCGCCACCTACAGCAATGGGTTTTCCTCGCAACTCCGGGTGGTCTAATTGCTCAACGGAGGCATAAAAAGCATCCATATCTACATGGATGATCTTTCGTATGGGCAAATCGGAGTTCATCCCGTAAATTTAATATCTTTAAATAAGAATATATCGTACCCATTTGGGAGAATTAATGTATGTCAAAAACGGCTATTGTATTAGGCGCAACCGGACTCACGGGAAGTGAGTTGCTTGCTTTATTATTGAAAGATGACAGGTTCGAGCGTGTAAAGGTATTTACACGTCGCCCCGTTGATGTCTCACACCCCAAGATCGAAGAGCACATAGTTGATTTGCTTCATCTTGAGAAAGAAGCTGCTCTTTTTACGGGAGACGTGGTCTTCTGTTGCATCGGAACGACTAAGTCTAAAACACCCGATAAGGAGTTGTATCGGGATATTGATTATGGTATTCCTGTGACAGCTGCGAAACTATGTGAACATAATAATATTCGGACTTTCGTGGTGGTTTCGGCCTTGGGTGCAGACCCAAACAGCGGCGTATTCTATAATCGGGTAAAGGGAGAAATGGAGCAAGCTGTTCTGAATAAAAACATTCCGCATACGTATATATTACAACCTTCTTTGATTGGAGGGGATAGAAAAGAAAAACGCTTCGGAGAACGTCTTGCGCAACGCGCCTTTTCATTTTTTTCTTTTTTGATTCCGAAGAAATACGAAATGATACATCCCAAAGAAATAGCGAAGGCCATGCTCTTTTTGTCGCATAATAGTTATCAAAAGCAACGAATACCATCGCAAGAACTTAAAAAATTAAGCATCCAGTGAATCTAAATCAAGTAACCGTTCCGGCAATTGACGTAGAAGCTTCTGTGGCTTTTTACGAAAAGCTGGGGTTACAGTTAATTGTATATACCGAAGGAAGCTACGCACGTTTTGAATGTCCGGAAGGAAATAGTACTTTTTCCGTTCACAAAGTAGACAGCGTATCAACGGAGCCCGGTTGTTATACCTATTTTGAAGTGGCGGATGTAGCTCAAAAAGTCATCGAGTTAGCTACTCATGGAATTACCGTAGACGAACCCGCCACCCCACAGTCTTGGTTATGGACTGAAGCCCGCCTCAAAGATCCTTCCAATAATCAAATCATTATCTTTACTGCCGGAGAGCATCGTAAAAATCCGCCTTGGCGCCTATCATAAATGCACGAAATAGAACGCAAATACCTTCTTAATTCAAATGATTATAAGACCGAAGCGCGATGTCAGTTTCATATTGTGCAAGGGTATTTGAATTCGCATCCCGAGCGTAGTGTCCGTATCCGTGTTAAAGGCGACCAAGGATTTATAACAGTAAAAGGAAAAAGCAACGAATCTGGCACGCTGCGTCTGGAATGGGAACATCCTATTCCGCTTTCCGAAGCGGAAGCCTTACTCGCTTTGTGTGAGCCCGGACAGATCGATAAGATTCGGTATGAAGTGCCTTATAAAGGTCACATTTTTGAAGTAGACGAGTTTTTTGGTGCTAATAAGGGCTTGGTATTGGCAGAAGTTGAGCTTACCCACGAAGACCAAGAAATAGCAAAACCACCATGGCTTGGCAAAGAAGTTACCGGTGATATTCGGTATTACAATTCACATTTATTAACGCACCCATTTAATACTTGGAACACATGAAACCAACAGTTATCTTTCTTATGCTTGCAGCAGGATTATTTTTTTCCTGTGAGCCCAAAATTCAGCGTGAATACATCACTGAACCTTGTCCCGAAGAGGAGCCATCGCCATCGGTATCAAAGCTGAAGAAACAATTAACAGATTCGGGTTTTCAGCTTTTTGATTATGTAGATGAGGCTACAGGTGACACCGTGTTGATGCAACAATATTACATTGCCTTTCTAAAACGAGGTCCCAATAGATCACAATCCAAAGAAGAAGCTGATAGCTTGCAAGCGTTACATTTAGCGCATTTAGGCGTTATGTATGAAAAAGGCTACGCCGATATTTCCGGGCCTTTTGGGGATGATGGGGATATTCGTGGTATCACGATCTACAACGTTCCCACCCAACAAATGGCAGATAGTTTAGCGAACTTAGACCCAAGCGTGCAAGCCGGAAGACTCTCTATTGAGATCCATCCGTGGTGGGCGGCGAAGGGGTTTCCGCTTCGGTAATTACTGCGATGCTAGTTGTACAACCCTTCTCACAAGCCGCTCATCTGTAGTTCCATGAGTGCCCGTGTTGAAGAAGTCGGTTGTTGTGTTCCATTCTTTTTTCTGAATTCCGGAAAGGTGAACACTTTGAAATCCCAATGATTTAAACCGTTCAATTTGCGAGGGTTCGATTCCGGCGCCTGGCATAATTTCAATGCGCTTTTGGCTCTGTTTTAGGAGTTGCGAGAGTAGCGGTAGTCCGCTCCATGCGGTTTGTTGTTGTCCTGAGGTTAGGATGCGATGGATTCCCAACGCGATGATATCCTCCAATGCGTGTTCCGGTTGAGCAACGTGATCAAACGCACGGTGAAAAGTAATGTGCATTCCTTCGGCAGTTGCGACCATCTCTTTCATAAAGGCGCTATCAATTTTTTTTTCTGAAGTCAAGGCGCCCACCACCACCCCAGCGCAGTTCCATTTTCTACAATCTTCGATACTTCGAAGCATGGTTTGTTGTTCTTCTTCGGAATACACAAAATCCCCTGCGCGCGGTCGAAGGAGCACGTGAACCGGAATAGCTAATGTACGCGTCACGGTTTCTATAAGCGATTCCGAAGGAGTGAGTCCGCCTACCTCCAAGTGTTCACAAAGCTCTATGCGATGCGCACCACCCCGTTGGGCCGCGACAGCACTTTCGTAAGAGTTTGCGCAAA
>CEVM01261745.1_pt1 | contig 13555 bp, 12 predicted proteins | sample 531481 | NCBI WGS metagenome assembly CEVM01 (sample SAMEA2623649, study PRJEB7988) | marine metagenome | biome: marine biome (ENVO:00000447); feature: mesopelagic zone (ENVO:00000213) & marine oxygen minimum zone (ENVO:01000065); material: "saline water (ENVO:00002010), including plankton...
GTGGCATAATCTGTTAATTAAATTATTAATTTTCTTTATTATATATAGATAATGGCCTTTTTATCAAATAAGGCAATATCAGAAATCTTATACTGGGTCACTCGTAAAAAGTGGCTTATAATATCTTTTATTCTAAGTATTTCATTATTTTATTTTCCTTCTCCTGAAGGTTTGTCATCTGAAGGTCACCGTACTCTTATTATAGTTTTGATCGTATTGATTTTAATTATCTCAGAATCCATCCCATTACCAGCTGTAGCAATTCTAATCTTGATAATGCAAGTAATATTAGGAGTTGATACTCCAGATGGAGTGGCATCAACATTTATGAGTGATGCAGTATTCTTTATAATGGGTTCATTAATGCTCGCAGTATCAATTGTAAGTCAGGGCTTAGATAAACGACTTGCACTTGGAATAATTAATATTACTGGGAATAAAACGTGGAGAATTGTCGTTGGTTTTATTTCAATTTCAGCATTCCTTTCTTCTTTTATTGGAGAACATACAGTTGCAGCGATGATGCTACCTGTTGCACTTTCTTTAATTAAAAATGCAGGTTTACCCCTTGACAAATCAACTCGTTTATCAAGCTTATTATTGTTTTCTATCGCATATGGATGTGCTATGGGATCAATAGGTACACCATCAGGTGGCGGCAGGAATGTAATTATGATTGGATATTTGTCAGAATTTGGATACGGTAATATTTCATATGTTAAATGGATGCTATATACGTATCCACTATTATTATTAGAGATACCACTTGCTTCATTGGTTTTGTGGTTTTCATTTACCCCTAAGCAAAGACATCTGGACTCTGCAATTAGAAAACTTAAAGTAAATGTTGCAAAATCTGGAAAACTGGATGCAAATCAAATAATATCCATATTATTATTCATTATGGTATTTTTGGGTTGGATATTTTTAAGTCCATTAATTGGGCTTGGAATTGTTGCTTTATCAGGAGTATTCCTTTATCTAGTATTTGGACTTATAGACTGGAAAGAAATAAGTCATAATACAAATTGGGGTGTGATTTTACTGTTTGGGGCTGCAATCTCTCTTGGTATTCAAATGAAAGAAACAGGTGCTGCACTATGGGTTGCAGAAAAAGCATTGATAAATCTAGAGGTAGTTTTTCAAGATGCAACTATCGTTCGATGGTTTGTTTCTGTTTTTCTTACTAGCATTTTAACAAATCTATTAAGTAATGCTGCTACTGTAGCAGTATTGGGCCCAATAGTATTAGATATGGGTGGAAATCCTATGATTCTAGCTATAGCAACTTCTGTTGCCTCTTCATTCGCTTATTTAACTATTGTTGCATCTCCAACTTGTATGATTATTCATTCTACAGGTCTTATAAAATCCAGAGATTATTTAAAAGCTGGTTGGAAACTCTTTTTTATATCTATTGTTCTACTATTATTGGTTTCATATTTTTATTGGCCGTTGTTAAGATGAAAATATTAATTGCAGTTAGTAGTAAGAAGTATTCAAAACCAACTTTAACTGTTGGCATGAATGTTGCACGTGCATTTAAGGCATCAACAACAATAGTTGATGTTGGAGAAAAAATTAATGAGTTCAGTGTGAAGGATGTTGTGATGGCTCAAGAACGGATAGAAAACTGGAACATTGATCGGCCTGGCGTTGATGTTTTAGAATGGGCTTTTGGATATCTTGCTGAAAATAATTTTATTGAAAAAAATGATATTGAAGCAGGATTTCCTAAAAATACTCTTATTGATACGGGAAGTAACCGTTGTGAAGTATACTTGAAAGGAACTGTTTGTGATAATGTCAATTTGATAATACGAAATGGCAATGTGATAGATGAATTAAAACATGAAGTTGAAAAATTCTTTTATGATGTTACAATCATTGGAGGGAGTCAACGTAGGAATATGGCTCATGACCTTATCCAATATATAGATAGTTCAATTTTTGTAGTCAATAATTTTAACTTAAATAAAAAATATAAAATATTAATTGCAGTAAATGAGTCACCAAATACAAAGAAAGCCATTAAATATGGTGTTCGAATTGCTCAGGCTTTTGGAGTATCTATTCAAGCAATAACAGTTAATGAAACTGATAATTTTGAGGAAGGAGATAATAAAGCTGTAGCATGGTTTAAAAAATTATTACGTCGTACTAATACATCATTTGATCATAAATTTCTTACCGGTAATACAGCATCCATAATTAATAATGAGGCTAGTGATAATCATATTATTGTAATGGGATCATCTACAAAAAATCCATTAATAAAATTCTTTGCTGGTAGTAAACCTTTAGAAGTAATGAAGAATTGTAATTGTCCTATACTGATTGTTAAATAATGAAATTTGAATTTGATACAACAATGTTTCAGGAAATATCTATGACTATTCTACTAGTATTATTTGTAATAGTATTTACTATTCCACCTCTTGTTATGCTTTTCTTGTATTTTAAAGATAAGAACCAAAAGCAACACTCAGTTTTGAGAAACTTTCCTTTATTAGGAAGAATAAGATATATACTAGAGATGTTAGGCCCGGAATTTAGACAGTATTTATTTGATGGAGATAGTCAAGGTAAGCCTTTTAGTAGAGTAGATTTCCAGCATATTGTAGTAGCGGGAAAATATTTAAAAACGTTAATAGCCTTTGGATCAAAAAGAGATTTCAAAGAACCTGGTTATTATTTAAAAAACTCAATGTTTCCGAAATTAAAAGAAGAAATGTCAGTAGAATTAACACCTAAAATTAGTACAAAACGTTATGTTGGTACTGAAGGGTTGTTTTCTAGAAAAGAACGTTTAGAAGAAGTGGATGTTTCTCCATGGACCCTTATGAAAAATGATGCGATTGTCATTGGTCCAAACTGTAAGAACCCCTGGCATGTAAAAGGACCTTTAGGTATGAGTGCTATGAGTTTTGGTTCTTTAGGAGGTAATGCGATTAGCGCTATGAGTTTAGGCCTAGGTAAAGCCACAGGTTCTTGGGTGCATACTGGTGAAGGTGGTCTTGCAAAATATCATCTTGTTGGAGGTGGAGATGTAATTATGCAGATTGGTCCGGGTCTTAATGGAGTGAGAGATAAAAATGGGAAATTTAGTTGGGAATTTTTTCGAGATAAAGCTGCAAACCCACAAATTGCTATGTTTGAGTTAAAGCTTGCGCAGGGCGCAAAAATACGTGGGGGACATGTTGAAGGTGCTAAAATTACTCCTGAAATAGCAGAAATTAGAGGAGTAGAGCCATGGAAAAGTGTGGATTCTCCAAATCGTCATCATCAATTTCATGATGTACCGACATTATTTGATTTTATTGATAAAATGAAAGAAGAGAGTGGTAAACCAATTGGAATAAAAATAGTAATGGGTAGCGCATCTTCAGCTGATGAACTAATAAAATTTATGGCTGATACTGGTCGAGGACCTGATTCTATTACCGTGGATGGAGGTGAAGGTGGATCCGGTGCAACATATCAAGAAATGGCAGATACTATGGGCTTACCTGTACATTCAGGATTAATTTATTTAGATAATGCTCTTCATAAATATGGAGTGAGAGATAAAGTAAAAGTATTTGCCAGTGGAAAATTATTTAGTCCTGATAGAATAGCAATTGCACTAGGTATGGGCGCTGATTTAGTTAATATAGCGCGAGGAATGATGATTTCAGTTGGATGTATTGGGGCTCAGAAATGTCATACTAATACATGCCCAGTTGGAGTTGCTACAACAGACCCGGGTCATCAAAAAGCCCTTGTAGTTGATGAAAAACAATGGCGAGTATTTAACTACGTCATTACTTTACGTAATGGTCTTAATTCTTTAGCGGGCGCAGCAGGTTTAACTAATTACACTCAGTTTAACCGTAGTCATATTGTATACAAGGATGGGTATGGAAAAGCTAGTCTTTTATCTGAATTATTTCCATATCCTGATAGTAAGTAACTTATACGCTACAACTCATATCGTGTCCACAGCACATTGGAGATTTTATTTTACCATGTCCTTCAGGACATTTTGCAACAGACACAGTTGTGCCATCATCTTTTGTTAAATCAACATGTTCAAGTTCTTTTCCACATTTCACACAATTTAATCCAGTTACTCCCATACCACAATGTTCACAAACATAATCAGCCATTTTTTATTCCTTATTTAGTTGGTTATTAAATTAATTGCTGGCAAATATACACACATAAAAACTAATTGAGAAATTAACAGTAATAGGAATTATTACTATTTATATTTAATATTTCTTATGCGTTTTAGTAAACAACGTGAATTAATTCAACATATTGTTCAAGGAACTAATTCACATCCAACTGCATATTGGATTTTTAATAAAGCTAAGAAAAAAATATCAAATATTAGTATGGGCACTGTGTATAGAAACTTAAATAAGCTAAATAATGATGGTGTTATTAAGATTTTTTATGATAATAATATTGCTCGCTATGATTGGAATACAGTTGCTCATGATCATTTAAAATGTAACAAATGTGGAAAGATTACTGATATAAATATGCATACTAAAGAATTACAAAAAAAAGTTTGGAATCAATACAAATTCGAAGCTGATAATATTGAAATTACTATCTCAGGAATTTGTAATAATCATTAAAATTATAATTAGGAGTTCAAAATGGCAGAAGAAAGTAAATGTCCAGTTGCGCACGGCTCAAATAGTCAACATACACTCGGCTCAATTTCAAATAATCAATGGTGGCCAGATGCGCTAAACTTAAGTATCCTTCATCAACATGATAGAAAATCTAACCCTATGGGCGAAGATTTCAATTATAGAGAAGAATTTAAAAAAATTGATTATGATGCTTTGAAAAATGATCTAAATAATATCATGACAGATTCACAAGATTGGTGGCCTGCGGATTATGGACATTACGGACCTTTTTTTATTCGAATGACCTGGCATGCTGCAGGAACATATAGAATTGCAGATGGTCGTGGCGGTGGAGGTACCGGAAATCAACGCTTTGCCCCGCTAAATAGTTGGCCAGATAATGGAAATCTCGATAAAGCCCGGAGACTTCTTTGGCCAATAAAACAGAAATATGGTAATCAAATTAGCTGGGCAGATTTATTGATTTTAGCAGGAAACGTTGCTATAGAATCAATGGGTGGTAAGACTTTTGGCTTTAGTGGAGGACGTCCTGATATTTGGGCTCCAGAAGAGGATATTTTCTGGGGTAAAGAAAATGAGTGGCTCGGCAATAATCGTTATACTGGTGATCGTGAACTTGATAAACCACTAGGTGCAGTCCAGATGGGCTTGATTTATGTAAATCCTCAAGGACCAGATGGTAATCCAGACCCTCTTGCTAGCGCTAAAGATATACGTGAAACTTTTAGCCGGATGGCGATGAATGATGAGGAAACAGTAGCACTTACTGCAGGTGGTCATACTTTTGGTAAAGCACATGGAGCAGGATCTGAGGATCTTGTTGGGGTTGAACCTGAAGGTGCTCCTATTGAGCAAATGGGTTTTGGATGGAAAAGTGAACACGGATCAGGTCAAGGACGAGATAGCATAACAAGTGGAATTGAGGGTCCTTGGACAGCAAATCCAACTCAATGGGATAATGGCTATTTTGATTTGTTGTTTGGATATGAGTGGGAACTTGTAAAGAGTCCTGCTGGAGCACATCAATGGCATCCCAAGAATCCAAAGGATGAAGATCTTGCGCCAGACCCTGAAGATTCATCAGTTAAAGTAACTACGATGATGACTACGGCTGATATGGCAATGCGTGAGGATCCTGTGTATCGAGAAATATCAAAGCGTTTTCATGAAAATCCAGATCAGTTTGCTGATGCGTTTGCTAGGGCTTGGTTTAAACTTCTTCATCGTGATATGGGCCCTCGTTCACGTTACATGGGGCCTGAATCACCTGATGAGGAACTAATTTGGCAAGATCCTGTACCTGATGGTAATTCTGATTATGATGTTGAAGCTGTTAAATCTAAAATTTCCGAAAGTGATTTAAGTATTCAAGAGATGGTTGAAACAGCATGGGCAAGTGCATCAACATTTCGCGGATCTGATCTGCGTGGTGGTGCCAATGGCGCGCGTATTAGTCTTGAACCTCAGAACGGTTGGGAAGCTAATAAACCAGAGCAATTATCCCGTGTACTTGGTGTTCTTGAAGATATTGCAAAAGATACAGGTGCCTCACTAGCTGATGTTATTGTACTTGCAGGTAACATAGGTGTAGAGAAAGCATCAGGTGTCAGTGTTCCATTTAATCCTGGTCGTGGTGATACTACCCAAGAAAAAACAGATGTGGATTCTTTTGCTGTATTGGAGACTTTTTCTGATGGTTTCCGTAATTATCATAATAGTGATTTTGAAGTTACACCAGAACAAATGATGCTTGATAAAGCACAATTGCTTGGATTAACCGCGCCTGAAATGACTGTACTTGTTGGAGGCATGAGATCGTTAGGTATAAGCTTTGATGGACATGGTGTTTTCACGGATGATACAAACAAGCTATCAAATGATTTCTTTGTAACATTGCTTGATATGAATGTTGAGTGGAAACCAAAGGGTAGCAACTTGTATGAAGCTACAGATCGTTTATCAGGCGAAGTAGTTAGAACAGCCACGAGAGCAGATCTTGTATTTGGTTCTAACTCTCAGCTGAGAGCTTTGGCAGAAGTTTATTCATCTGATGACTCAAAATCAAAATTTGTTAATGATTTTATCAAAACATGGAATAAAGTAATGAATCTTGACCGTTTTGATCTAGATTGATTAAAGTTGTTAATTAATTTAGAATTATATAAGGAGGCTTTATGGAGTTAATACACCCATTATTCAAATGGATGCATTTAATCGCAGGTATCACTTGGATAGGTTTACTGTATTTTTTTAATTGGATAAATGGTCATTTTGCAGCTACTCTTGATGCAGATACAAAGAAAAAGGTTGTTCCAGAATTAATGCCACGTGCGCTTTATTGGTTTCGGTGGGGTGCAGCATGGACTTGGGTTACTGGTGTGGTTTTATTGCTCGTTGTTTATTATCATGGCGGTTTAACATTTGATGATGGTGATTGGAGTGTAAATGCATTTGTTATGATAGCTGTTACTTTCTTAGGTGTGTTTATATATGACTTTTTATACAAAACAGGTTTAGCTGGAAACGTACGTGTCATTACAATTATAAGTTTTGTATTAATTGCTGTTATTACATACCTAATGAAAGAATGGGCAGGTTTTAGTTATCGTGCCTTTAATATTCATATTGGTTCTTTACTAGGTACAAATATGGCATTTAATGTATGGTTCCGTATTTGGCCAGCTCAGCAACAGATTATTTCAGCCATTAAAAATGGAGAAGCTCCTGATGGAGATCAATTAGCACTCGCAGGTTTACGATCAAAGCATAATACATATATGTCTGTACCACTTATTTGGACAATGATCAATCAGCATCATGCTGCAGGTGTTTTAAGCGGTGGAAACTTTGGAGTGACTGATGGTACAAATTGGGTTCCATTAATGGTCATGGTTGCTTTAGGTTGGCATGTTGTTTGGCAACTTTATAAGAAATCAGGTAAAGTGCAGGGAATGTAGTATTTCCTATTACCTATTTTATTATGAACCCCTGGATTGTTATGATTCAGGGGTTTTTTATATTATTTGCCATACTTGATTTAGAAGAATTTTGTAAAATCCTTCCCATTCTTCTACAATAATATTTATAAGATGAAAATAATTCTTCAAAAATTGATTAGTATCATTTTGGATTATCCCAGATGGATAATTGCACTTACAGCATTCATTACTGTAGTGATGATTTCTTTCGCTAGTCAATTAAAAATGAACTTTTCAATTGAAGAACTTTTTGCTATTAATGATCCAAATGTAGAAAAATATTTTGATTTTCTAGAAGAATTTGATCGTGAAGATAATCTTATTTTGTTAATGTATGAATGTGAGGATCCTTTTTCTTATGAGAACCTTAAACTTAATAAATCATTAATTGAAAAATTTGAAACTATTAAAGGGATTGATGAAGTTACAGGTTTATCAAATTTAGAAATATTCACGAATGGTGAAGATGAATTATTACGATCCGTTTATCCGTATATACCCCAATCAACAGATTCATTATTTGATGCAAAAAAACGTATTACCTCATCTGAGTTGGTACAAGAGACTCTGATTTCAAGAGATGGAAAATTAGCCTCAATTGCAATAGAACTAGATGAGTCATTCAACAATCATGATATGAGAGAAAGAATTATTGAAAAAATTGATGTATATCAGAATTCAGTAAATTGGACGTGGCATCAATCAGGTCTTCCTATTCTTAGAACACGATACGTCCAATTAATGGTTGCTGACACTATTCGATTCTTAATTCCAGTTGCAGTAATGATTGTGATCTTATTTACTTTGGTATTTCGTTCATGGTTAGCATTACTGGTACCAATGTCTATTATTATAATGGTAGTTATTTGGACGATTGGTTTAATGGTCACATTAAATATTGATTTCAATATTATGACATATATTATTCCTACATTATTATTTATAATTGGGATTGGTGATTCTGTGCATTTTCTTGTTAAATATTTTGGTACTTTATCTGAGGTTAAGGATAAAAAAAAGGCATTATCTCAAACATTAGAAAAAATTGGAACAGCAATTTTTCTTACTTCAATTACTACTAGTATCGGATTCGGTTCTTTAATTAGGTCAAATATTGATATTGTTAGACAATTTGGTATGATGACAGCAGCTGGTGTTATGTTTGCTTTTATTTTAACTGTAACATATTTGCCAGCTATGATAATGTTGTGTAAACAGACCCCAATCAAAAAATTGAAATCATATTCTTTAGGGTTTAGAATAAATATATTAAAGGGATTTATAAACGTGGTTAGATCCTATCCCAAACCCATAATTATTTTCACCTTTTTCTTTGCTATTATTTCAGTTATTGGAGCATCCAAAATTAATAGTCACAATTCATTAATGGATGATTTGAAGCCTGGAATAAATTTATATGACGACATGATGGTAGCTGAGAAAAGAATGGGCGCAATTCTACCTTTAGAACTAATTGTAAGCATAAAAAATCCTAGTTCATCTGAAGTAAATGATATAAGAGATCCTGTGTTTTTACAACACTTAGATATGTTACAACAATATATATCAAGTATTGAAGATATAGGAAAAATGGTATCTATGATAGATCATATTAAAGAGTTTAACCGCGCAATGAATGATGGTAATAATAAATATTATACTATTCCATCTTCTAGATCCGCAATTACGCAAACAATTTTGATATATGGAGATCAATTCAATTCATTAATTAATTTTGATTATTCAAAGGCTAGAATAACTGGAAGAGTAAAAGATATTGATTCTAAAAGGGCTTCGGAGATTAAAAGAGATATTTACAACTTTGTAGAAAAAAAGATGCCAGATTATATGAAACTTGAAATAACAGGAACTACGTTTTTAGCGTTAGCAACGAATGATTATTTAGTAAATGATTTAACCACTAGTTTTGTTGCGGCTTTTATATTAATTACGTTGCTTATGATAATATTATTTAAATCTATACCTATCACATTAATATCCATTATCCCAAATACAATTCCAATGCTTGCAATGGCTGCAATAATGGGATATTTTGATATCATTCTGCGACCTCCTACAGCCATGACATTTGCAGTAGCCTTTGGAATAGCAGTTGATGATACGATTCATTATTTAACTAGGTATAGGATGGAGTTACCAGCACATAAATGGAATTACAGAATGGCCAATGATAAAACTATAATGACTACAGGGCTTGCAATGATTACAACTACAGGAATTTTAGTGATGGGCTTCTTAATCTTAACTTTTTCTAGTTTTACACCAACTGCTGATTTTGGATTGCTAGCAGCCCTAACAATTTTTATTGCATTAATTTGTGATTTGACGTTTCTACCTGCATTACTTGGTCTGGTGAAACCAAAGATATATAAAGATGAATAAATTTTTATTTTAAAAAAAATAACCTTCATTTTTATTAAATAAAACTTTTCTTTAAATTCGATCAATATTATTTATTGTATTCCGAGGTATTTATCAAGTTTGGGGGAAAATCTATCATATGAAATGGAATAAAGATACGTTTATGAATGACATGCGTGAGAAATGCAGTCGTGAAATAGCAAAAATTGGAAATAGTATCTGTGAATTTTCAGAAAAACATGCTACAGATGTTTCTTGGGGAAGAGGGAATGACCATGGTACGTTGACTTATAGGTGTGATTCTGATTTTGGATTATTACCATTATTTCACATGACAAGTGAGGGCCAATTAAATCTGCAAATAAACTTTCTTAGAAGTAAAAATGTTACCAAGCAAGTTTTAAGAGACATAACGGTAAAACTAGAATCAATATTTCTTGTCGAATTTGATGAAGAAATGTATCCAACAGATATATTTGAGCCAATGAATGAATTGTTTCATACATCAAATCAAGTAGAAAAATTTCTTAAAACAATTGAAGGTTGTACATACCGATTAAAACAATAAGAGTTATAATAATTTTTTATTTAATTAACCCTGCATTATTAGCAGGGTTTTTTTTTATTAAGGAATAAAGGATAATTAGATGGGCTATTCTCTTTTATTAATTTCAATTATAATAATAATATTAATTATTATGGTAGTTTTAGTTGGTGTTCAACGAATAAAGAATGATCCATATAAAGATCTATCATTAGATGAATGGAATTGTCCAGAATGTGGATTTCTTGTCCAAGTTGGAAGTAAATGTATTTATTGTGGATATAATAACAATAGTAAATGAAAAATAATCAAAACTCTATTAGTGTAATCATTCCTGTATTTAATAGAGCAAAGCTAATTTATCGTTCTATTAATTCTGTGATAAATCAAACATATCCAGTTAATGAAATTATTGTAATTGATGACGGTTCGAAAGATGGTACATATGATCTGGTAAAAAGAGATTTTCCTCAAGTTATTTTGATATATCAAGAAAATAAGGGTGTGAGTAATGCTAGAAATGTTGGAATTAAGTTAGCCAAAAGTAAATGGATAGCCTTTTTAGATTCAGATGATGAATGGTTACCTAAAAAAGTAGAAAAACAAATAAATTTATTAAATACAAACTTTTCATATAAAATTTGTCATACTGATGAAGTTTGGATTCGTAATCAAATACGAGTAAACCCAATGAAAAAACATAGAAAATATGGCGGAGATATATATAATAAATGTTTACCATTATGTGTTATTTCTCCTTCTTCAATTATCATACATAAAGAGATATTTAATGATGTCGGTTTATTTGATGAAAGCCTACCTGTTTGTGAAGATTATGATATGTGGTTGAGGATTTGTTCAAAATATAGTGTTCTATATTTGGATCAAGAATTAATAAATAAATTTGGTGGACATGATGATCAATTATCTATGAAATATTGGGGGATGGATTTATATCGAGTAATAGCACTAGAAAAAATGATTGATAATCCTAATATAAATAATAAAGATCGAATGGCTACAATCAATATGGCCATTAATAAAGTAAAAATTCTACAAAAAGGGTATATAAAACATGATCATAAAAAAGAAGCACAAGAAATGTCGAAGAAATTAATAGAATTAGCATCCTTAAATGAAAAATATATCTAAAGCTATATTAAATCCTTATAAAATGATGATTCTATTATTTATTATGCTGGGTTCATTATTATTTGGTCAATCCTTACCACATAATTTGTCTGAAGATGAGAAAAAAAGATTATACGAAATCGGAATAAATCGTACGATTACAGATCCACCAGATAGTATTATATATGCACCTGCAGAATTTGATACGGTGGCTGGGATCTTATTTGCCTGGGAAGCTTATTCAACATTGTTAACGGATTTGATTAAAGAAGTCGCTGAAGATGATACTGCCTGGGTTATTGTTGATAATTCAACCGAGCAGAATTCGGTTTACAGCACTCTTACTAATGCAAATGTAAATATGGATCATGTGGTTTTTGAAGTAGTACCTACTAATTCAGTATGGATACGAGATTATGGACCTTGGTGGATCTATGAGCCGGGGGATAAAAGAGGGATTATTGATCTGACATATAATAGACCACGCCCTCAAGATGATTCTTTTCCTGAATTGTTTGCAGAAAGTTTCGGAGTTAATTATTATGGTTTGGATTTAGTTGAAGCTGGTGGGAATATGCTCTTAGATGGGAAAGGAGCAGTCATAGTTTCAGATGTAATTTTTGATGCTTCCCAGGGTTTTGACCCTAATCTTACTGAAGATCAACTTAGTCAGTATTTTTTAGATTATTATGGAGTACACAAAGTGATAATTGCTCCTCATCTAATTAATGATGGCACTGGACATATTGATATGTTTGTAAAAATAATTAATGATTCAACAATTATTGTTGGTGAGTATGAAAATCAATCTGCTGGCTATCCAGGAAATTATGACCTATGTAATCAAGTAGCAAATCAACTTACAAATGAGACGAATGGAGATGGGAGACCATTTAATATTATTCGCATGCCAATGCCTCCATATAGCAATGGCATAACTTATACATATGTTAATTCTCTATTAGTAAACAATAAGGTATTAGTACCTATTTATGGATTTACAGATTCTTTTGCAAATGATACGGATGTATTATCTCAATATGAAGAAATTATCCCAGGTTCAGAAGCGATAGGTTTTGACTGTAATCAAATTATCCCAGCAAATGGGGCTATACATTGTATTGCAATGAAAGTACCCGCTATGAAAGAAATGTTTTCATGTGGGAATAACAGTGGCGATGTAAACCTAGATCAGAAAATTAATATTTATGATATTTTAATATTGGTTGATATTGTAATGGGCCTTACGGATCCTGAGTTTTGTTCTATGGAATTAGGGGATTTGAATTTAGATAATCAAATAACGATTATTGATGTTATTGAATTAGTATATTTAGTGATGGAATTATAAAAAATGGTTAAAACAATTATACACGAACCAATGACTACAATAACTGATTTAATTATTGCTATTATTGCATTTTATTATTCGAGAGAATTATCAAGTATTTACATTAATCAGTTACTTAATGTGCAATACCATTGGATATGGACATTTCGCATGCTTGGCTTAGGGGCATTCCTTGGCGCATTGAGCCATGGTATTGGACCATATTTATCAGCTCCTATTGCCAATATAATTTGGAAATTCACAATATATTCAATTGGAATAATGAGCTATTTTATGTTCCTAGGTATGTTGCATCATTTATTTGAATATCAATTAGTAATACGATTAAGATGGGTATTATTATGCCTAGTAGTAATTTATTTATTCATTGTAACAAGAAATGATGATTTTGTTAATGCAGTGTTATTCTATTTCCCTCTTATGGCTATCGTTTTAGTAGGATTATTATATTCATATTTTGTCTTTCAATCAGATGGAGTCAATATGATAATTCTAGGAATTATTATTACTTTTGTCGCAG
>CEVM01010605.1_pt1 | contig 13470 bp, 14 predicted proteins | sample 531481 | NCBI WGS metagenome assembly CEVM01 (sample SAMEA2623649, study PRJEB7988) | marine metagenome | biome: marine biome (ENVO:00000447); feature: mesopelagic zone (ENVO:00000213) & marine oxygen minimum zone (ENVO:01000065); material: "saline water (ENVO:00002010), including plankton...
TGCAACAGGTGTTGGGCGAAGCCCGAGGCCTCGCACAAGGCAGGGGCTTCGGGCGCCAGCGGGATGGAATGGGGGTGAGCGTTCATCGGTAATCTCCGGGGTTGAGGGTTGGCCCCGAGACCCGCGTGCACTCTCTCACCCGGGAGGGGTCACCCCTCCCGCCCTGTCTCTCGCTCTTTCATGGCATTGCTGATCTCCGCCTTAGCCTCGGAAAGTTATCCCCAGAATCTGGGGATGGGGCTGTGGGCGCTGTCGCGGAAGTCCTTGTCAGCGCAAAGCTTTATCGGTGCGCCCAAGTTTTGGGCAAGGTGCGACCTCGGCATCCAACTAGTGGGCACCTCATTGACCGAACGGCGACTGACAAACCGTGGACAACCTTCAGGAAGAGCTTTGAAAAAGAAAAAGGCGGCATCCGGGAGGAGGTGGATGCCGCCGATTATTCCGGATCGGTTCAGGGAGGAGGAGAGAACCGATCACAACTTCAAATTAGCGGCTATGCTGCAGCCGCACAATAGGCAGGTCATGATATTTCTGCATTGCAGCGATGCGCAACGTTTGAACCCTTCACAAGAGAGGAGAGCGCCTCTCCTGTCCAAACCCCTAAGGGTGTGCCTGCGTCTGAAGGGCAACGGACCGAGTAGTCTGGTCCGGCGACGGTGCTGGCACCGCCCGGCGCGCCTCGAGCAGACAGTCCAGCTCATAGTCGCCGACAAACCCCCAGCAGGCGTCGACCTCCTCGCCGTCCCACTCGATGACATAGCCATAGACCCGCCCGCCGAGATAGGCGTCGTAGCTGACAATTTCGCCGCGCAGGATGTCTTCAGCCTTTTCACGCAGCGCCTTGGAGATGCGTTTTACGCCAAACTCCGTCCGGACCGCCTTGAGCGTCACATAGACATAGCCGACCTGGCTGGAATCCCACGGGCAGTGGAACCCGATGGTGTTCATCGCGAGCCCGGAATGATCGTAGAGAAACACGGGCAGCAGGATCGCCTTGCGCTCCGCACGGTCGCGCAAGTGTTCCATCGAGAGATCACTATGATCCGAAACATCGGCAAGATCGCTCAGGAACTCCTCAGGGCTCTCGAACTCATGGCTGTCACCCAGCCGATAGCGTCGATGCCAGCAGATCAATGTGCCGAGGTTGGACCACGCGCGCGGGCTTTCAGCATCGGGGTCGTGGTAGATCTTGATGATGTGGCCCTGGTAGGCCTCTTCATAGATGGGGTCGTGCATGTCGATGTCCTTTCTTGAAACGCAATCGACCCGCCGAGCCGGTTGGGGCTCGAGCGGGTCGATTGCGACGTGGTCAGGTGGTTGGTGAGTTTGCCGCCCAGCGGATCAGGCGGCGGCGCGGTTCTGACGATGCTGGACGTGCTCGACAGAAACCTTCAGCAGCCAATCCTCAAAGCCGAGAATGGTCTGGTGATTGGCGACTGCTTCGATCCAGGCCGCGCGCGGATCGCGGCCGATTTGCGTCGGGTCGTTGTCGATCCGGCCATTGGCCATCCATGGTTCCGGCTGGATGCGTCCGAGCCAGTCCGCCAGCGACGGGATGCGCCCCTGGCAGTCTTCGCGCACATGCTGCTCTCCGATCCAGCGGATCGGGACGACCCGGCCCGCGCTGTTGGTCAGGCTGCGGCCAAACAGTCGTTCGGCTTCGAAGACCCCGAGGGCGTGATGCCGGTGTGCGCGATGCGTAAAGATCGCCAGGTGCTCTTTGGACGCATCGAACCAGTCATGCACGAACTGGTAGTCATCCGGCACACCGCCAAACTTTCGGGCGGAGCTTTCGGCGTGGTGGAGGGGATGTGCCATGTCAGAGCCCCTCATGTTCGGTGGTATTGGTCTCGATATAGCGGTTCGAGTGGCTGACATCGATCTTGTCCGCCTCGAGCGCCCAGGTCAATTCGCCATAGCCGCCTTCGTTGTTCTCGAAACCGGGACTCAGCGCATAGGCGAAGTCCCAGCCGAAGTCTTCGACCCGGCGTCGCAGGTCTTCTGTCAGGGTGATCGTGTCAGGGCTCACGACGACATCCTCGACATTGCCGGAATCGCCATAGCCTTCATATTGCACCTCGATGCTCCTCACACCGAGGGCGCGCAGCTCGGTAAGGAGCGCCGCGCGGGTCTCGACCCGCTGCTCGGCAGCACGTCTCTGGGATTCGAGCATCTGAGCGTAGAAATCTGGTGTCTGTGTCATGTCTTTGGTCCTTTGGAATCGGGGGAGGGGAGGGCGACCGTCTTGCCGGCCGCGCCCCAGAGTTTCCTTTGGGCAGCGTTTAGGCCGCGGCGTCGCCACGCTTCTCCGCCGTCCGGTCGACCAGGTTGAAATACAGATTCTCGGTCGCACGCTTGAACCCCGGCGGTTTGCGCGGAGCGAGGCACCGCACCGAAGCACTGCAGCTCTCGCCATGTTCCATTGCGAACTGCGACACCTTGTCGATCAGGTCATCCATGCCCGCGGCCTGGATATGCTTTTCGGGGTAGCTCCCCAGCATCTGGAACTGAGTAACAACGAAGGCGCCATCGCTATGCGCCGGGTAGAGGGTGATCTGGTAATCGAGTGTCTTGGCCATCTCTGGTCTCCAGTGGTAGGCAAGGCGCGATCATCGCGCCCTTTGGAACCCGCCAGCCCGAAAGGACCGCCCTTTATGCAAGGACGGTCCGGGGCGGTGATTTGGGATGGGGGCGTCAGTATTCAGACGGGAGAAGCACGGTCAGCACGCGACGCGTCTGTTTCGGGTCGGACGGCTCAGGCGAGCCGTACTGATATTCGACGTCGTACAAGTCGATCTTAAACCAAACCTTCGTGCCATTGAAATCGATGACCCCCATCTCGTGCCATCCCTGCGGGTCGCTGTCGGCATCGAACCCGTCGAAGGCGGCAACACGGCGGGTCAGTTCCATTTGCGCATCGAGCCCAAGCGCCGTGACGCCGCGTGTCATCACGAACTGGCCCTGCGGGGCATCGGCAACAGGAGGATTGCCGAGGATGGAGCGACGAAACGCGTCGTTCTGCGCGGCGATCAGTTCGGCTTCTTTGGCGGGATCGAGATCGAGTGTGGTGGTCATGGGATATCTCCGGGACGGGCCAGCCGATCCGATATCGGCTGTAGCCAACCCGTCAGCCGGAAAGGGCCGCCCTCGATGTGAGGGCGGCCCAAAGTTCATGTGGCAATCAGATCGATTTTTGCTTCGTCAGGCCGCATCCCCGCTGAGGAAGTCGGGCAAGGACGATGGATCATCACTCTCCGCCTCGGCCGGAGCGTCTTCGGCAGGCGCGTCGCCTTCCTCGACCTCGGGCGCATCGCCAATCATTTTGGCGTCGGCCTCCGTCGCACCTACAAACACCATCCCGTCGGGCAACCACCGCGTCGTCCTTGCGACCGTCGCCGCGTCGAAGCCTTCCGTCTCGCCAGCTGTTTCCGCGAAAGCGCGCTCCATCGCGGCCGCAATATCGCCCTTGCGTTCGCGATTGCGATCCTCGGCGTAGTCGTCGCTGATCAGCTTGCGCGCCGTGGCCACGGCATGGCCCTTGTTGACCCGACCCCAGTAGTTCTGGGCACTAGGGCGCCAGCAGGCCGCTACATCGACGTCAAGCCGCGCGCCGATCTCCTCGAGGATCGGGGAGGGGCGATTGTCGGAGGAGAGCTGCGGCTTGACCGCCAGACCCGTTGCCCAGGCGAAAAGTGCCTGCTTGTCGGCAATGGGCAGCGCCGACATCGCCCGGAAGTCCTCGGGCTTCTCCAGCTTCATCCAGTCAGTGGCGAGGTCCTGTTCCAGCGCCTCGAGCATCTTCTGGGCAACGGTATCTACATGCAGCACCTCGCGGTTGTGCGCCTGGAAGGGTCGGATCGAGATATCGAGCGCCTCGTTGTTGTAGGGCCGTCCCAGTGCCTGCTCGCAGAGCGCGTAGAGCATCACATCGAACGCTACTTCGAAATCCGCCGCCAGATGCGCCCGCAGGATGTGCTGACGGGTGGCCCGCAGGTCGTCGGCAAGGCTCGCCGAAATCCCATCCGCCTTGCGCAAAGTGGCCGCTGGATCGGAGGTCGGCACCGGCGTCGAGGAGGTTGGCGGCGTTACGTCCGGGCGGGCAGGGGATGTGGCATCACCCGCGTCAGCACTATCCTCGCCCGGCTTGGTCGCAGCAGGGATGTCTTCTGGCCGCACGAGGCCTTTCTCGACACGCAGCGCCCCGTCGTGACCAATGGTCAGAACCACGCCCGCGATGGCACGGTCTTCGTCCGCGTACGGCTGCCGTTCGCGCTGCAGGGCCTCGATTTCGCGCAGGCGCGGTTCGATTGCGTAATATTCTTCGGTCTCGGCGTCAGTCCAATCCTCGCCGTCATTCTGCGCCGCCAGTTCTTCCTCGCGCGCGATGAGACGTTCCTCTTCAGCCAGCAGGTCCGGGTCGGGTTCAATGTCCTGCGGATACACCCGCCCGAAACTACGAAATGCGCCGTAGTCCACCGAAAGATGCACCTCGAACCATTTCCAGTCGGCCGCGAAGGGTTTGGCTGCGGACTGCAGCTTTTCGATGGCGAGGCGCTCCAGGAGATCGGGGTTCTCCATATGGGCGCTGGCACGATCATCGAAGAGATCGCGCAGCAAAACACCACCCTCCGCCTCATAGGCCTCGATGCCGACAAAGCGCCCGAGCGCCGAGTTTGCCGAATGGGCAGTCTCGGTCAGGTGGCGTTTGATGCTCTGCGGATGGATGTGATAACCGCCCTTTACCGCGTTCCAGACCGCCAGCTGGCGATCATGGTCGTCTGTCAGCGTGAAGGCCATCACGCCTTCGAGAGTCAGGTCGCCCGCGCGGAACTGCTCGATGATTTCGGGCGCAACACGGGCCAGCTTGAGGCGACGGCGCACCAGGTCAACCGAGACACCGAACTTGAGCGCGATTTCATCTTCGCTGCGCCCCTCGCCGATCATCTTGTCGAAAGCTTCGAACTGGTCAGCCGGGTGCATCGCCGCACGCTGGAGGTTTTCCGTGGCGGAGGTGAGGATAGCATTGCGTTCATCCTCCACGAGGCAGGGCACAGGATGATCCGGGGAAATGACGCCGTCCTCGGCGAGCTGCTTCAGCGCCTTGAGGCGACGGCCACCCGCATCGACAGCAAAACGCGTCTCTGACAGCGCATGAACCACCAGGTTCTGCTTGATGCCTGTCTCGCGGATGCTGGCGAGGAGCTCGGCGTCATCGCTGGGGCTCGCGGCGAGCTTGCGGACGTTGAGCGGGCTCGGCTCCAGCTGGTCGAGCGGGATCAGACGGATATCGGCAGCGCCGTCAGGCGCGGCCGATCTGGATGCTTCGGTCTTCTTCGCGGCGGCGGGTTTCGGGCGGGTCGTGGTCTTGGCCATAGTCAGGGTCCTTGTCACGCCGGACCCGGAAGAGCCTCTCTCTATCCTTTCAAGCCCGGCACCCGGGCTTCCCTTTCTCCGGCTCTTGCTAGGCGCGTATAGTCGGGAAGGCCGTTTTGGCGGCCCCTTATATGATTGATCATTATTACATAATCATGCTTATGAGATTCTTTTGTGTGCCCGGGTGCGCGCTACCTTGAAGTGCGACTCCTATTAGAAACCAATGGGTTATCTAATCGGGAGATCGTGCCATGGGTACAGTTTACACGCAACTGAGTCTGAAGGAACGACGTAGAATCGAGGATTGGTGGCACGCAAAGGTCCCTGTCCGAGAGATGGCGCGGGTTCTGAAACGACACAAGTCGACCATTCACCGAGAGATCAAACGCAACTTCTGGGCCGACGATGCCTTTCCGAAGAAATACGCCGGGTACTTCGGCCATGCGGCCCAGTTGCGGACGCAGAAGCGCCGGTCCGTGCAGCGAAAGCTGATCCGGCATCCGGATTTGTGCAAGGCCGTGGTGGATTGGATCAAGCTCGGATGGACGCCCGAGCAGATCGGCAACCGGATGATCTTCGAGCGTGCCAAGACGCGGGTGTGTCAGGAGACGATCTACCGTTGCATTTACTCTTCGGAAGGCATGGCGCAGGAGCTGTGGTGGTACCTGCCGGAACACCGCAAGGCCCGTCGGCCGCGGCGTTCGAGGAAGCGCCGGGCCCCTAGGTACGACCGTGATGTCAGCATCCTGTTCTGTCCTGATGACGTCGCTTATAGTCGCCAGTTTGGTCAGTGGGAGGGTGATTTGATGCTGTTCAGACAAGAGCTTGGACAGACCAATATCACGTCCCTTGTCGAGCGGGTCAGCCGGTTCACCGTGCTTCTGAAAAACCCCAACAAGCGCACCAAGCCAGTCATGGGGAAGATCATGAAGGCCGTGCAGGACCTGCCCCACATGGCCCGGAAATCCATCACCTTCGACCGCGGCACCGAGTTCGTCAGCTGGCCGCATCTGCAGGCCGAGATCGGGACCCAAACGTGGTTTTGTGCCCCTTCCTCGCCATGGCAAAAAGGCACGGTCGAAAACACCAACCGGCGCGTCCGCCGGTGGCTGCCCCGCAAGCGCGACATCAACAAGATGACGGACCACGAGCTGAAAAAGCTCTGCGATCAGCTCAACAACACGCCCCGGAAATGCCTCGGCTGGAAGACCCCGGCCGAGGTCTTCCGCGAGAAAATGATGGAGGAGATCGGACGCCGCCCCTACCCTCGCCGGCAAAAGGAGCCGCGGTTCAAGTAGCGCTCACACAGATTTAAGATCGAACATGGCTTGGGCATTTTGGATGTCACCTACGTGTGCCTCCGCCCACCGTCGCAGCTGATCTACAATTGCTGCTAAAGACTCGCCAAGGTCGGTCAAGGCGTATTCTACTCTTGGCGGGACCGAGGCAAAGACCTTTCTCTGAATAAGGCCGTCCCTTTCGAGCGCGCGAAGTGTTTGTGTCAGCATTTTCTGGGATATTCCTTCAATGTTGCGACGCAACTCGCCGGTCCGGCGCGACCGCTCGAACAGACATCCAACGATAAGTACCGCCCACTTGTCGGAGATACAGTTGAGAACTTGTCGCGTAGGGCAACTAGCTTTGTAAACATTCCAAGCGATTTCATTTTCTGTATTCATTACCGTTGCGTTCCTATCGCACCAATTGGTGCCTACTTGTCCTATTCCAGTATCCTGTTATGGACTCTGCAAACCCTCACTACCGGGCGTCTACCAAAACCAATAGGACCGTTTACATGAGTGCTGAAAATATCAAGATCGTTAGTGACTACTTTATGGCGGTAGCGGACAGGGACTTGGCGAAGCTACCCGATCTCTTGAGCGAAACGCTGGTCTGGCACCAGCCCGGTTCGAGCGATCTTTCACAGACCTATCACAGCCGTGACTCGGTTTTTGGACTTGTCGCCCAATTCATGGAACGCAGCCAAGGATCGTTTAAGTTCGATAGTATCGGCAAGTTTCTGACCAATGGCAACCTTGTCGCCGTGTCGCTCCAATTCTCGGCCAGAACCGAGACCAAATCAATGTCGATGGCAGGTATTGACGTCCTACGCATAGAGAACGGCAAGATCCAAGAGGTTTGGCTGTTCTCCGAGGACCAGCCCACCGAGGATGCCTTCTGGGCAAAGTGACATTTCGGGGAACAGCGACCCTCCCTCTGATGCGCCATATCCGCTCCGTGCAGGGGATACATCCAGCGAGCGCGCCAACCCGGATCAGCCATAAGAAAGTGCTGAAATATGTACTTCTTAACAACTATTCGGCAACAGTTTCGACTTTAACTCAGTGACGGCGGGGGTGAACTGATGTCTAGACAAGCGGTAAGGGATTTTGACATCTGGATCCGTTCTGATTTCAGAAACCTGAATACCGATCTAGAAAACCTCTATTTTTCCCAAGAGAATCCCGAGTTGGTGGAGGGTATTGGGGATGATCTGAAAGCAACGCTCAACCAAGTCGGCAACGGTCTGATCGCGCGGATCCTTCTTGCGGGTCCCGAGTATGGCAGCAACGCTGAGGCCTATGACCTCCTTGGCAATATCGGGTTATTCGTGGCTGCTCTTAGGCGTCATGAACTAACCAATCCGGATCGAGAGGATCGATCTCCCTTCCCCGAGGCGAGTGCACTGGCGCAAATCCTGTCCACCCGTCTCGGAGTTGCACCGAGGTTTGCGACTGCGCATGTCAACCTTTTGAACCGCGCGGAGCTTGGGCGGCACAAAAGTTTTACCAACCTCCCTGACGAGCTGGTCTTCATCAAGTACAATTGCCTCAGCATCCTCGGCTATATCCGGGCCGCAGATGTACTGCGCCGAATCCTCCCCATCGGGGTTTCCCATCCGATTGCCACGGATTTGTTTACGGCCGCAAAATCGGCCCTTGACGACGTGCACCGTTCGAACGCAGAGCTTGAAAAACAGCTCAATGTCGAGAAGTTCTTCTTCAACATCAGACCCTATTTCAAGACCTACAAGGTGGGCAGGAAAGATTATCGTGGCGCAAACGCGGGCGACTTCGCCGCGATAAACGAGGTCGATCTGCTACTAGGCCTTTGCCGGGTCACAGATCCAAGTTATTCTGGAATGCTGATCGATAAGCTGCCCTTTATCACCTTGGAAGATCAACGTGTTTTGCAAAACGCCTCCGGGCAGCGCAGTTTCATGGATGAGTTCCTCGCGTTGCTGGACGAAAATGACAGCCTCCCCGACGTGGCGCTGGAGCCGCTGCGGGCATTCATCGAGACCTGCGAGCGGCATGGCGACACATCCTCCCAACATCACGAACGTTTCGTCCGGCGCTATATCGAGCTGCCCGCAGCGAACATAGAAGAAAAGCGGCTCAAACAGATCACCGCAAGTGGCCCGCCCTTGGCTGTTGTGGTCGCGGCCCTGAACGACTTGCGCGACAAACGCCGGGCCGCCGAGAGATCCGATATCGACACCCGCTTTGCTGATCTCGCGCGGCTGCGCCGCGCTGCCCACCTGGCCTGAACCATCCACACATGGCTATGCCCGGAAGGGCTCCAAAGTTGGCGCAAAAAGCGGCCAGACCCTATTGGGATACTCGATGGCCACCGCCAACTAAACCGCTTCCGGAGACGTCACCCCTCTAACCTTTTGGGGCAACATTAACATGGGCCACTCGGCGTGGTTTTCCTAGTGATCTGAACTGTCACCGTGCGTCAGGGAAAACGGGCGTACGATGGCAAGACTGGCGTCAAAGCATTTAGGGTCGACATGCCAGCGCCGGCTCACCGAGCCATCATTCCAACGATAATCTGTGAATAGGTGAACCTCCTGCGACCCGTCATTCAGAAACCCTTCCTGGAAAGGCCAGCTTGTCTTTCTCTTACCCATTGAACTCACCAGGCTCCATTTGACTACCTCTTTAAACGTTCCGATCGAGGACGCGTCAGGGGCTGGCAAATACTGGCTAGCGTTTCGCGAAGAGCTCTTCTGGGTCGACGTTCAGCGCCCGGCCGATGCGTTGGAGAAAGTCGACAGAGGTCGCGATCTTGACGTTCTCGGCCTTGCCCATATGGCCACAGCTCACGTCGCGCCGATGAGCAAGCTCCACCTAGCTGAGGCCGCGGGCGCGTTTCCGCTCCTGGATGTTCAGTGCTAGTCGGTCTCGCAGTTTCATGTCCGCCAAACGGAAATGCCGCGCGAAGTAATGCCACGCGATATGAATTACATTCAGGTATGCAGAGAAGAAATCTAGGGAATAGGATATCTGCGGATACGCAGGCCACGGGATCATCCGTCTCGCAAACAATTATGAACGTGCAATCGTTTTTCGAAAAAGGGTGGCACCGGCAATGCCGGTGCCACCAGTTGGCCGCCCTCTAGGAGGAAACGAAGGGCGCCCAAAGGGAGAACATTTCTGGATTTTTTGTATAGCATTTTGAGTGTACACCCATCTTGGAGATGGACTTTAGAATGCGTTGTTCGCGAAGCTGTTCAGTTCCAAATACGAGGCGATACGATCAGAATTCAAGCGCGACCATGTCTGTCGCCCCAGCTGAACCTTCATAGCCCCTTTGAATAGTAACTGGCCGCGATCCGTTCGATCGACCTGCAATAGGCGGCGGTTCTCAAATCACCGACATCCGGCCGGTCGTACCAGAGCTCTCGGATGGACTGATAAGCTTCGCGCATCGTGTCATCGAGGCCCGAGCGCACAAGCTCCAGTTCATCCGCCCCGCGCAGGTATCGCGCCTTGAAGGTTGGTGACAGCCTCCAGGTCTCCCCGACGATTTCGGACAGGCGCTCAAGCTCGCGCACAATCAATTCGTGCCGGGCCTCCTCCTGCCGCCGTTGCAACCGGCCGAAACGGATGTGGCCAAGGTTTTTGACCCACTCGAAATAACTAACGGTAACGCCCCCCGCATTAGCGTAAAGATCGGGAATGATAACCGTACCTTTGGCCCGCAGAATCTCGTTGCCGTGAAAAGTAATCGGCCCGTTTGCGGCCTCGATAATGAGCGGTGCTCGGACGCGTTCCGCATTGGTTCGGTCGATGACCGCCTCAAGCGCGGCCGGGATCAGGATATCGCACTCCGCCTCCAACAACGATGCGGGTTCTTCGACGAATTTGGCGTCTGGAAAACCGCGCACACCGCCATGGCCCAAGATCCACGCCCGCACAGCCTCTACGTCCAACCCCGATTCGTCCTGCAATCCGCCATCATGCTCAAGAACAGCAGTAATGCGGGCACCGTCCTCTTCCGCCAGGAATTTCGCAGCATGGAACCCTACATTGCCCAGCCCTTGGACAATGATCCGTTTACCTTCTAGCGTACCGCTTAATCCTGCTCGAGCAACGTCTTCCGTGTGGCGGAAAAACTCGCGTAGCGCATATTGTACGCCGCGGCCAGTGGCTTCAACTCGACCTTCGATCCCGCCACTATGGACGGGTTTACCGGTGACACAGGCCATTGCATTAATATCAGTTGTGTTCATCCGGGCGTACTGGTCTGCGATCCAGGCCATCTCGCGCTCACCAGTCCCCATATCAGGCGCGGGCACATTCTGACTGGGATGAATTAGGTCGCGCTTGACCAGTTCATAGGCAAAACGGCGGGTGATCCTTTCCAGTTCCTCTTCCCCGTATTGACGCGGATCGATGCAAAGCCCCCCTTTCGAGCCGCCGAATGGCACCTCCATCAAGGCGCATTTATAAGTCATAAGTGCTGCTAGAGCCTCGACCTCGTTGGCATTGACATCCAGCGAATAGCGAATGCCGCCCTTCACGGGTTCCATATGCTCAGAATGCACGGAGCGATACCCAGTAAATGTCTGGATACCCCCACGCAGCCGTACTCCGAAACGCACTGTGTAGGTGGCGTTGCACACCCGGATTTTCTCCTCAAGCCCCGGCGGGAGGTCCATGAACCGGGTCGCCCGGTTGAACATAAGGTCAACGGATTCGCGAAAACTTGGCTCGGGGGTTTCGGCAATTGAAGGCATTTGGTTCATGAACTTTCCCTTACAGCTTCTCGGTCAGTTCCGGCACTGCGGCGAAGAGATCAGCGACCAGACCGTAATCGGCGACCTGGAAGATCGGGGCTTCTTCGTCCTTGTTGATCGCGACGATGATCTTGGAATCCTTCATCCCCGCCAGGTGCTGGATCGCGCCGGAAATACCGACCGCGATATACAGTTCGGGTGCCACCACCTTGCCGGTCTGACCGACCTGCCAGTCGTTGGGCGCAAAGCCGGAATCGACCGCCGCGCGCGATGCACCAACGGCGGCCCCCAGCTTGTCGGCCAGGGCCTCGATGATCTTGAAATCTTCCTCGGAGCCGACGCCACGCCCGCCCGAGACCACGATGCCGGCCGAGGTCAGCTCGGGGCGATCCGAAGCGGCGACCTTGTCTTCGACCCAGGCCGAGAGACCGGGGTTTTCGCCCACGGCAATGGTGTCCACCGCCGCCGCGCCGCCCTCGGGGGCCGCGTCGAAGGTGGAGGTGCGGAAGGAAATGACTTTCTTCGCATCCGAAGATTTCACCACCTGGATCGCATTGCCGGCATAGATCGGGCGCTCGAAGGTCTCGGCGTCCACAACGGCGGTCACATCCGAGATCACCATCACATCCAGGAGCGCCGCCACACGGGGCAGTATGTTCTTGGCATCGGTGGTCGCGGGCGCGACGATATGGCTGTAATCGGCGGCAAGCGACGCGATCAGCGCCGCCGTGGGTTCGGCCAGACGGTGGCCGAGGCTTTCGTCCTCGGCGACCAGGACCTTGGCCACGCCCTCGATCTTGGCGGCGGCTTCGCCTGCGGCGGCAGCGGCGGCCCCGGCGGCCAGAACGGTCACATCGCCCAAGGGTTTGGCGGCAGAGACAGCCTTGGCGGTGGCGTCATAAGACAGCTCGCCCGCAGTGACTTCGGCAAGGAGAAGAACAGCCATTACACAGCCCCCGCTTCTTTGAGTTTCGCGACCAGCTCATCGACCGAGCCGACGATGATACCGGCAGAGCGCGCCTCCGGCTCCTTGGTTTCCACCACGGTCAGGCGCGGGGTGACATCGACGCCGTAATCGGCGGCGGTCTTTTCATCCAGCGGCTTTTTCTTGGCTTTCATGATGTTGGGCAGCGAGGCATAGCGCGGCTCATTGAGGCGCAGGTCCACGGTGATGATGGCCGGCATCTTGACCGAAATGGTCTGCAAGCCGCCGTCGACCTCGCGGGTGACTTTTGCGCTGTCGCCCTCGATGTCGAGATCGGAGGCAAAGGTCGCCTGGCTCCAGCCCAGCAGCGCCGAGAGCATCTGGCCGGTGGCGTTCATGTCGTTGTCGATTGCCTGTTTGCCGGCAAGAACCAGACCGGGCTGCTCCTCCTCGACCACTTTGGCGAGGATCTTGGCCACCGCCAGCGGTTCGATATCCTGATGCACGTCGTCTGCGGCGACCACGAGAATGGCGCGATCTGCCCCCATCGCCAGCGCGGTGCGCAGGGTCTCCTGCGCCTGTTTCACGCCGATGGAGACGGCGACGATCTCATCCGCCTTGCCCGCTTCCTTGAGGCGGATCGCCTCTTCGACGGCGATCTCGTCAAAGGGGTTCATCGACATCTTGACGTTGGCAAGATCGACACCGCTGCCGTCCGCTTTCACGCGGACCTTCACGTTGTAGTCGATCACGCGTTTGACAGGCACGAGTACCTTCATTGGGCGTTTCTCCTTTCGTTATCTTGTCGGCACCGGCGTTTCACCACGATAGTCGTAGAATCCACGCTCGGTCTTGCGGCCCAGCCACCCGGCTTCGACATATTTGGTCAGCAGCGGGCAGGGGCGATATTTGCTATCGGCCAGCCCGTCATACAGCACGTTCATGATCGCAAGACAGGTATCCAGCCCGATGAAATCGGCCAGGGCCAGAGGCCCCATCGGGTGGTTCGCGCCGAGCGTCAAAGAGATGTCGATGGACTGCACGTTTCCGACCCCTTCATATAGCGCATAGACCGCTTCGTTGATCATCGGCATCAGAATGCGATTGACGATGAAGGCGGGAAAATCCTCTGCCGTGGCGGCGG
>CEVM01029566.1_pt1 | contig 13448 bp, 15 predicted proteins | sample 531481 | NCBI WGS metagenome assembly CEVM01 (sample SAMEA2623649, study PRJEB7988) | marine metagenome | biome: marine biome (ENVO:00000447); feature: mesopelagic zone (ENVO:00000213) & marine oxygen minimum zone (ENVO:01000065); material: "saline water (ENVO:00002010), including plankton...
ATACAGTCATGACTTGCTATTGCTTCAAATTTATTTTGTGCTTCTTTAAATTTTATTCCTGTGAATTTTGATATGTAACTAACAGCCTTTTTGGAGTATCCTTTTGGAGCATTTAGTCCAGTTCCTACAGCAGTTCCTCCTATCGCTAGTTCAGAGAGATGTTTTAAAGAATTATTTATAGTTTCAATTCCATGATCAATTTGAGAAACATAGCCTGAGAACTCTTGCCCTAAGGTAATAGGAGTTGCATCCATCATATGGGTTCTACCAATTTTAACTATATTTTTAAATTGCTTAGATTTCTTATCTAAACTATTTCTTAATTTTTTTAAGTTAGGTAATGTGTTGTTTTTAATCATAATAAGAGCAGCAATGTTAATTGCTGTTGGAAATGTATCATTAGAGGATTGAGATTTATTTACATCATCATTAGGGGATAGCGTTTTTTTATCCTTCACTAAACTCTTTTTTTCTATTAAATGCGCTCTATTTACAATAACTTCATTAACATTCATATTAGTTTGAGTACCAGATCCAGTTTGCCAAATTACAAGTGGGAATTGATTATCATGATTACCATTTAATATTTCATCACATACTTTAGTTATAAGATTTAATTTTTTCTTTGAAAGTATTCCTAAATCAAAGTTTGTATGAGCTGCAGATTTTTTTATATGTGCATAGGCATGAATTATTTCAATTGGCATGGAAGCTTCATCACCAATCTTAAAGTTTTGTCTAGATCTTTCAGTTTGGGGACCCCATAACTTATCTTTTGGAACCTTCACTTCTCCTAAAGTATCTTTTTCAATTCTATAGTTCATTATTTGTAATTTACTTAAAATAAATTAATTTTGTCTTTTATAGTACAAATATATGGAGTTTCAGCAATACCTTGGATTTTTAGCGTTTTTAGCAATATTTACACTAGGCTTCTGGCTTCTTATTTTCCTTGCAATTTTAGTGCCTTATTGGGCTTCTTCTTATTTGTATATTAAGATTAAAGAAATAATCTTAAAAAAACTTAAGGGATAAATATTGGTTGATCTTCTTCACCTCCACCAAAGTTTAAATCATTACTCCTTTGTCGTCTACTTTTCCTGTTATTTTTATCATTAAACCTATAAGATAGAGTTAGAACATATGATGGCTCTCTCCACTGGCCTTCTCCTTCTCTAAAGAATGTGTCAGTAAATGACTCATATCTGTATCTACCAGTATTAAACACATCATTAACTTTAAATGAAATTGTTCCTTTCTCTTTGAGGATAGTTTTTTGAAAAGCAGAAGTTACAGTTCCAAAAGCTTTACTTCTACTTTGAGCAGTTTCACTTGGTCCCCTAAAGTACCCGAATAGTTGCCAACTTATATCTGCAGGGAGTTTAATAAAACCTGAGAATCTAGAACTCCAACTTGTATTATCAGAATCAAAACTTTGACCTTTATACTCGCCTCTTTGCTTATTATCATTTAATGTAAAACTAGCATTAAGTCTTACACTTCTAGATGGAGTATAAGTCAAATTTAAAACAGCACCAATTCTAGTGTTTTCAGATAGGTTGATAGGATAGGACTCTAGAACTGGAACTTGAAGTGTTGGATTTGATTCATCATCCCTTCCTCCTGTAACTGTTACAAGTTCTCCAGTTTCTTCTGTTACTCTAACACTATTATTTTTTGAATTGCTATAAAAGATTTCACCGTTAATTGTAAACTTTTCTAATCTCTTTAAATAACCTATCTCAAGAGAGTTCGTAAATGTTGGATCTAGAAAAGGATTTCCTCTTCTAACACTGGTAATTGAACTTCTTCTTGGAAAAGGATTAATATTCCAACCTCTTGGTCTTCTAATTCTTTTACTATATCCAAAAGTAATTGATTCCATTTTTGAAAATTCATATGCTAAATTTAAAGTAGGAAACCAGTCAGAGTATTTTTTTATCTCAAACTGATTAGTTGTTCTTTGATCTATCTCTTGTTTTGAATCTTCAAATCTAAGTCCAAGTAAAAAAGATAATTTATCAACTTTTTTTCCATATTGACTATAAAAAGCATTAACAAACTCTTCATAGGCAAAAATGTTAGATAAACCAGGGTCTGAATTAAGTCTTCCATTTTCAAGATATGAAACATCATAATCAGTTTCTCTATCCACTTTTCTACCTCTATATCCTAATTCAAATTGAGTATTTTCATCTATTGGATATACATAATCAATCTGAGCAAGAAATCGATTTTGCTCATCAAGATTAGTTATTTTTTCAAATGATGAGTTTGATCTGTTAGGAAAAGAAGAAAAATCTTCAATATCCTCAATACCATCATCATTATTAGTTTCCAAGGAAACTCTTGCACTCAGTGTATGTCCTTTTGTGTCAAAATCTTTAAAAAAATCTAATGAATATTCATTTGAAAATTCCTCTTCTGTTTCATTTCTTAACCTATCATTAATTGATCTAACAGAACCACTTGAAATATCTTTAACTATATTTTTATTAAAGCTATCTCCATTACCATCTTTATATACACTACTTAGTATTATAGATGTTTTATCATCAAAATAATATTCAATTCCAAAGCTTGTGAAGAAATTATAATTATCAAATTCCGAATCATTTTTTTCATCAATTAAAAGATTAGAATAACTTGTTTTAGAAAATCCATATCCATTACCAGTTCGATTCCTGATAGAAGTTGTACTAAAGAAGTTTACTTTATTATTTCTTAGGTTAAAACTTCCGTTAGTTCCAATTTGTTCAGGAATACCTAGGTTTAAATTAACATTACCATTAAATCCTAATAGATCCTGTTTTTTTAGAATAATATTTAAAATACCTGCAGTACCTTCAGCTTCATATCTTGCAGATGGGGATGTAACAACCTCAACCTGTTTAATTGATTCAGAGGGTAAAGATCTTAAACCTTCCGGACCAGATAATCCAACAAGACCTGATGGTTTTCCATTGATTAATATTTTTACATTACTATTACCTCTTAAGGATACATTTCCATCGATATCTACCTCTAGTGATGGTATATTTGCTAATACATCACTTACACTTCCTCCTCGAACTGTAATATCTTGTCCAATATTATATATCTTTTTATCTAGTCTTATTTCAACTTCAGTTCGTTCTGCTCTTACTTCAACCTCTTCTAATAAATTAACATCAATATTTAATTTAACTTCTCCAAGAGATAGATCACTTCTAATAACCACTTTTTCTTTTGTGAAAGATTCAAATGATATATAATCAATTTTAATATTATACATTCCTGGTTTTACTTCAACCGAAAAATTCCCTTTTTCATCAGATATACCTCCAGTTATTTCATCTTTTTTTAATTGACTATATAATGCAATAGTAGCATATTCAAGGGGTTGGCCAGTTTCTGTATCTAATATTTGTCCAGATACTGTGAAGTTCATGTTTTGATACTGTTGCATTAAAGCAGCTCTATCTCTTTCTTGAGATATTACAGGAATTGAGAAAATTAATAGAATTACAAATAATAGATTTTTCATTGAGGGCTTAATTACTTTAAAGAATTTTATGTTGCAAAAATAGTTATTTTATAAACATTAAAGATTAATCATATCTTTTTGACTTACGTTTTGATCTTTTTTGATGTTTTGAAATAATATCTATTTGATCTTTAGTTAATGTTTTTCTTAATTCTTCCTTTAATCTTTTACGTTTATTCTCAAAATCACTAACAAGTTTGCGCTGTTTTCTTCTCATTTTAGACATTATTTCTCTTTTTCTCTCATTAAAACTTAAAGAACTATCCTTTAAAATTTCTTTTTGAATATTTGACAACATATCTATTAATACCTGTCGTTGTTCACGTAATATATTTTCTCCTTTAGCAACAAGTTCTTTTTGTCTATCGGATAAACTTTCCATAAGTTCTTTAGGCATAGGCAGGGTTTTAGGGGAGTGTATTTTGCCTTTAGGAGAGTGCATCGTATCATTATGTTTGTGTTTAGGTATACTATCCTGAGCCATGAGGGAGTTACCGCTGAATACTAATAGAGTTATTAATGTAAATTTTGATATTATCTTCTTCATTGTTATTATGTTTTATATATGTTATGACACGAGTTGAATCAAAAAGTTTATTTTTTATAATTTATTTTATTACTTGAAGTATTTGTGACTAAATAATCAAATACGTATTCTTCTGTTATTTCTTCACCTGAAATTAGTGAGTAAAGTAGAACGGAATCTTCAATTGTTGAATTATTCTTATCAATTTTTTGATTAGAGTTTATAACGAAGAATCCTATTATAAAGATTGCCGCTATTGAGTATGGTATAAACTCACTTAAACTTTTTAAATTGGATATATTACGCTTTTTATTAACTGAGAGATCAAACAATAAATTGTTTGATTCTTCAAAGTAGTTTTTTGGAATTTTAAAACCAAGTTCTTTATTGTGATTTTTTTTCATATTAATGTTAATTTTTACTCATTTATATCTCTTTTAATTTTTTTCTCTACGTCATAATATATCGATTTTATAGTGTTTTCATTCATTTCTAGAATTTTTGAAATTTCTTTAAACTTAAGTTCATCAAAATATTTCATATTAAAAATAGTTCTTTGTCTAACAGTTAATTCTGATAATAACTGATGAAATTTTACCGACAGCTTATTAGCATCGAAATAATTATCTGCATATAGCTTTTTGGTATAATTTTCCTGTACAGTGTCAATACTTATTTTTTTAATTTTAGACTCATTTGATAAAAACCTTATAGATTCGTTATAAGCTATTCTATAAATCCAAGTTGATAACTTACTCTCTTGTCTAAATTTATCTATATTTCTATAGATTTTTATATATGTATTTTGTAATACATCATTTGCTGATTCGTGAGATAAAACAACTTTTCTAATCATCCAATAAATCTTAAACTGATATAAGTCGATTAATATTTTAAAACCTTTGTTTTTTAATTCTTTAGATTTTAATAATATAACTAATTCTTCATCTTTCAACTTATATATTTTTATTTAGACACTACTTAATTAAAAAAGTTGAATGAAATAGATAGTTAAATGAGTGAATCTAAAAAAAATTAAAGAAATTATTAATTTTATTGTTTTAGGAATTATCATCATTTTGTTTTTCTCCTCTAATTCTTTTGATAAAACCTATTAATCTTTTCATGATAGGAACACCAGTAATAAATGAAAGAATAGTAATAATAATAATTAATGTGGTCATTTTACTGCCTTAATTATCGCTTCAAAAGCATTTTGATTATTCATTGCTAGGTCAGCAAGAACCTTTCTGTTAAGAGTAATATTCTTTTCCTTTGCTTTATGCATGAATTCACTGTAAGAAATACCGTGTTCTTTACAAGCTGCGTTTATTCTAACTATCCATAAAGCTCTAAAGTTTCTTTTGTTGTTTCTTCGGTCTCTATAAGCGTATACTAACCCTTTTTCAATTGCATTTTTTGCAACTGTCCAAACATTTTTTCTCCTACCAAAGTATCCTTTAGCTTGTTTTAATATTTTTTTTCTTTTAGCTCTTGAAGCTACTGAATTTACTGATCTAGGCATATCGTTTTTTTATTTTAACCTTAATTGTCTTTTAATGTTGTCCTTATCACTATCATGAACAAGTCCAAAATGAGTTAGTCTAAGTTTTCTCTTTTTTGACTTTTTTGTCAAAATATGATTTTTGAAAGCATGCTTTCTTTTAATTTTTCCAGATCCGGTTATTTTAAACCTTTTTTTTGCACTGGACTTTGTTTTCATTTTTGGCATTATTCCTATTTCTTTTTTGGTGTTATAAACATTATCATTCTTTTCCCCTCTAATTGCGGCATTTGCTCTACAGTTCCAATTTCTTCAAGCTCTTGAGCTAATCTTAAAAGTAAAATCTGTCCTTGCTCTTTAAATATTATTGATCTTCCTTTAAAGAAAACAAATGCTTTTAATTTTGCTCCTTCATTTAAAAATTTTTCTGCATGTTTCTTTTTAAATTGATAATCATGTTCATCTGTTTGAGGTCCAAATCTAATCTCTTTAACAACTATCTTTGTAGCTTTTGACTTTAAAGCTTTGTCCCTCTTCTTCTGTTCATATAAAAATTTCTTATAATCTAAAATTTTACATACAGGTGGAGATGCTTTCGGAGAGATTTCAACAAGATCGAATTCTTGATCTCTTGCTATTCTAAGAGCATCGTTAACAGAATAAACCCCTATATCTACATTATCACCAACTAGTCTTACTTCATTGGCTGTTATTTTAGAGTTAATTCTGTGAGGATCTTCTTTAAATACTCTTCTTCCCCATCTCCTATTTGGTTTTTTTCTTCTTATAGCTATAACAATCTGTTTTTAGTTAATATTAAATTCTGGTAAACTTTCAGAAATTTCTTTTTTGAAAATATCTAAAAACTTATCAATTTTCATTTCACCTAAATCTCCTTCTTTATGTTTTCTAATTGAAACTGTTTCATTTTTTTCTTCATTCTCTCCTATTATAATCATATAAGGAATCTTATTTATTTCAGATTCTCTGATTTTTTTACCTACAGTTTCATTTCTATCATCTAGGTGGGCGCGAATTTCGTGATTTTCTAAGATATTTAAAACTTTTTGACCATAATTTTTAAAGTTTTCACTAATAATTAATAACTCAATTTGAGTAGTACATAACCATAATGGGAATGATCCGCCTGTATGTTCAAGAAGTATAGCAATAAATCTTTCCATACTCCCAAATGGAGCTCTATGAATCATAACTGGTCTCAAATCCTCGTTTTTAGGGCCTTTGTAAGAAAGTTTAAACCTTTCTGGCAGATTATAATCGACTTGAATTGTTCCTAATTGCCAACTTCGTCCTAGAGCATCCTTTACCATAAAATCAAGTTTCGGCCCATAAAAAGCAGCTTCTCCATATTCAATTTTATAACTAAGACCTTTTTCCTTTGCAGCATTTATAATTGCATTTTCTGAAATTTCCCAATTTTTCTTTAATCCAATATATTTTTCAGGTTTATTATCATCTCTAAGAGAAACTTGAGCATGAAAGTCTTCAAACCCTAGGGATTTAAAAACATATAAAACTAGGTCAATAGTATTTTTAAATTCAGAATCAACCTGTCCAGTAGTACAAAAAATATGAGCGTCATCAACAGTAAACCCTCTAACTCTAGTTAAACCATGAAGTTCACCACTTTGCTCATACCTGTATACAGTCCCAAATTCAGCAAGTCTTAATGGAAGATCTTTGTAACTCAAAGGTCTAGAATTAAAAATCTCGCAATGGTGAGGGCAGTTCATAGGTTTTAATAAAAAAGTCTCATTTTCATTTGGAGTATTTATTGGTTGAAAGCTTTTTTTTCCATATTTTTCATAATGACCAGAAGTAACATATAAATCTTTTAACCCTATATGAGGAGTAATAACTTTTTTATATCCTGCTTTTCTCTGAGCTTCTTCAAGAAATCTTTGAAGCCTATCTCTTAATTCAGTTCCTTTTGGAAGCCATAACGGAAGACCTTGACCAACTTTTTGTGAAAAAGTGAATAGATTTAGCTCTTTTCCAAGTTTTCTATGATCTCTTTCTTTTGCTTTCTCAACTAATTCAAGATATTCTGTTAACATTTTTTGTTTTGGAAAAGATATTCCGTATATCCTTGTTAACTGATTATTTTTTTCATCACCTCTCCAATAAGCTCCAGCTATATTTAATAGTTTGACAGACTTTACTATTCCAGTAGATGGAATGTGACCACCTTTACATAAATCAGAAAAATCTGAATGATCACAAAATGTTATTGTACCGTCTTCTAGATCTTCAATTAGTTCTACTTTATATTGATTCCCCTCTTTTTTATAATAATCTAATGCTTCTGATTTAGAGGATTGACGCATTTTAAATTCATTATTCTCTCTAGCAAATTGTAAAAATTTTTCTTCAATCATTTTAAAATCCTTCTCTGATGGAATATCTCCACCAAAATCAACATCATAATAGAATCCATTATCAATTGCTGGTCCAATGGTTAATTTAGACTTAGGATATATGTGTTTTATTGTCTGTGCTAATATATGCGCAGAGGAATGCCAAAAAGTTTTCTTTCCTTCATTATCATCCCAGGTAAAAAATTTAATATCACCATTTTCATTCAATTCATAGCTTAACTCAACAATTACTGAATTGTAAGAAGCTGATATTACTTTTCTTGCTAAACCTTCACTAATACTTTTTGCAATATCAATAACCTTAGTTCCTTTTTTGAACTCTTTTACATTACTATCTGGAAAACTTACTTTTATCATACAATTATTAGTCTACTACAAAATTAGTTTAATTTATTTTTTGGACCGAGGGTTCCGTTAAGAATATTTGAAATACCCCTATATCCATAATAGACTGCAAGAAAGGAAAGAATACTTCCAACAATAAGAACTATAATAAAAAAGGGATGTTCTTGATTTTTGAATGATTGGGAAATTACTACAGGTCCAATAAAGCAAAGGCTTATACCTATTATTACTTGTATGAATCCTTTCTTTAAGTAATTATTCATTATTGAAATTATCAATTGCTGAACGAACGTTTTTATGTTTAATAATTAATTCATCAGCTTTTTTCAAATCAACATTAAGTTCCTTTATAACAATTTCTCTAGCTCTTTTATTTAATTTAGAATTGGTTAGTTGCATATCAACCATTTTATTTCCTCTAACATGGCCAAGAAGAATCATTGAAATTGTTGATATCATATTTAATATTAATTTTTGAGATGTACCTGCTTTAAGTCTTGAGCTACCAGTTACAAATTCTGGGCCGACAATCACTTCAATTTTATGATTACTATGTTCTGATAAAGGGGAGTTTTTGTTACATGTAATATAGGCTGTAGGAATATTATTGTTTTTACAATCCCTAAGACCTCCAATAACATATGGTGTAGTCCCAGAGGCAGCAATTCCAATTACAAAATCATTAGATGTAATATTATTAGATTTCAGATCATCCCAAGCTTCGGTGTAACTATCTTCAGCTATTTCAATAGAGCTATATAAAGCAGGAATTCCACCAGCTATAAGTCCAACAACTTTTTCGGGAGGAGTGCCAAAAGTGGGAGGACATTCTGAAGCATCAAGAACACCTAATCGTCCACTTGTTCCTGCTCCAATATAAAACAACCTACCTCCACTTTCCATTTTCGGAACTATCTCTTCAATAAGTTTTGTTACTTCTGGTAATACTTTTTGAACTGCACTTAAAGCATTATTATCCTCATGATGCATTAATTCAACTAGTTCCTTTACAGATTTTTTCTCTAAATCGTTATGATTAGAATCTTGTTCTGTAACCTTGATAAAATCCATATTAGACACTTTTTATTTTCTTCTCTAAATTAGTTTTTAATTCTTTAAAGAATTGTTCAGTTGTAAGATAATTTGAACTAACGATATCATCTTTAAATACTAAAAGAGCAAGATCCTTTGTCATCTTTCCTCCTTCAATTGTTTTTATACAAACATTCTCTAGTAATTTACAGAAATCAATAAGTTTTTGATTATTGTCTAATAAACCTCTATGTATAAGACCTCTAGTCCAAGCAAAAGTAGATGCAATAGGATTAGTTGATGTTTCTTCTCCCTTCTGATGACACCTAAAGTGTCTTGTTACTGTTCCATGTGCAGCTTCAGATTCCATAGTTTTTCCATCAGGTGTAACTAAAGTTGATGTCATCAAGCCTAAAGAACCAAATCCTTGAGCTACAATATCTGATTGGACATCTCCATCATAATTTTTACAAGCCCAAACAAAACCGCCTTTCCATTTTATTGCAGCTGCAACCATATCATCAATTAATCTATGCTCATAAGAAATGTTTTCTTTTTCAAATTTTTCTTTAAATTCATTATCATATACTTCTTGAAATATATCCTTAAATCTTCCATCATAAGCTTTAAGAATTGTGTTTTTTGTAGACAAATAAAGTGGCCATTTTTTATTTAAAGCTCTATTCATACAAGATCTTGCAAATCCGAAAATAGAGGAATCAATATTATACATTGATAAGGCAACTCCATTCTCTTTAAAATTATAAACTTCCCATGATTTTGGTTCACTACCATCTTCTGGAGTAAAAGTCATTGTCAATTTACCCTTTCCTTTAGTCACAATATCAGTAGCTCTATATTGATCACCAAAAGCGTGTCTTCCGATGCAAATTGGCTTTGTCCAACCTTGAACATATCTTGGAATAGTTTTTACAATTATAGGTTCACGGAAAACAGTTCCTCCAACAATATTTCTTATAGTACCGTTAGGAGATTTATACATTTTTTTTAATGAGAATTCTTTAACCCTATCTTCATCAGGTGTAATTGTTGCACACTTAATTCCAACATTATATTTTTTAATTGCATTTGCTGCATCAATGGTTATCTGATCATCTGTTTTATCTCTTGATTCTATACTAAGATCGAAGTATTTTATATCTAGGTCTATATAGTCAAGAATTAAATCATTTTTGATATACTTCCAAATGATTCTTGCCATTTCATCACCATCAATTTCAACAATGGGGTTGGCTACTTTAATTTTTGACATAGTAGTAAATTATCTTTCTTGTATTCTAGCCTTTTTACCTGTCAATTCTCTAAAATAATATATTCTGGATTGTTTGACTTTACCACCTTTGTTGACTTCAATCTTTTTTAAGCCAGGCATATTTACAGGGAATATTCTTTCAACACCAATAGTACCAGACATTTTTCTTATTGTAAAAGTTTTTGATTGACCTCTTCCTTTTACTTGAATAACAACACCTTTGAAAAATTGTGTACGAACCTTATCTCCTTCCCTAATTTCATAATATACTGTAATCGTATCTCCTGCTGAGAAGGAAGGAAATTCATTTTTTTTAATTAATTTTTCGTTTACTTGGTTTACTAAAGATTCCATCAAAATAGTTTTTAGGATATTTGGTTATATTCTACCAAATTTAGTCGCAAAAGTAAACCTTTTTTAAAGATTATCAAAGAGTTTTGGGCGAAGTAATTTTGTCCTTTCCAGAGATTTTTGATCTTTCCATTTTTCAATTTCTTTTTGATTCCCAGAAATAAGAACATCAGGTACTTCCAGACCTTTATAATTTGCTGGTCTAGTGTATATTGGAGCAGAAATGACATTATCTTGAAAACTGTCAGATAAAGCTGATGATTCATCTCCAATTACTCCGGGAATTAATCTTATAATGGAATCACATAAAATTGCTGCAGGTAGTTCACCTCCAGATAAAACAAAATTACCAATTGAAATTTCTTTTGTTATCAGATAATCTCTTACCCTATGATCTACACCTTTATAGTGACCACATAAAAGAATCAGATTTTTCTTTGTAGATAAGTAGTTTGATTTTTTTTGGTCAAGAATTTCTCCATCTGGAGTAAGATAAATTATATCATCATAGGTATTATCTTTTTTTAATTTATTAATACAATTATCAATAGGTTCTATTTTTATAATCATTCCAGGGCCACCTCCAAAAGGACTATCATCAACATGTCTTGAGTTATCTGCATAATCCCTTAGATTATGAGTTACGATATTGACTTTTTTTGATTTAATTGCTTTCTCTATAATAGAAAAAGAATTTAGATTATCAAATAGTTCAGGAAATAGGGTTAAAATATCAATTCTCATTAATTATTTGCTTTTTGTAAAGTGACTGTAGTTCTCTTTAATTGATTTTCTCTAGAATAAGTTACATTAACTTTATCCCCTGGTCTTTTAGTTGAAAGGTATCCAGATAAGTCAGAAAATTTATTAATTTTTATCCCATCTATTTCTTTTATTATATCACCTTTTTTTAATTCTGCAAGATCAGCTCCAAATCCAGGTTCTATAATATCAATATAAAATCCCTCAGTATCCGTAAGATTAAGTTGTTTAGAATATGAAGATTTTAATGCCACCCCTCTAACTCCTAATAATCCTTTTTGGACATCTCCATATTCAAGAATATCCTCAAAGATTTTTCTTACTATATTGCTTGGAATTGCAAATGAGTATCCAACAAATCCTCCAGTCATTGATTGAATAGCTGTATTGATACCAATTAGATCGCCATTAATATTCACAAGTGCACCACCACTATTCCCAACATTAACTGCAGCATCAGTTTGAATAAATGATTGATTTATCTGGTCATATTCATTTAAATCTCTTGATTTAGAACTTATAATTCCAGCAGTCACAGTTGAATTCAAATTATATGGATTCCCTACAGCAAGGACCCATTGACCTATTTCACTATTTTCAGAGTCTCCAAATAATAGATATTCAAATTTTTCATTAGAATTTATCTTTAATACTGCTACATCAGTGACTTCATCAGATCCAACTATTACAGCTTCATATTCTTTATTATCGTTAGTTGTTACTATTACTTCACTTGAATTAGCAATAACATGATGATTTGTAATTATATATCCATCAGGAGATATAATAACTCCAGATCCTGTTCCAACTCTTTTTCGAGAATCATCCCCATAAAAAAATTGTAAAGCCCATGAATCATTTTCTTTAACAATAGATGTATTCTTAACATGAACAACTGCATTAATTGATTTTTTTGCAGCAAAAGTTAAATCTGGTGAGCCGAAGTTACTAGAGGATTGATTGTTATTATACCCAGAAGTATTAACAAAGCTTTTGAAATAATCATTATTGTATGCTAGACTGTTGTTCTCTTCTTTGACAGTTGAATTATTTGAGAATATTGAATAAAATAAAACTGAAAGAATTGAACATGTTAATGAAACGATTATAATTTTTAAGTTGGATTTCATCTTTTTATTTGTAAAAATAATATATTATATCTTTTAATAATTTTATTTTAACGATTGTTTAACATGGATAATATAAATGAATATATCTTAAGAGCTCTAGAACCAAATGATCTAGACATATTATATGCTACTGAAAATGATAAGTCTTTATGGAAATATTCAAATACATCTTCTCCATTTTCAAAACACAGTCTTAAAAAATTTATTGAAAATTCTCATCTTGATATTATTGAACATAATCAAGTTAGACTAGTCTTAAGTGATAAAAATAATTTACCATTTGGTTTTATTGACTTATTTAAATATGATATGATAAATAAGAGGGCAGGAGTAGGGATAATTATTTTTGAAAAATACAGATCAAGAGGTTTAGGTTCAATATCATTAGATTTGATAGAAAATTATGTGAAAAAATATATTCCTATACATCAACTTTATGCTAATATTTCATCTGAAAACATAGAAAGTATTAAACTGTTTGAGAAACATAATTATTTGAAAGTTGGTAATAAAAAGGATTGGATATATTATAATAACAAATATTTTGACGAGCTACTTTATCAAAAAATTTTAGATAAATGAAAAAAGTAACATTAATTT
>CEVM01003545.1_pt1 | contig 13417 bp, 8 predicted proteins | sample 531481 | NCBI WGS metagenome assembly CEVM01 (sample SAMEA2623649, study PRJEB7988) | marine metagenome | biome: marine biome (ENVO:00000447); feature: mesopelagic zone (ENVO:00000213) & marine oxygen minimum zone (ENVO:01000065); material: "saline water (ENVO:00002010), including plankton...
TACAGCATCTGGGGATTGATGTAGGGAAAAATCTCATCCAGATCGTAATCTTTCAGGACGTGAAGTCTCAGGTCCGGCGGGTTGGGAACATCGAAATTGTGCGGGATCTGGGCCGGAGCCACTGGGGCGGCCTCGTCTTCACTGTCAGTTGCCCGTCGCGCCGCATCCGATTGCGTCAACTGTTCGGCTTCGGAGGTAAGGGTCTCCACCAACTTTTGCCGTTCGTCCGCATCTTGAATGGTGTTAGCCAGAGCGAGCCCGGTCATGGCGTCACCGGCGTAGGCGACCAGACCGCCGTATTCCGGGGCGATGCGTAACCTGGTAAACCGGTTGGAAAGAGCCGCGCCGCCGACCAATACCGGGCAGTTGATCTGTGCCTGGCTTAAGTCGCCCACGGTCTCGACCATCATCTGTGCCGACTTAACCAGCAACCCGGACAATCCAATCATGTCGGGTCGATGCTGATGACAGGCGGCGATAAGATCCTGGGGCGGCACCTTGATACCCAGATTAATCACTTGGTATCCGTTGTTGGACAGGATGATGTCCACCAGGTTCTTGCCGATGTCGTGGACATCCCCCTTGACCGTCGCCAGGACAATCTTGCCCCGGACAGCACTGTCTGCCCGGTCCATGTGAGTCTCCAATCGGGCGACGGCGAATTTCATGGATTCGGCGGATTGAAGCACTTCGGCGACAATCAACTCGTTGGCGTTGAACTGGCGGCCCACCTCGGCCATACCGGCCATGAGCGGCCCGTTGATGATGTCTAGCGGAGCGCTCTCCAGTAGAGCCTCGTCCAAGTCTTCGGCCAGTCCCTCTTTGGTGCCTTCAATCACTGCCAAGGACAATCGCTCGTCCAGCGGGAGGTTTCGCCGTTCTTCTTCGGTCGCCTTAGGTGCTTTGTCTCTGAAGTGGGCGGCGAAGGCGGCGATGGGGTCTTCTCCCCGGTTCCACAGCAGATCCTCGGACAGCTTTCGCTCTTCCTCCGGGATGGATGTATACCGCTGGAGCAGTTCCGAGTTGACGATGGCCATGTCCAAACCGGCCTGCACGCAATGGTAAAGGAAGACCGCATTGAGAACTTCGCGTCCCGCCGGCGGCAGACCGAAGGACACGTTGGAGATTCCCAAAACTGTCTTGGCTTGGGGCAAGGCTTCTTTTATCAGGCGAACGCCCTCAATGGTCTCTACGCCGGAGCCGACGTAGTTCTGGTCGCCGGTGCCGGTGGGGAAGACCAGAGGGTCGAAATAGATGTCTTCAATCGGAATATGGTATTTTTCGGTGAGAATCTGGGCCGATCTCAGAGCAATCTCCAGCTTGCGCTCACGAGTGATTGCCTGAGCCTGTTCCTTATCTTCGTCGATGCAGCCCACCACCAGCGCTGCGCCGTAACGGCGGGCCAGGGGTATGACGGCCTGGAAGCGGGTCTCTCCGTCTTCCAGGTTCACCGAGTTGATGATTGATTTTCCTTGAAGCCGCTTCAAGGCCAATTCAATGACTTCGTGATCGGTGGAGTCAATCATCACCGGGGTTTTGATTTTCTTGGTGAGGTGGTCCAGGAAAAGGGTCATGTCCGCCTTTTCGTCCCGGTCCGGGTCCTGTAGGCAGACGTCAAGGATGTGGGCGCCGTTGCGGGCCTGGCGCCGCCCTACCTCCGCGGCTTCCTCGAAGGACTCTTGGGCGATAAGACGCCGGAAACGTCGGCTGCCCAGGACGTTGGTCCGCTCACCTACGATGGCCGGGCGGGTGTCCTCGTCTATGACAAGGGCTTCGATACCGGATACCCTGGACTCGCTGGATACCACCAGTTGGCGAGGCGGACGGTCGGCGACAGCCTCGGAGAGCAGGCGGATGTGTTCCGGAACGGTGCCGCAGCAACCGCCCACTAGGTTGATCCAGCCAGCGTCTAGAAAACGGGTGACGGTGGCGGCCATCATTTCAGGAGTTTCGTTGTAATTGCCGTCTTCGTCGGGCAGTCCGGCGTTGGGGACGCAGGCTATCGGGAAGCGGGACAACGACGCTAGAGTCCGGATGTGGTCGGTCATGAAGTCGGGGCCGGTGGCGCAGTTCAGGCCGATCCATAACAGGTCACGGTGAGCCAGGGAGGTATAGAACGCTTCGGCGTCCTGGCCGGCCAACAGAGTACCCATGGCTTCCACTGTACCCTGTACCGAAACCGGAATCTCCGTCCCAAGTTCGATAGAAGCTTGGGAGATTCCCTCCAAGCCAGCTTTGACGTTTATGGTGTCCTGGCTGGTTTCCAGCAGCAGCAGGTCCGCGCCGCCTTCGATCAGGCCAAGGGCTTGCTCGCAGTAGGATGCAGCCAACTCTTCGAAAGTTATGCCGCCGGTAACGGAGATTGACTTGGTGGTGGGTCCCATGGACCCAGCGACAAAGCGAGGCTTGTCATCGGTGCTGGCCGAGTCGGCCAACCCCCGGGCAATCTGGGCGGCTTCCCGGTTGATGCGGCGGGCTTCATGAGCCAGCCCATATTCCTCCAACACCACGGCGGTTGCGCCGAAGGTATCGGTTTCCAGGATGTCTGCCCCGGCGTCCAAGTAACTCTGGTGGATGCCAGCTATCGAGTCCGGGCGGGTGATGACCAAGTATTCATTGCAGCCTTCGAACTCCGGACCTCCGAATTCATCGGGTCCCAGGTCGAGTGCCTGAACAGCGGTGCCCACTGCGCCGTCGATAACAAGGATACGTTCGCTGAGTAACGATTTCAGTTTATCTATACGGGACATACCGTCCATTAATACCACTTAAGATGATGAGATTCGTAGGCTATTGTAGCACGATTATTCGCCGAACCACTTGGCCAGTTCCGGGCCGTTGCGCTCCAGCCACTTGATGTTCAGTCGCACACGTTCCAAGGACTGGCGGATGGTCCGCTCTGCCGCAGCTACCGGATGCTCTTGGAAGAACGCTTCGACGTCCGCCAGATTTTCTTCGTCGGTGAAGTGACCGCAGATAGAAACCAGGCGCATCAACCCGAAGCCGCCGCCGCCGTAGCGCCGATCGAACTCGGTCCAGTTGTCCTTTAAGAACTTCCAGGCTAGGTCCCTGCCGTGGAGATTGGCCGCTACACCGCCGATGACGGTGATGGTGTCCTGAGACCTAACGTCGCTGGAGATTGCCCGCTCCAGGGTTTCCGTCAGCAACTCCGGCTGTTGGAAGCGAGTCAGAGCCATAAGCAGCCGGATCTTTTCTTCTTGAAGGGTTGTCCCCTTTTGCACTTCCCACAGTTGATCGTAGGTGGTTCGGTCTCCGGCATGTCCGGCTAAGCTGAATGCCACGCCGCGCAGGTCCGGGTGCAAAGACTCGGGTTCTTCCAGGTACCTCAGGAAACGGTCCTTGGCCTGGGATAGAACCTCGGTGTCACCGTAACTTCCGGCCTGGCTAAGAACGGTGCTACGCAGCAGAGCGTCCATGTGGGCTTCGCCGGGACGGGGGTCCCAACCCGAGCGAGTCGCCGCCGGCCGGAACAGGTCCTGGGCGAATCCCTGGAAGGCACCGTAGATCGGCTGGTTGAACAACAGGACGTCCACGTCCCGTAGATTGCTGGCCAGATCGGCCCACACCGAAGCATCGTTCTCGTTGGTGTAGGCGTAGGCCATGGACAAGAATTGGCTTATGGAGAGAAGCCCAGCCCGGGAAAGGGCGTAAGCGTCATTCTGGATACCCAACCGGTCGGTCGCCGACAGTTCTAGGGACTGGATCGCCGGGATCAACTTTTCCCATCCTTCGGCGGAGTAATTGACCCGGAAGAATCCGGTTTGCTCTGGGTTAATCTTGAACCATGAGGCCCCGGTTGCCGTTTGGGTGACGGGCACTGTCATACTTACTTGACGACTGTCCATGACGGTCGAAGTCGGCTCGTTGCCTCCCGATGACACCGATACTGGCACTTGCCACACCTCGGGCTCCTGCTCGTCGCCGCCCAGAAGCCGATCGTAGACGAAGCGTTCCTGATGCAGGGTCAGCTCCAAGTCTTTGCCGGTGGTATCGGATTCGACCCGCAGCACCGGATAGCCCATCTGATTGGTCCAAGAATTCATGATGGAGGTAACCGGTTGGCCCGATGCCTCTTCCAGGGCCGACCACAGGTCTGCGGTTCGGGCGTTGCCGTATTGATGGGCCGAAAGATATTGGAAGAGTCCTTTGCGAAACACTTCCGGTCCCAGGAACTGCTCCAGCATCCGGATGACCGAGGCTCCCTTGGAGTAGCTGATGGCGTCGAAAAGCTGGCTGACTTCCGCCGGGTCCTTCACTTCTTGCTCGATTGGGTGGGAGTTCTTCAACCCGTCTAGGCTCAGCGCTCGGGTCGTGTCCATGTTGACGAACTGAGTCCACATCTGCCATTCGGGGAACAGCCAGTCCACCGCTTTCGTGCCCATCCAAGAGGCGAAGCTTTCGTTGAGCCACAGGTCGTCCCACCATTCCATGGTTACCAGGTCACCGAACCACATGTGGGCCATCTCATGGGCGACGACTTCCGCCACTCGTTGCCGGGTGCCGGCGGAGGAGTTCTCCGAGTCGACCAACAGGGCGGTTTCCCGGTAGGTGATAGCGCCCCAATTCTCCATGGCTCCGGCGGCGAAGTCGGGGATCGCGATGTGGTCCAGCTTCTCTAAAGGATAGGGAATCCCGAAGTACTCATTAAAGAAGGAAAGGAGTTTGACCGAAGTGTCCAAGGCGAACCGGCCCTGATCTTCCTTGCCCCTTGTTGTATAGATGCCGACTTTGGTTCGCTCGTTGGCTTGCTCGTGGATGGCAACAAGATCGCCGATGACGAAGGCCAATAAATAGGTGGACATAACCGGCGTCTCTCCGAATCGGAGAGACTTTAACCCGCCTTCAACCGCCACTTCTTCCACGACGGGATTGTTGGAGATGGCGACTAGGTCGGACGGAATCACCAGGGTGAGGTCGAAACTTGCTTTGTGCGCAGGCTCATCCCAGCAAGGGAAGGCCCGCCGCGCGTCGGTGGCCTCGAACTGGGTCGTTGCCAGATAACGGGTTTCACCCTCGGGGTCCGTGTACTCGCTTCTATAGAAGCCGTGGAGTTTGTCGTTCAACTCACCGGTGAACGAAATCTCCAGGCTGGCGTCTCCCGCAGGAATCGTCTCGGCGAAGGTTAAAGTGACGGTTTGCCGGGACTTGTCCAGGGCGATGTTCGTCGCCGTGGACGACGTGCCGCTGCGATGCAGAACCGCGGAGGCAATCTTCAAGTCCGCTGCGTTCAAGGCAATCTCGGTGGTTGCTTCAACCACCTCTATATCCACTGTTTCTTCGCCCTGGAATGTAAATTTGCTGAAGTCGGGCTGCAGTTTCAACTGGTACTTCTTGGGAAGTACCGTCTTGGGTAGTACGATCGCCTCGGACGAGGGCATGTTTGATTCCTCCAGCTAAGGTATGAGGGATAGCATCTACTTCCGGAGATCGCTTAACGTCATTGGCCTGACCAATCTCCGCATTCAACTGCCAGTTTATCATCATTGGCGTCCTTAGACACCAAGCTGAAGGCTGAATGTCATCTCCCTGTTACTGACTGGCATCCCCGGTTCCAGGTCTGAAAACCGGTGCTATAATGGGTTCCCAACGAATCGAGGCCACACAGACGCGAGTGCCCGGAGTTGCTGTCATAACTCCGTGACCTCCGTGTCTCTGTGGCTAATTTTAAGGAAAGGACCGATATGCCTCCGAAAACGATGTTCGAGAAGATCTGGGATGCTCATGTGGTGCATGATGAGCCGGGGAAACCCAGCATCATTTATATCGACCTGCACTTGGTGCATGAAGTAACTTCGGCCCAGGCTTTCGCTGGCCTGCGGATGGCTGGACGCAAAGTCCGCCGCACCGACCTGACCATCGCCACCGCCGACCACAATACGCCCACCTGGGACCTGTCCCTGCCGGTCACCGACGAGTTCTCCAAGAAGCAGTTAGAGGCTCTGACCGTCAACTGTAAGGAGTTTGGCGTTGAATTGTACGACCGGTTCGACCCGCTACAGGGCATCGTCCACATCATTGGTCCGGACTTAGGGTATTCCCAGCCGGGCAAGACCATCGTTTGCGGCGACAGCCACACCTCTACCCACGGGGCTCTGGGGGCCTTGGCCATCGGCATCGGAACATCTGAGGTTGAGCACGTACTGGCCACTCAGACCTTGCGCCAATACAAGCCCAAAACCATGGAAGTTCGGGTCAACGGACCCCTGCCCTTCGGCGTCAGCCCCAAGGACCTGATTCTGAACATCATCGGCCAGATCGGGATCCACGGCGGCGTGGGCCACGTCATCGAATATACCGGCGAGGCCATTCGCTCCATGTCTATGGACGGGCGCATGACAGTGTGCAACATGAGCATCGAAGGCGGAGCCCGGGCTGGCATGATTGCCCCGGACGACACCACCTTTGAGTATCTGCGAGGAAGGAAATTCGCGCCCCAAGGAGCGGACTTCGACGCCGCCGTTGAAAAGTGGCGGACCTTGGCGACGGACCCTGGCGCCACGTATGACACCTTGGTTGAGATAGACGCGTCCCAGTTGACTCCAGTAGTGACCTGGGGCACCAATCCCGGCATGGTTGCGCCGGTGACCGGCCAGGTTCCCGATCCGGCGTCGTTTGCCGAGTTGGCAGACCGAGAGTCCGCCGAGAGGGCATTGACCTACATGGGCCTAGAGCCAGGAATGGCGATTCAAGACATAAATATCGACCGGGTGTTCATCGGAGCATGTACCAACGCCCGTATCGAAGACCTGCGCAACGCCGCCGAGGTTGTTAAAGGACGCAAGGTTAGCGACGGTGTCTACGCCATGGTGGTGCCGGGGTCGGCTTTGATAAAGAAGCAGGCCGAAGAAGAGGGTCTGGACCAAATCTTCACGGAAGCGGGGTTGGACTGGCGGGTAGCCGGATGCTCCATGTGTCTCGGCATGAACCCGGACACCTTATCGCCGGGAGAGCGCTGCGCCTCCACCTCCAACCGAAACTTTGAAGGACGCCAAGGCAAAGGCGGCCGCACCCACTTGGTAAGCCCCCAAATGGCGGCGGCTGCGGCCATCGCCGGACACTTTGTGGATATAAGGGATTGGTAGGAGGATGTCTAGCGCTTAAAATCCGTTAGTCCTGAGCCTGTCGAAGGACCCCGGTGGAACAATGCCCGTATGAGCTTCTATGTCTACATACTCCGGTGCTCGAACGGGTATTTCTACACGGGGCCCACAGACAACTTGGAGGCAAGGATAAGTTCTCATTACACCGGTCATATCGCTGGATATACATCTAGGCGAAGACCAGTAACATTGGAGTTCACAGAGGAATTTCCAACCAGGATTGAAGCGTTGGAACGGGAGCGGCAGATTAAAGGATGGTCACGTAAGAAGAAGCAGGCTTTGATTCAGGGAAACTGGGGTACGCTTAGCAAATTGTCTAGGGCGCATGGTTCGACAAGCTCACCACGAACGGTGGCGGATTAACATAGTCCAGTCCAAGTAATCGCCCTGAATCATTCTCTAAGGAAAAGTCTAGTGGCTGTCGGGAAGGGCAGCGGAAATGGCGGAATGATAGACAGGGAATTCGCGGAAGATTTCGCGAGGGAGTGGGAGAGGGCCTGGAACGCCCATGACCTGGAAGAGATTCTCTCCCACTACTCCGAAGATTTTCAGATGACCAGTCCATTCATTCCAACGGCGATGGACGAAGCGACCGGTACTTTAAAAGCCAAAGACAAGGTTGGCGAGTACTGGCTTAAAGCTTTGGACCGTTACCCTGAGTTGAGGTTTCAAACCCAGATGGTTCGGTTGGGCAGAATAGTATAGTCATACGCTACCGGTGTTTTCGGAATGAACTGAACCGTGAAGCGGTTGAAGTGATGATATTCGGCGATGATGGCAAGGTTATAGAATCCATCGCCCATTACGATGAAGTCTAGATAAAGTTGCTAAGGAGGACTGAAACGAGATGGAACCCTTTGTGAAATTGAACGGCGTAGTAGCGCCCATGGACCGCGTGAACGTGGATACCGACCAGATTATCCCGGCGGTCCATCTTAAGAGCATCGAGCGGGAAGGTTTCGGACAACACCTGTTCTCGGCATGGCGGTACAACGAGGACGGTAGCCCCAACCCGGACTTTGTTCTCAATATTCCGGAATACCAGAACGCCAGCGTATTGGTAGCGGGCCGGAACTTCGGTTGCGGCAGTTCTCGGGAGCATGCGCCCTGGGCCCTGCACAACTACGGCATCCGCTGCGTCATCGCCCCAAGCTTCGCCGACATCTTCTACAACAACAGCATGCAGAACGGTCTGCTGCCGATAAGGTTGCCCGAAGAAACAGTCCGCAAGATTCTGGACAAGGCCAAAGAAAATCCGGGATTCAAGCTCAACGTGGACCTGGTGTCCCAGCGCATCTGGGATGAAGACGAGGAAATCGTTCTGGAGTTTGAGTTGGATTCGGCTCGCCGAGACGCATTGCTAAACGGATTGGACGACATTGGCCTAACGATGCAAGACGAAGACAAGATATCCGCTTTCGAGGCGAAGCAGGGATAGTAGCTATCAGCTATCAGCGGGTCCGGTCACGTGGAAGCTGATTGCCGATAGCTAAAGGCTAAAGGCTTTCCGGCGGCGGGAAAACCCTAGCCACCTGCTTCCTGTAGTCTGTTTCGTAGCGTTGCATCCGGCCCTGCCTTACCTGTTCATCTAATGAAGGCCGGCTCACCGGACGGGGACTGGCCGGCGCATATCCAATCACCCCTTCCTCTTCAAGAGTCGCCAAGTCTGCTTCGTTGCGTCCCAGCAAGTCGGACAGAATCAACTTGTTGTGCTCCCCCATCATCGGACCCGGTTTCGCTGGAACCGGTGGTGTAAGGGACATTTTCCAAGGGCGGCCCACATAGGGAAGCGGTGGCATGCCGGTGCTTGGATGGTGGGCCACTACATCGAAGAAACCCCGCTCGACCAAGTGTGGGTCGAACAAGAGATCCTTGCTGTCGAACACCGCACCGGCTGCGACCCCAATGGCCTGCAACTGATTCATCAACTGATGGGCTTCCCATTGGGTGGTGATTTGTCCGATGAGTTCGTCCAATTTCGCCCGGTTGCGCCAACGGTTCAGGCTATCTTTGAACCGCTGATCTTCAGCCAGATCGGGCTTGTTCACTACCCCGCAGAACGCTCGCCATCGCTCGTCGCTGTCGACAGCGATCGTGATCCAGCGGTCTTCTCCCTGACAGGGATAACACCCGTGGGGAGCCATGCCCGGGTCGCTGTTGCCGATCCGGGGTTCGGTGCGTCCATTGGCCGCAAAGTCGAGAAGCGCTTCCGGCACCGTGGCGCTGGCGGCTTGGGTCTGAGATATGTCCACGAACTGGCCCTGGCCGGTGCGGAGGCGGTGCATCAAAGCAGTCATAACCGCGAACACGGTTTGTTCGCCGGCGGTGTAGTCGGTGTAGGGAATCTCCGGTAGCTCCGGAGGTCCGTCGGCGTAGCCGGTCATGTAAGACAGTCCCGACGCCCCCTCGGTTGCCGGGCCGGTTGCCCCGAAGTTGGCCCAAGGACCGGTGAATCCGTAACCGGTGGAAGACACCATCACGATGCCGGGATTTAAGCTCCGAACGTCCTCGTACTCCAAATGGAAGTTCTTGATGGCTCGGGGTGTGAAGTTCTCAGCGAAAACATCGCTGATCGAAATCAACTCCTTCAAGATTTGCATGCCCGCCGGATTTGTCAGGTCCAATGTGATCCCCAACTTGTTGCGGTTGTGCTCGTAAAAGTTGGCTCCGCGGTTCCAAAACTCCCCTTCGGTATCGTTACCATAGAAAGAGTCGCTGCGGTAACTCTCCAATCTCTGGCAAGATTCCAGGCGGATGACCTGGGCTCCCATGTCGGCCAGCATCTTCATGGCCCAGGGAATGGCGATGAGCTGGCCCATCTCGATGATGCGAACCCCGGCCAACGGTCCCAGCAGATTCACACTCCTGTCAGCGGATGATTCTGGCATCATAAAACTCCGATAGCCCGCAGGCGGGACAATTCATCATTGGTATAGCCTAAGCGCTCCCCGAAAACCTGCTGGTTGTCCTGGCCTAATAATGGGGCTGGGGATGCCGGCCCCCATGGCGTGCCGGACAGGAGGAAGGGCGGGCCGGGATATTTTAATGGCCCGGTAGACGGATGTTCTACGTTCACGAAATACCCACGGGCTTGGAATTGTGGGTCGGCCAGTACCTCTTCCGGCGACTGGACTAAACCGTAGATGAATCGTTTTTCGTGGGCGGAGAAGAACATTTCGGACTTGTTCTTGGTTAAGAAGGTCTCATCAAGGATCCGGCCCAACTCCTCGGCGTTTACCAACCGGGCCGAAGCGTTGCTGAACTTTTCGTTGTCCAACTCCGGAACGCCCAGGAACTCGACGACGGCTTGCCAGTTGTCCCTGGCGCCGATGCCCGGATTCGGCAATACGTAGCCGTCTGAGGTGGCACGCAACCGGGTGAGGTCTCCGCTGTGGTTTGGTTGGCGGCGCCGGACCGCTCCGGTGTAGGTGAAGTTGTTCACCACGTCGCGAAGTCCCGATGCGACGGCTTCTTGGATGGAGACGTCGACATGCTGGCCTTGACCGGTGAGACGCTGGTGATAGAGGGCCATCAAGGCGGCGGAGGCAGCGTCGGTGCCTCCCTTGAACTGGGCTTGGTGCAATGCGTGCTTCAGGGGTTCCCGGTCATACGCGCCGAAGATATACATCAGACCGCCCATGGCGTATTCCACGATATCGGCGGCTTTGTAGTCCCGGTAGGGTCCGGTCTGACCGAAATTGGAGATCGACACCATGACTAGGCTGGGGTTTATCTCATGCAGAGAGTCGAAATCCAGGTCCAGGGACGACATAACCCGCGGCGAAAAGTTTTCCACCAGCACGTCGGCGTCTTTGACCAACTCCCGGAGCATCCTGCGTCCCTGGAGGGTCTTCAGATTTAATGTTATGCCGCGCTTGCAGGTGTTCAGGTAAAGGAAGAGCAAGCTCTTTTCCTGATTTACCTCATCGTGATAGAAGGGTGGCATGGACCGGGCTGGGTCGCCCTCGGGCCGCTCCACTTTAAGAACGTCGGCTCCGTAATCGGCCAGCAGCTTTGTGCACCAAGGTCCGGCGATATGATGGGTAAGGTCTAGGACCTTCACCCCTTCCAAGGCTCTGTCGGGCATGCCTGTTTGTACCCCTTTGTGGTTTGGTTCTGGCGAACTGTAAGGGGCACGGCTAGCCGTGCCCCTACACATGGGAAAATCCCGGCGATTCTCTCAAACCGGCCTGTGTTCTGGATCTGGCGTTAAGACTCGGGAAAGGTCAACTTGAGAAGAACGTGGCGGCGGTTCTTGGTATAGGGGCGAACGTGCTCCGGCCACCGGCCTCGGTCCACGGCGTCTGCCCAAGCCTCGCTGGTGAGCACTTCAGGGCTTTCCAGTTCGTACATGGCCTGGAATTTGGGTTCACCCTCCGCCACGATGGTCCGGGTTTCCCCGCCCATGGCCATGGTTAGAGGTTGGGTCTCAAACCGGGTGATCGATACGACCCCTGGGACCTGAGACAGCATCGGGCAATGTTCGGTGTTGTAGACGTCATGGAACAAGGACTCTTGTGCAGCCTCGACATCCATGCTGGCTATGAAAAGATACTTAGACGTTTGAGCCATGTTTTCGCTCCTCGTTATTTAGCTGACGGCTGATGCCTGAACGCTGACAGCGCTAGAAGGCCCTTCCGTGAGACTTCTCGGTCTCGGCGCTGGTGATGAACTCCAATAGCACTGCCTTGCCCTCGTCTTCCGTCACCCGGCGGGCGCGTTGGAAGGCCTGGACAATGTGGGCGGGGTCTTCTATCCGCTCGGCATATCCGCCCATGGCCCTTCCCATGTCGGCGTAGTCTCCGCCCAGGTCCCGGGTGTTGTAGAGCCGGTGGGAGTCGGCCATCGCCGTGGTTTCGACAGCCATGGTTGAATTGTTCAGCACTACCGTGATGATGGGTATATTGGACCGGACCGCCGTCTCGAAGTCGAGACCGACCATGCCGAAGGCGGCGTCTCCCATGAAGTTCACGCATACCTTATCTGGCATGGCCAGCTTGGCGCCGATGGTCAGCCCCAGGCCGGTGCCCAAGCCGTGGGATTTCCCCCATCCTATATAAGTCCGGGGTCCATTGGACCGGTAGAACGGCGTGATCTGATCCCGGGGGCTACCGGAATCGTGGGTGACGATGGCCTCTTCCGGCGGGATGGTTTGCATGAAGTCCCAGATGATTCTGTAGGGATTTATGGGCGTCTGAGAGTTGGACAACTTGGGCCGCCATTCGTTCAGCCAAGCGTCCCGCTCCGACTTGATTTCCTTGGCTACTGCGTCGTCGGTCTCGCGGCTGCGGCCTACGATTTCACGGCAAGCTTCAATCATCTGACCCAAGACCAACTTGGCGTCTCCAACGATGGGGAAGTCGATGTTGTAGTCCTTGTTGATGTCCCGGGCATCGTTGGTGGCTTGAATCATCTTCTTGCCCGGCGGGATGTTCATCGACATGCCGTGCTTGGTGAAACTGCAACCGATGCCGAAGACCAAGTCCGCCCGTCCCATGAAATGGAACAACGGACCGGACATCACCCCGGAGCCGCTACCCAACGCCAAAGGATGAACCTCAGGAAAACCGCTCTTGCCTAGCAAGGTGGTCATCACCGGAGCTTGGAGCAACTCCGCCAGTTCTACCAGTTGGTCCGTCGCGCCGGCGTACAGCACTCCTTGTCCTGCGTGAATCACCGGGTACCTGGCCTGGCACAGGGCTTGGGCCGCCGCTTCCACGTCGGAGGGATTGCCCTGAGTGAGGATCGGCTTGCTGGGCTGGTAGAAGAAATCTTCCTCAGCAACGTCTTGTAGCGCGATGTCGGCGGGAATCTCTACCATCACCGGTCCCGGCCTGCCCTGGCGCAGGGCGGCAAAGGCGCGGCGCATCACCTGGGAGGTACGGTTGGGCAGATTCAGTTGTTCGATGTACTTGTTGACGCCTTGGTAGTTACGCATGGAATCGAAATGGGGAAGGATTCCTTGTTTGTCCGTGGGGTGTCCCAGGGGCAGAAACAAGATGGGGACCGAGTCGGAATACGAAGTCGCGACACCTGAGTAAGCGTTTTCGGCGCCCGGACCGTATTGCATGGCGAAAACGCCCATGCGCTCACCATTGGTCACTCGGCTAAACCCGTCGGCGATACCGACTCCCACCCTTTCCTGGCGGCATATTATGGGCCGGATGCCCGCCGCTGCTGCGGCTTCGATGACCGGGGTAGTGGGGAAACAACTCAGATACTCAACCCCCTCCCGCTTAAGAATCTCGACAATCGCATCTATGGTTCGCACTGTTTTCCTCCCCGGTTATTTATTT
>CEVM01011173.1_pt1 | contig 13254 bp, 8 predicted proteins | sample 531481 | NCBI WGS metagenome assembly CEVM01 (sample SAMEA2623649, study PRJEB7988) | marine metagenome | biome: marine biome (ENVO:00000447); feature: mesopelagic zone (ENVO:00000213) & marine oxygen minimum zone (ENVO:01000065); material: "saline water (ENVO:00002010), including plankton...
TAAATCATCTATTTTTGAGTTAGTTAGCAAATCAATCTTATTTTCCACTAGATAGATCTGTAAATCATCTCTTTTAAAGGTTTTTATCTCACTTTTTAGCTCTTCAAACGTAGTATCTGCTCTATCATATAGGTAAATTAATATCCTAGATTTACTAACCTTACTTTTAGCTTTTTCTACACCCATTGACTCTATTTTATCTTTTGTCTCTCTTATGCCCGCTGTATCAATAAATCTGAATTTAATACCGTTTATAACGCATATATCCTCAATAGCATCTCTTGTAGTGCCCGGAATCTCTGATACTATCGCTTTATCATCATTTAAAATAGCATTAAGAAGAGACGATTTACCAGAATTAGGTTTACCGGCAATTGTTACAGTAACCCCTTCTTTTATAACATTTCCATAGGAAAAGGAGTCTATTAGCTTAGATAATTTAGTATCTAGCTCGTCTAATAGCTTGTTTAGATCGCCTCTATTAGCGAATTCTACATCTTCCTCTGAGAAATCTAGCTCTAACTCGATTAATGCCTTAAAATCTATTAATTTCTCTCTTAAAAGCTCTATTTCGCTTGAATAACCACCTCTCATCTGATCCATAGCCACTCTATGAGCTTCTTTTGACTCAGAAGCAATCAAATCTGAAACGGCTTCTGCCTGAGAAAGATCTTTCTTATTATTTAAATATGCTCTTAGGGTAAATTCACCAGGAGAGGCTAATCTTACTTTTTTATCTAGAAAAGTTGAAATAATCTTTTGTTGTATGTATGGTGATCCATGACATGAAATTTCAACAATATTCTCGCCAGTGTAGGAGTGAGGGGCTCTATATATAGACACTACAACCTCATCAATAACTTCTTTCCCATCAGATATAACTCCATAAGTTAAACTTTGACCTTCAAGTTGTGATAAAGGTTTATTAGAATTTGACTTAAAGACTTTGTCTGTTATATCAATTGCATCATTTCCAGATAGTCTAATTATTGAAATTGCACCAGATCCAGGAGGAGATGACAGAGCTATTATAGTTCCTTCATTATACATTATTAGATGCTTTTAGTAAAAGTAGCTCTGTTTTTATGCTGAACGTTATCAAAATTTTTCCAAAGCTGTTGTATAGCGGTATTTTCAATTAGTTCTGGATTTGTCTCAACTTCTTTAATTCCAAATTTGTTATAAAATTTTTGAAGTTCGTTAAATACAATTGCAATTATCCCTTTGTTTTGAAAATCAGGACGAACACCAATTAAATATAATGACCCTTTACTGTTATAGTTTTTAGCATAAAGAAGTCTTAAAAGACCAATAAAGTTCACTTTACCATTGATTTTTTTAAGAGCCTTTGAAAAAGATGGCATTGTGATAGCAAAAGCAACAAGCTTATCATCTTGATCTGTAACACACTTTATAAATCCTGGATTTATATATTTCAAGTATTTATCCTTATAATACTTTATTTGATAATCTTGAATAGGAACAAATGTTTGAAGACTATCATATGTTTTTCCAAGTAAGTCAAACATTTGATCTATATATGGTTCAATTTGTTTTGTAGAAGTAAAATTTAGTTTCTTAAGATTATATCTCTTTAAAATTATGTCTGAAAACTTTTTAATTTTCTCTGATGCATTTTTATAATCAGCAATTTTAAGTTCATATTCAACCCATTCTGCAAGTTTATTATATCCATAAGCTCTCATATGATCCTGATAATAAGAATAATTATATAGAGTAATCATGGTGTTTTTCTTTTCAAAACCTTTAATAAGCATTCCAGCTTTATCCATATTTGAGAAACCTACTGGTCCTTCAATTAATTCTAGATTATTTTTTTTTCCAATTTCTATAACTTTTTCTAGGAGTGCCTTAGAAACATTTTTATCATCAACAAAATCAAACCAACCAAACCTTACTTTCTTTCTTTTAATTTCATTAACCTCTATCCAGTTAATAAGAGCAGCGATTCTTCCAACTATCTTTCCATTAATATATGCTAAGAAATAATTAGCATCAGCATTCTTAAAAACAGGATTTATTTCTTTGTCAAGAACCTCCAATTCCTCCTTGATAATAGGAGCTACCCAGTACTTAGAATCTTTATAAAGATCAAAAGGGAACATTACGAATTTCTTTAAATCCTCTTTAGATTCAATTTCTTTTATATTAATCTCAGATCTCATAATAATTTTGCAAGGCAATTTACCAATAAATAAAATTATATATTTAGTAAATAAAAATTTAAAATGAAAAATTTAATCTCAATTATAGCAGCTTTATTTCTAGTTTCATCACTAAGTGCTCAAAAAAATAATAAAACTATTGATTCCCTTACAAATGGCATGAAATTAACAGAAGGAGTTATAAACGCATATACAAATGATGACAATAAAATGTATTTTGAGATTAACAAAGATCTTTTGAATGTTGAAATTCTTGTTGTAACAAGACTTGCTCAAATCCCCTCAGGATACTCAGCTTACATTAACGCAGGATCAAAAACTTCTGAACAGGTTATAGAATTCCAAAAGAAGAACAATAGTATAAATATCAGGCAGTTATCTTTTAATAATGTAGCTAACCAAGAAGATCCAATCAATCAAAGTGTTATTGAAAATAATTTTCCCCCAATACTTGCAAGCTTTGAAATTAAGAATTCTGGAGCTAATTCATTTTTAATTGATGTCTCAAATTATTTTTTAAATGACTCTCCAGGATTTAATATAATAAACTCAAGAATTAAAGAACAGTATAAGATAGGTAATGTAGATAAAAAGAGAAGCAGTATTGACTCAGCTAGAAGCTTTCCAGAAAATATTGAAATTTTAAACACTTTAACTTTCGATACAAAAAAACCTCCAAGAGAAAATAAGACAAAAACATTTAGTTTTCAAGTTAATCACTCATTTATCTTGTTGCCAGAAGATAGAATGAAACTAAGATATTATGATGAAAGGGTGGGTTGGTTTACAGTTAATAAAATAGATTATAGTTCTGAAGCTCTTAAATCAGATAGTTATAAATTAATAAGAAGATGGAGGCTAGAACCAAAAAATGAAGAGGCTTATTTAAAAGGGGAATTAGTAGAACCAAAAAAGCAAATAGTTTATTACTTAGATCCTGCTACTCCTATTAAATGGCGTCCATATTTTAAAAAGGGTATAGAAGATTGGAATTCTGTTTTTGAAAAAGCAGGTTTTAAAAACGCTATTGTCGCTAAAGAAGCTCCTAGCATTGAAGAAGATCCTGACTTTAGCCCTGAAGATATAAGATACTCTACGGTTAGATATGTAGCATCTACAACTAGAAATGCTACTGGACCTAGTGTTTCTGATCCAAGAACAGGAGAAATATTAGAGAGTGATATAATATGGTATCATAATCATTTAAGATCCTATAGAAATCGTTATCTACTTGAAACTGGTGCAGCAAATCCAAAAGCAAGAACTTTAAATACTCCTAATGAGGAAATTGGAGAAATGATGAGAATGGTTATATCTCATGAAATAGGTCATGCTTTAGGATTACCTCACAATATGAAAGCTAGTAGTGCTTATCCTGTAGATTCACTTAGATCAGGAAAATTTACTCAAAAAATGGGAATAGCTGCAACAATTATGGATTATGCGAGATATAATTATATTGCCCAACCTGGAGATAAGAATATAAGATTTGTTAGACAGCTTGGCCCATATGATGATTATTCAATTGAATGGGGTTATAGATATTTTCCCGGAAAAAGTTTATTACAAGAAAAAGAGGTTCTGACTAAATATGTTGATCAAAAAAGCTTAAATCCTATTTATATGTTTGGATCATCTCGGGGAGACCCAAACTCTCAGACAGAAAATATTGGAGATGATCCCATTAAAGCAAGTACATATGGTTTAAAAAATTTAAAAATTGTAGCTAACAATTTTATGGATTGGATTCATGAGCCAAATAAAGATTATAGCGACCTAAATGAGATATATGATGAATTATTAGGTGTATACTCAAGATATATTTTCCATGTCATAGGTATAGTTGGTGGAATTAACCAAACTCTTCATAATACTAATCAAGTCGATGTTTTTACTTATGTTAATGTAGATAAAGCATATCAAATGGAAGCATTAAGTTTTTTAGATCTAGAGCTTTGGAAGACGCCTAATTGGCTTAGAAATAAAAAAATAATATCTCAAATAAATAATTTAGATGGTCTTTACAAGATTGAAAAAATCCAAGAGCGTGCGATTAATTCTCTTTTGTCAAATTACAGACTAAATAAGATGTTATCAGCAAGTAAAACTATAGAAGGAAATGGTTTAGAATTTGATAATCTAATTGACATATTATTTGAATCTATAATTGATAAGATAGCTCCTAAAGATCAATTCTCAAGAAACCTTCAAATAAGTTTTACCAAAAAAATAAATACTTTAATTGAAGAAGATAATCTAGAGGATGCTATAAAGTCAAAGTCATTATCAGTGAAAAGGAAAATAAATAAATTATCTGAGAGGAAATCAAGATCAAGTTCAAAAGATTTAATTAAAGATCACTATAGCTATCTCAATTTCATTACAACAGAAGATGATTAATTTATTATATATTTAATTTAAATCTAAGAGTTAATGTCAAAAGAGTTTGATATCATAATATGGGGCGCAACTGGTTTTACAGGAAGACTTGTTGCTGAATACATATTTAAAAATTATAGTTCTGAAAAATTGAATTGGGCAATTGCAGGAAGAGATAAAAAAAAACTTATAAATGTTAGAGATAAAATTGCCGATGAAAATATTCCTATAATCATTGCTGATAGCTTCGATGAAGTGAGCCTCACTAAAATGACTCAAAAGACAAAAGTAATATGTAGTACTGTTGGTCCTTACTCAAAATATGGTTCTTTATTAGTTAAATCATGTATTAAAACAAACACCCATTATTGTGATTTAGCTGGAGAAGCTCAATGGATTAGAAAAATTGTTGACACCTATCATCAAGAAGCAAAAAATCAAAAAACAAGAATTGTTAATAGTTGTGGATTTGATTCAATACCTTCTGACATTGGCGTCTATTTTATTCATAAAAATTTACCAGATATAAATATAAAATTAGATAAAATTAGCATGAGATTGTCTGGTTTTAAGGGTAGTTTGAGTGGTGGAACATATGCAAGTATGAATAATATTATTACAGAGGCTTCCAAAGATAGTCTTATAAGAAAAATACTAACAAATCCATATGGATTAAATCCAGAGGGTCAAAGATCAGGTCCAGATAAAAGAGATCTTAATAAAGTTAAATATGATAAAGATTCTAAAAGTTGGATAGCTCCATTTATGATGGCAGGAATAAATACTAAAATTGTGAGAAGAAGTAATGCTTTAAGTAATTATTCTTATGGAAAAAATTTCACATATGATGAATCAGTAATGACTGGAGATGGATTTAGAGGAAGAATTAGAGCAATAATATCTGTTTTACCTCTAATTTTTCTATCTGCAAAACCTGGATCACTTTTAAAAAGAATTTTTAATTTTTTTACTCCAAAACCAGGACAAGGCCCAAATGAAAATGAAAGAGAAAATGGTTATTACAGTATGAGGTTTTATATAAGGTATAATGATAAGAGTAGGGCATTGGTTAGGGTAACTGGAGATCGTGATCCAGGATATGGATCAACCTCAAAGATGCTTGCAGAAAGCGCAATTTGCTTATCAAAAGACTCTCTAAAAGATACATATGGGGTTATAACTCCATCAATTGCAATGGGAGATCAAATTCTTGATAGACTTCAAGCTAAAGCTGGATTAACATTTAAATTTATTGAATCATAGTATGATACTAAATTTTATTAAATTTGATAAAGGTTAATTCATGAAGTTTTTATTAATATTTCTGACAATATATCTTGTTTTAAGATATGCACTTCCTTTATTAATAAAATTAGCCTTCACAGGTTTGATAAAAAAGCAACAAAAAAAATCAGATTATAACACAAAATCATCAAGGTCAAAATCTAAAAAAAGTAATAAAAAATATGGTGAGTATATAGATTATGAAGATATTGATTAATAAATTATTATCTAAAGATTCATTAATCCATATATATGTTATTATTGGATTTATGCTTGGATCTGTCCTATTCTACCATCCTCTTTTACAAGGAAAAAAATTATTTCAGTCTGATATTTCCCAATATGAGGGTATGTCCAGACAAATAAAGGAAAATAGAGATAAATTTGATAAAGAAATATATTGGATAGACAATGCATTTGGAGGAATGCCTACTTATCAGCTTGGAGCAAAATACCCTTATGATATTTTAACTCCCTTCCATTACTTATTTAGATTTATCCCAAGACCTGCTCATACACTTTTCCTTTATCTAATTTCAATGTATCTTCTTCTTTTAGTTTTAAAGGTCCCTTGGAGAATTTCATTAATTGGATCTTTAGCTTTTGGATTATCTACATACTTATTAATTATTTTACAAGTAGGGCATAATACTAAAGCTCTTGCAATTTCATATATTCCTTTAGTTATTTCTGGATTAATATTATTAAAACAGAATAAGAAAATTTTAGGTTTTATTTTAAGCCTTTTAGCAATCTCCTTGCAAATAAGAGCTAATCATTATCAAATGACATATTATCTATTATTTATAATAGTTCTGTTCCTTATTGTCTATTTAATAGACTCATATAAAAAGGGTGAGATAAAATCTTTTATTAAAAGCATTTCTCCATTTTTCTTAGCTGGTATACTTGCTATGGGTTTAAATGCACCAAATCTTTTATCCACTTATGAATATTCTAAGTTTAGTACTAGATCAGCTAGTGAATTAAAATTTGACTCTTCAGGTTTTCCAAAAGAAAAAACTACAGGTTTAGATTATAATTATATAACTCAATATAGTAGTGGTATATTTGAAAGTCTTAATATAGTTATCCCAAGAATTCAAGGTGGTGCCTCAAGAGAAGATGTTGGAACTAATTCTAATTTATATAAGTTTTTAATTGAGAATAATGTTCCAAATGATCAAGCCTCAAATTTTACAAAGGCAGTTCCTACATATTGGGGAGACCAACCTATATTAGAAGCTCCAGCATATATTGGGATTTCAGTATTTCTTCTTTTTATTTTATCTCTTTTTACAGCAAGGGGGCCTACAAAATTTTGGTTACTATCCTGTGTAATCATTTCATTATTATTATCATGGGGAAAAAATTTCCCTCTATTAACTGATCTGTTTATTGAATATTTCCCTATGTATAACAAATTTAGAGCTGTCTCTTCTATTCAAGTTATACTTGAGTTTGCAATTCCTTTATTAGCATCTCTTGGTTTATATAAATATTTAAAGAATGATGATTATAAAAACTTAAATAAGGCATTGATTATTGTCATTATTCCTCTTATAATTCTTCTTTTATTCAAATCTTCTATTTCATTTTTAGGGCCATCAGATGAGTATTATAAAAAGGTTTTTGGCGGTGAGATGTTAAATAAAATTATTTATGAAAGATCTTATATGTATTCTTATGATATTATAAGGGCTATGATTTTTACAGTTATTATTTATTCTATTTTAAGATTTAAATCTTTATTAGGAAATAACATTACTGTTCTTGCTATATTATTTATAGTCTTTTATGACCTTAGCTCAGTAAATAATAGATATATAGATAAAGACCTTTTCATTGATTCAAATCAAAATTATATTACAAAAAATCAAGCTGATTTAGAGATATTAAAAGATAAATCAGATTATAGAGTATATGATTCTTCTCAAGGTTTAAATGGAGCGAATACTTCGCTTTTTCATAATTCAATTGGTGGTTATCATGCAGCTAAACTTAGAAGGTTCCAAGAAGCATATGATTACTTTAGATTTCATAACAATAATGTAATGGTTGATATGCTTAATACTAAGTATGTAATTTCTGATGGAGAATCTGATAAAGAACTTTTTATTAACGAAGATGCAGCTGGAAATGTATGGGCAGTTGATTCTATCTATTTAACTGATAGCGCAGATGAGATACTTGACAAACTGACTAAGATTGATATTAAAAAGCATGCAATTACATTTAATGATAGCTATAGTCCCAATAATATAAATCAATTTAATTCTAAAGACTTATTAGAGATTAACTTTAATAGAAATTCAAGCAACCATATAACGTATAAGTATAATGCAAACAGTCCTCAGTTATTAATTTTTTCTGAAATTTATTATCCAAAAGGGTGGAATGTATATTTAGATGATGATTTAAGTGAATACTTTGATGTTAATTATATTTTAAGAGGAATGCTTGTTCCTGAAGGCAAACACAAAATAGATTTTTATTTTGAACCTCAAATTGTAAAGTTTGGAATAAATGTTCGATTGATTTCAATATTACTTACCTTTAGTTTTATTGCTTATATGTTTTATAAAAGGACTAAAAGATGAGCATAGTTGTTAAACAATCATTTTTTAATTTAATCACTATTGGTATTGCATTTATAATTGGTGCAGTTAATACTCTTTATTTATATCCAACATTTTTAGGTAGTAAGCTTCAAGGACTTGTTATAGCTTTACTTGCAATTTCTAATTTAATTCAACCATTTCTGTCATTTGGAACACAACATGCAGTTATAAGATTCTATTCTAGATATAAATCGAAAAAAGAAAAAGATGCAGTTTTAACCTTATCATTAATTATCCCATTTATAATTACAATAATTGTAATACCAATATTCTATTTATATTATGAACAAATAAAAAATGTTTTATTCCAAAGTGAAAATGCCCTATCCAAATATGCATATGTTATACTATTTATTGCAGTTTCAACATCTTTTTTTGAAATATTCTATTCATGGGTAAGAGTAAAATTAAAATCAGTATTTGGTAATTTTCTGAAAGAGCTATATCCAAGACTACTGATTACATCTCTTTTAATATCATATACTTTAGATTTCTTAAACTTTGAGAGTTTCATTCTTTTCATAATATATGGTTATTACCTAAGACTTTTGATAGTAATAATTTATTCATTTATTATTAATAAACCCAAGATTAATTTTTCTTTTAAAAAGGACTTTAAAGAAATTTTTAGATACTCATTTTTAATTCTTTTGTCAGGTGCCGCTTCAAGTATAATACTAGATATAGATAAATCTATGCTATCGTCAATACTTACAGTTGAAAATGTTGCATATTATTCTGTAGCAATATTTATTGCAGCTGTAATTGAAATTCCTGGAAGGGCAATGTTTCAAATATTAAGCCCTATTGTCGCTGAGGTAATAAATAAAAACAATAAAAAGAAATTAAAATATTTATTAAAGAAAAGTTCAACAAACTTAGTTTTAATATCAAGTCTGTTTTTTCTGATAATTAATCTGAATCTTAATGACTTCTACGAGATGCTTAATCAAGAAGGATATAGTAAAGGAATTCCAATTGTAATTGTTGTTTCATTTGCTAAGTTATATTCAATGTCTATTGGGTGTGTTAATAATATTATTACTAATTCAAAGTATTATTATTTCATATTCTGGTTTTCAATAATATCATCAGTCTTAGCAGTTGTGTTAAATCTCTATTTAATTCAGGATTATGGAATTATTGGAGCTGCATATGCAACTTTTCTTGTTATTCTAATAATGAATTCGTTAAAACTATATTTAGTTAAAATTAAGTTTAAAATACATCCATATAGTTATGATACTCTTAAAATAGCTATTCTTACTACTTTTATATATGTAATATTTTTTAATTTAAAACTCACATTTGAGCCTGTAATATCGATTGCAATTAAATCAACATTAATTTTAATTTTATATACACTTGCTGCTTATATATTTAAATTAAGTAATGATGTAAATATATTCTTTGACAAGTTTAACAAGAACTGGTAATTAAATTTTACTTTTTAAATATCTGCCAGTATAAGACTTTTTAGATTTGATTATTTCCTCAGGTGTTCCCTTTGCAATAATTTGTCCACCTTCATTACCTCCTTCAGGTCCTAAGTCAATGATATAATCCGCACATTTTATCATTTCTAAATTATGTTCTATAACTAATAAACTATGCCCCATTCTGTTTAACTTATCAAATGTAGATAGTAACTTTTTAATATCATGAAAATGTAAACCAGTGGTAGGTTCATCAAATATGAAAAAAGTTTTTTCTATTTGTTCACCCTTTGCGATAAATGAAGCTAATTTGATCCTTTGAGCTTCTCCTCCTGATAAAGTATTTGATGATTGTCCAAGAGAAACATAACCAAGTCCAACAGATTGAAGTGGGATTAATTTATTCACAATCCTATTCTGATTATATTTTCTAAACAATGAAATTGCATCATCTACTGTCATATTAAGAAGCATATCAATACTAATTCCATTATATTTTATATCTAAAACTTCATCTTTAAATCTTTTTCCGTTGCAAGTTTCGCATTCTAGCTCTACATCAGCCATAAATTGCATTTCTATTTTTATTTTGCCCTCTCCCTTACATTCATCACATCTTCCCCCATCAGTATTGAATGAAAAAACCTTAGGTTTAAATTCCCTTCTCATTGCTAAAGGCTGTTTTGAATATAGATTTCTTATATCATCATAAACTTTTAAATAAGTAATTGGACTAGATCTTGAAGATCTGCCAATAGGATTTTGATCAATAAACACTACGGATTTAATTTTACTTAGATCACCTGAAATATGATCAAAATCACCTGGTTTTTGAGAATAATCTTTAAAGTAATTTAAAAGGGCAGGATAGATTATTCTTTTAACTAAAGTGCTTTTTCCACTTCCTGAAACACCGGTTATCATTGATAAACATCCTAAAGGAATTTTTAAATTAATGTTTTTTAAATTATGTTCTTTAGCTCCTTTAACTTTAATAAAATATTTTGATTTTTTCCTTTCTCTTTTAAATTCAATTGTATCAATTTTATTTAAATATTGTGCTGTTAAAGAATTCCCTTTTATAATATTTTTTAAACTCCCAGTTGCAACAATTTCACCTCCAAATGAACCTGCTTTAGGACCAATATCAATTATATGATCAGCAGATAAAATTATTTCTTCATCATGCTCTACTATAATAACAGTATTTCCTATGTCTCTAAGGTTTTTTAATATTTTTATTAATCTATTATTATCTCTACAATGCAATCCTATTGAGGGTTCATCTAATATATAAGTTGATCCAACCAGACTGCTCCCAAGTGAAGATGCAAGATTAATTCTTTGTGTCTCTCCTCCAGATAATGTATTTGCTTTCCTGCTCAATGTTAAATAGCCAAGGCCAACATTTAACATATAATCTATTCTGTTTTTTATTTCTTTTATAATTCGATTTGAAATCTCTGAGTCTGTCTTACTTAATTTTATTGTTTTAAAAAACACCTCTAATTCACTTATTGACATTTTAAGGATATCAGGTAAATTTTTATTATCAATTTTTACATAATAAGTCTCTCTTCTTAGTCTACTTCCATTACAGATATTACATAGTGTTTTCCCCCTATATCTGGATAAAAGAACACGATTTTGTATTTTATAATTCTTTCTTTCAATTTTTTTAAAAAACTTTTCAATTCCTATGAAGTATTCATTACCAATCCATAGAATTTCCTTTTCTTCATTATTTAAATCTTCATACGGTTTGTGAATAGGGAAATTGAACTCATCTGCATTATTTGTTAATTTCAGATAATATCTTCGGAGTCCAGTCCCTCTCCAAGGTGCAATTGCATCATCATGAATGGATAATGATTTATCAGGAATAACTAAGTCCATATCAATTCCTATTGTTTCTCCAAAACCTTCACAGTTTTTGCAAGCTCCAAAAGGATTGTTAAAACTAAAAAGATTTAAGCTAGGTTCTATGAAATCAATATTATCTAGTTCGAATTTATTTGAAAAATCATGAATTTTTTTTGAATCAATCTCGTAGATAGAACAATAACCCTTACCCTCATATAAAGCTAATTCTATTGAATCAGAAATTCTCTTCTTAAAATCAAGATTATTTTTTGTAATTAATCTATCAATTACAAGACTAAAATTAGTTAAATCTAAATCTATTTTGTCATTTAGATTATAAACCTCACCAGATTTAAAAATCCTTGCAAATCCTTGTTGTTTAAGGATAGTTATCTTTTTTAATCCAGTAGCATTATCTTTTGAATCAACGGGACATAGAAGTAAAATTTTTTTATCAACTCCTAGACTTAATATGAAATCTATAACATTTGATGCTGAATCTTTTTTAACAATTTTATTAGAAATCGGAGAATAAGTTTTCCCTATTCTAGTAAAAAGTAATTTCAGGTAATCATAAATCTCTGTCTTTGTTCCTACAGTTGACCTTGGATTTGAAACGTTTATCTTCTGTTCAACTGCTATAGTAGGTGAAATACCTTTTATATAATCTACTTTAGGTTTATTTAACTTACCCATGAATTGCCTTGCATAAGAAGATAAACTTTCAATATATCTCCTTTGTCCTTCTGCATATAAAGTGTCATAAGCAAGAGTTGATTTTCCTGAACCAGATAAACCAGTTATTACAGTCAATTTATTTCTTGGAATTACTACATCAATATTCTTAAGGTTATGAAGCTTAGCACCCTTAATTATTATGTTTTTTTTAGGGTCAGCTTTTAAAATATCACTCATAATTAATTGTCAGAAATGCAAAATTACTCAATAACCCGAGGAATTCAATATATGTTTATAAATAATATTAAGAAAGTCCTAAAAATACTAGGGTTTTGTAAAATCTAAATTTTTATAGTTATGTAAGATTATAGATTTTTCTTTTTTGATGTAGACTCTATTGAAGCTTCCTCAGCTTCTTTATTTTTTTGTATCCTATTTTCTAATTCTTCAACAGTAATACCAAGCTTCTTTGCTAATTTTTCTTTTGAATTCATATCTCTAATGTAAAAAAAAAGTCCCTTAAATAAAAGAGATAAACTTGTCTTTTTTTTAAAACTTTATTATTTTTTATTCCAAATATTATTATTTGCCCATTTAGAATAGGTAATAAACCAAGGTATTCCTATAATAAATAAAAGCTGCAAACCTCTAAACCTCATACCACCTTCAATTCCATAAGCTTGAAGATTTATGAATAAAAAAATTGATGAAATTACAAAACAGCTAATTATCAATACTGCTATCTTTCCTATTTTCTTCATACCTCTAATGTAAAAAAAATACTTTTTATTAACAATGATGTTTTTA